>Ga0265294_10001000_pt1 | contig 38423 bp, 35 predicted proteins | sample MunlanPumphouse3_FD_192504 | JGI IMG/M metagenome (GOLD analysis project Ga0265294, IMG submission 192504) | Groundwater microbial communities from a municipal landfill in Southern Ontario, Canada - Pumphouse #3 | ecosystem: Environmental > Aquatic > Deep subsurface > Groundwater | place... | reverse complement strand
GCTATTTTATACTGCTTTTTGATTCTTCTTTTTATTCTTTTTCGTGTTTCTCAAACAAACTTCCACTGATTTCTCAATCTAATTTCAACCCCCTACCAACTGTGGAATTTACTTTGGGAATTAACGCGCTTGACTTTTTTACGAAAAATGCTTATAATGACCCTTAGTAAAAAACGGAGTTGATATGCGTATATGAAAAACAGCTCGCTTATGATAATAATAACTTTCCTCTTTGTCTGCGTCGTGGCGCTGCTCGCCACTTGGGCAATCGGGAAAGATTCCGCAAGCCGGCCGGCCGCGTCCTCTCTTTCGTCGGAGGGCTCAAGTTCCGCGACGCCGGTATCAAGCCCCGAAAAGACAAGCGGTATTTCCGAAGAGAGCGGACTTTTCCCCGGTGAGTCAGAACCGGAATCAAGCCCCGAATCCGAACCGTCTTCTTACGGCGACCAAAGCCAAAGCCAAAGTCAGGACTATGAAGAAATGGTGGGGAAAAAATACGCCATTGATATTTCGCCGTATCTCGAATATATTGCCCCGAAGGACTTTCCCCAATACCAAATCTATGTCAGCAAAAACACTCCCTCCCTCGCTTCCGACTATGTTCCGGCCGATATGGTGGTGTCGCCCAACGCCCGCCCCGGCAGGGAGGACAACTGCCTTATGGTCAAAACCGCCGCCAAAGCGCTTGAGGCGCTCCTTAAAGAGGCGGCCTTTTACGGCTATGACGACATTACCGTCACAAACGCCTACCGCAGTTATGCCCTGCAGTCATACCTTTTCAACGACTATTATTTTAAAATAGAGGCTTCCAACCATCCCGGGCTGACAAGCGAGGAGATCCGCAAAATCGTGTCTTCGTACAGCTTTCCGCCCGGCCACAGCGAACACCAGACGGGGCTTTGCGTGGATATGCACAATCTCCCCGTCGGGAACCAAGAAAGCTTCAACAACACCCCCGCCGCCAAATGGCTTGAGGAAAACTCCTACCGATTCGGCTTTATTCTCCGCTACCCGGAGGGCGGCGAGGTGAAAACGGGCGCCGTTTATGAGTCTTGGCACTACCGCTTTGTGGGGAGAGCCCTTGCCACCCTGCTCTACGAAAAGTCTCTCACCCTTGATGAGTTTTACGGTTATGTCGGGAGCTGAAAACTTTTGGTAAAACAAAATCGAATTCCCTAAAATATAAACGGCGAAAGTTGCTCTTTATGAAAAAGTTCCTTAAAAACACCGCAGTTTTTTTTAAAAGCCGCCCGTATTCGCTTATTCTTCTTGCGTGGCCTTTTCAATGGCTGTGGTACGGGCTGTTAAACTCCTCCCAAACCCTTGAGACAAGCCATGTGATTTACATGAAGCTTGACGACGCCATACCTTTTATCCCGGAATTTATACTTCCCTATGTGATGTGGTATTTTTATATCGCTTTCGCCGCGCTCTACACGCTTTGGAAGTCGAAAAAAGACTTTTTACATATGATGACAATGGTTTACTTCGGAATGTTTGGCAGCCTTGCCTTTTCCACCGTTTACCCGAGCTGGCATCTTCTCCGCCCCGATTACTCCGAAATAAAGGGGGGAATATTTACCTTTATTCTAAAACAAATATGGGCGATAGACAACCCGGCTGTAATCTACCCAAGCATGCATGTCCTTGTCGCGGTTCTTATCACAATCGCTTTTTTCAGGGCGGACTGCATGAAGGGAAAGGGTTTTTTAAAAGGCTTTTTTGTTTTTTACACCATACTGGTTTCGGCCTCGACGGTGTTCACCAAACAGCACTCGGTTAAGGACATTTTTTTCGCCTTCGCGTTTGTTGTTCCCTATTATCTCCTCACTTATTATGTCATCTGGCCTAAAAAGCGTTTTAAAGACCGCGGAGCTAAAATAACCCCCTTAAAAGAAAAAGAGACGGCTGAGGTTTAGCCGTCTCAATTTTTTTGCGCGTTAAGTCTTACTCATCCGCCGTACATATATTAAAGAGGATTTCAGAGACTTTCTTTAAATCCTCCACCGCCACATATTCATGCTTTGAGTGAAAGTTTTCCCCGCCCGTGCAGAGGTTCGGGGTGACAAGCCCCATATACGTAAGCCGCGCGCCGTCGGTCCCCCCGCGTATGGGGGTTATCTTTGGCGTTACGCCGGCTTTTTTCATTGCCTTTTCGGCTCGCTCTATAATGTGATAAACGGGTTCGACAAGGCTTTTCATATTGTAATAGCTGTCTTTGATCTCAAAGCTGACTACTTCCCTTTTGTATTTCTTATTTAGAAAACCGCAGGCTTCGGCGAAAAATTCTTTTTTCTTTTCAAACTCGGCTTTGTCGTGGTCACGGATAATAAACCTCGCCTCGGCTTTTTCGGTTCCCCCGCTTATCCCGGTAAGGTGGTAAAAGCCCTCGTAACCCTCGGTGAGCTCGGGCCTTTCTCCCGCCGGCAGGAGCAAAGCAAGCTCGCAGGCGGCGGAGGCGGCGTTTATCATTTTTCCCTTGGCGCTCCCGGGGTGGGTGGCGTTGCCGGAAAACTCCGCGAGACAAGAGGCGGCGTTAAAGTTTTCATACTCAATCGAGCCTAACCCCCCGCCGTCAACGGTATAGGCGAAGTCGGCGGCAAAGCGGGACAAGTCAAAGAAGTCGGCGCCGCGGCCGATTTCCTCATCCGGGGTAAAGGCGATATAAACCTCCCCGTGGCGAACCCCCGAACCCTTTAGCCTTATCGCCATATCCATAATTTCCGCCACCCCCGCCTTGTCGTCAGCGCCGAGGAGAGTCGCGCCGTCGGTGACAATAAGCTCTTTGCCGACCTGCCCCGCCAGCGACGGGTTGTCGTCGGCGCGGGTGACTATTCCCTTTTCGCGGCTCAGAACGATATCCCCGCCGCCGTAAACAAAGCACCGCGGGGAAATATTTTTGTCCGACATATCGGGCGAGGTGTCGATATGCGCGATAAAGCCTATTTTGGGGAGGCTTTCGCCGTCTTTCGCGGCGGGGAGCCTTGCGTAGACATAGCCGTTTTGGGTGAATACATCGGAAAACCCCTCTTTTTTCAGCTCTCCGTACAGCATTTCGCTAAGCGCGAGCTGTTTTTTTGTGGAGGGGGTTTCGTTTGAGTTTTCATCGGAATTCGTGGGGAGCGCGGCGTAGCGAAGAAATCTTTCTTTTATATCGGTTTTAACGTTTCCGTCCATCTTGTTTAAATCCTTTATTTTTATTTTGTTTTACACAACTTATTATACACAAGTATTTCAAATTGGCAAATTTTTTTACCCTCACTTGCTTTTCGCGGAGCGTTGTATATAATAACACTTGAGGGGTCAACCCCAAACAAAAACAAAACGGAGGTTAAAAGACAAATGTCAAGCCAACCGAGCAATAAAATGAGCCCTAAACTAAAGCCTATTACGGGGACATGGTTTGAGTTCACCCACCACAACGTACCCGAGGGAAAATACTGGAACGCCGCCTGCCGGGGTTTTTCAAACGGCGACTGGCGGGAAAAGGTAAGGGAAATAAAAAGTCTCGGTATGAAATATATCGTGCTGCTCTGCACTTCTTTGGTGTATGAGAACAAAGCGGAGGCTTACTTCAAAACGTCTGTCTACCCTTTCGCGGAGGATTTTGCCGCGACCGACCCCATGGGGGCGCTTATGGACGAGGCGGAAAAACAAGGCGTTATGGTTTTTGTGTCCTGCGGCTATTACGGCCCGTGGACGCAAACCTTTAACAACATGACTTCCGCCGAAGTGAAAAAAAGAGCCTTTGCCGCGATGGAGGAGGTCTACCTGCTTTACGGCAGGCATAAATACAAATCTTTTTACGGCTGGTATCTCCCCGACGAGACTTGCGTCGACGGCAGCTATCACCCCGAATTTATAAACTACGCCAACCGCTACGCCGGGTTTGGCAGGGGTTTTGACAAGAACCTTAAAATGTTAATAGCCCCCTACGGCACCAATAAATTAAAAACAAACGACTTTTTTATAAGCCAGCTCGAGAGCCTTGACGTGGATTTTATCGCTTATCAGGACGAAGTGGGCGTGAGAAAATCCACCCCCGAAGAAACCCCCGCTTATTTTGAGGCGCTGAGGGTCGCCCACGACAAAGCGGGGCGCGCCGCGCTTTGGGCGGATATGGAAGTGTTTGACTTTGAGGGACAGGTCTACCGCTCCGCCCTTATCCCCGCCCCCATAGGCCGAATCGCCCGCCAGATAGCCGCCATTTCCCCCTACGCCGACGAGATACTGTGCTACCAGTACCAAGGAATGATGAATAAGCCCGGCACGCCCGCTTTCTGCGGACACGAGGGGTCGTACGCGCTATACAGCGAATATCGGGAACTCATAAGCAAGTTTTAGCTTTCAGCTTACAAAAAAGGAATGATTAAAAATGAACGCCAACAAACAGCCCGACGCGCAAAAAGAAAACATACCGGCTTCCTCCCTGCCGCTCCTCAAGCGGGTGAGCGTGTATATGGAGACCTGCTCGAAAGGGCATAAAAAAATCGCCTCGTATATCCTCCAGAACTATATCCCCGCCTCGTATATGACCGCCTCAAGCCTCGCCAAGGAAGTGGGGGTTTCGGAATCCACCGTAGTCAGGTTCGCCATGGATTTGGGCTTTTCGGGTTATCCCGAACTCCAAGCTTCGCTGAAAAGCATGCTTAAAAATAAGCTAACCTCGCTTGAGAGGTTTGATATCGCCTCCGAGCGTATGCGGGACGACGTGCTTTACGCCACGCTGAGCGCCGAGATAGAAAACCTCCGCCTTACGCTCCAGAGCACGGACAGGGGGAACTTCGACGCCGTTGTGGATATGCTCCTTTACGCCAAAACCGTTTATATTGTGGGGAACCGCTCTTCTACCTCGCTGGCTAACTTTATGTATTTTTATATGTCTCTCATTTTCGACAAGGCGCGGCTTGTGCAGTCGGCAAGCGGCAGCGATATCTTTGAGCAGCTCTTTAGAATCGGCGAGGGCGACGTTGTAATCGGCATCACCTTCCCCCGATACTCAAAGCGGACGGTTGACGCCATGACGTTCGCCCACCGCTCGGGCGCGTTTACAATCGCCATAACGGATTCCCCGAATTCCCCCGTGGTTCCCATAGCCGACAAGGTGCTTTACGCGAGAAACGAGATTTCGTCTTTTGTCGATTCGCTTGTCGCCCCGATGGCGCTTATAAACGCGCTGGTCTCGGCGTTAGGGCAAAAGCGGAAAAAAGAAGTCAGAAGGAATTTTGAAAAACTTGAGCAAGTCTGGGATGAGTTTTCAATCTACGACAAAAACAGATAGCGAATCCCGCGTTATAGCCGTGGTGGGGGGCGGCGCTTCGGGAATGGCGGCGGCCTGCTTCGCGGCGAGCGCCGTTTTGCCGCTTCGCGGTGAAAAAGTCAAGGTTGTGATGTTTGAAAAGACAAACCGCCCAGGGAAAAAGCTTTCTATCACCGGGAAGGGGAGGTGCAACCTAACAAATAACTGCACCCCCGGCGTTTTTATTGAAAACGTGGTTTCAAACCCGCGCTTTCTCCAAAGCGCTATTCATATGTTTCCCCCGAGCTTTGTCATGGAGTATTTTGAAGGGCTTGGGGTAAAGCTTAAAACAGAGCGCGGCAGGCGGGTGTTCCCGGTATCTGACAAATCCCTTGACGTTGTCAAGGCGCTGAGGTCAAACCTCGCCGAGCTTGGAGTGAAAACTGTTTTCGGGAGAGTGAGCGGGGTTTCGCCTTCGGAGGGCGGTTATGAAGTGGCTTATGAGGAAAGCGGAGAAACCCGCAAACTGAAAGCTTCCGCCGTTATTCTTGCAACCGGGGGGATCACATATCCGCTGACGGGCTCGGACGGCGACGGCTATAAAATAGCCGCCTCGTTAGGTCACACTATCGCTAAACCGACGCTTTCACTCGTGCCGCTGAACACCGCCGAGGACTGGCCGAAACGCCTTGCCGGGCTTACGCTTAAAAATGTGACCGTCTCGTTTTACTGCGGCGGCAGGCTTTGCTTTTCCGGGATGGGGGAGCTTCTCTTCACCCACTTCGGCGTTTCGGGACCGCTTGTCCTGACCGCGTCTGCGTATATTAAAAGCTACCCCGCCGAAATTTTTATCGACATGAAACCCGCCCTTGAAAGCCAAACGCTTGACCGCAGGCTGCTTGGCGAATTTTCCTCCCAAAAAAACCGGGCTTTTTCAAATTCTCTTGACAATCTGCTCCCAAAAACCATGATACCGGAAGTGGTTTGCCTTTCGGGGATAGACGGCCAAAAACAAGTCAACTCAATTACAAAAGCCGAACGCGCCCGCCTTGTATCTCTCTTAAAAGCAGTTCCCATCCACGCCGTAAGCACACGAGGCGAGGGCGAGGCGGTGATAACAAAAGGCGGCGTTGACGTCAGAGAAGTCTCGCCTGCCACAATGGAGTCAAAGCTTCACAAGGGGCTGTTTTTCGCCGGGGAGCTGCTTGACATCGACTGCCTGACGGGCGGCTATAACCTGCAGGCCGCTTTTTCCACCGGTTTCGCGGCGGGGAGAGCCTCCGCCGAGACGGTTTGCCGGGATACGCAAAAAACTAAAAATGAAATTTTTTAAAATTAGCTAAACCAAGCGAGATAAAAATATTGCTTTTTTTGCGAAGTAGTGGTATTCTAATAAACAAAGCCGCAAGTGTTCGGCGGCTACTATTTTATAAAATGATTCATCAACAGGAGGTTAAAAATGTCTAAAGCAGTCTACAATCCTTTTCAAAACGCCCAAGAACAATTTGATAAAGTGGCGGATCTTCTTGAGTTAAACAGCGGCACCCGCGAACTGTTGCGCCAGCCAATGCAGGAAATACATTTTACCATTCCCGTAAAAATGGATGACGGATCTATTAAGGTGTTTAAGGCTTTTCGTATCAGGCATAATGACGCCAGAGGGCCCGCTAAAGGCGGAATACGCTTTCACCCCCATGAAACAGCTGATACGGTGCGCGCGCTTTCTATGTGGATGACATGGAAATGCGCGGTAGTGGATATCCCGCTCGGCGGCGGAAAAGGCGGTGTAATCTGCGACCCCCATAATCTTTCAGCCGGAGAGCAGGAAAGGCTTTGCCGCGGATATATCCGGCGGCTTAGTTCACAGCTTGGTCCCGTTCAGGATGTTGCCGCGCCGGATGTTATGACAAACGGGCAGCACATGCTTTGGATGCTTGACGAATATGAAACAATCAACAACGGCCGTTATCCAAGCATGATCACCGGAAAGCCTGTCGGTATGGGCGGTTCCCTTGGCCGTAAAGAGGCTACCGGATACGGCGTTATATATGTGCTTAAAAACCTGCTGCGCGAAATGGATATTCAGATTAAATCTACAACGGCCAGCATACAGGGTTTTGGCAATGTGGCTGAGTACGCCGCGCGCATGTATACGGAATTGGGCGGCAATGTTATCGCGGTATCCTGCTGGAATCAGGCCGAAGGCAAATCATACACCTTTAAAAATAAAAATGGCTGCGATATAGAGCAGCTTGCTAAAATCAAGGACTCCTTTGGCAGTATTGACAGGGTAAAAGCTATTGAATTGGGATACGAGGTGCTCTCTGGTGAGGAATGGATTAAACAGGACGTTGATATCCTTATCCCCGCGGCGCTGGAAAACCAAATTACTCCCGCTGTATTTCCCGGTATATCCTCAAAAGTCAAAATTATTTGCGAGGCGGCGAACGGACCCACTACACCCGATTGCGACGCGCTAATCCGCGAACGGGGCATTACTATTCTGCCCGATTTTCTTTGCAACGCCGGCGGTGTAACCTGCAGCTATTTTGAACAGGTACAGTGCAGCATGAACTACTTTTGGGATATAGCCGAAGTCTTTGAAAAGCTTGAATATTGTATGACCAAAGCCTTTAGCGCGGTATACAAGCTTGCTGTAGAAAAGAATCTTTATATGCGTGACGCCGCTTATACAATCGCCATAAATCGGGTGGCAGAAGCGGTAAAACTGCGCGGCTGGGTATAAGTTACAAAACAAAACGGTTAATAAAAAGCAAAGTATCTCGCTCATCTTCAAAGATTGGCGAGATATTTTTGTTTTTCGGTTGTTTTTTGTTTTAAAGGCAAAAAGCAAGAGGTTTTATCCCGGCTTTTGCTGTCCGTTTCTTATATGGTCTTACTTTTTTTAATATGAAGATAGCCTAACAGAAGTTTTTATCCGGCTTATAGCAAAGCTCGTCCAAAAACACCCTCCGCCCCTCTCTGGCGGATTTATAAATGGCAAGGATTATGTCAACCGCCTTCCGCCCCTCGGCAAAGTCGACGGCGGGGGGGCGTTTTTCCCTTACCGCGTCTATAAAATCGGATATTTGAAGAAGATGATAATCGCCTGAAATATTTGATGCCGCCGACGCGCCGCTCGAATAAAACGGCCTGAAGGTCAGGTCTTCCACCGGGCTGCCGGCGATATGCGCGCTGACAAGCGAGGTTTCCTCAATGGCGAGGCTTCCCCTGTCGCCGTTTATTTCAAGCCGTCTCGGGTACCCCGGGTAAACGGAAGTCGCCGCCTGCGCCACCCCCAGCGCGCCCGACTCAAACTCCACGCAGGCGGAAAGGGTGTCTTCCACCTCTATATCCCTTGACAGAGTGGCGGAAAAGGCAAACACGGACTTGACCTCCCCGCCGAGAAAGTACATAAGGTCAATGCCGTGAATCCCCTGGTTCATAAGCGCTCCGCCGCCGTCAAGGGCTTTTGTCCCCCGCCACGCGCCGGAGGCGTAATATTCGCCGGAGCGGTGGTATTTCATATACATATCGGTGTAGACTATCTTCCCCAGTTCTCCGGATTCGATCATATACTTTGCTTTTCCAATGTCTTTGGCGAACCTGAGCTGGCTTATCACCGCGAGGGTGACTTTATTTTTACTTAGTTCTTCCTCAATGGCGTCAAGCTGTTCTTTTGTGATGGCGACCGGCTTTTCCGCCACGATATGCTTTTTCGCCCTCGCCGCTTTTATTATAATATCGGCGTGGTAGCCGCTCGGCACGCAGACGCACACCGCCCCCACTTCTTTTGACTCAAGCATTTCTTCGGCTGAGCCAAACACCCGCAGTCCGCCGTGCTTTTCGGAAACCCTTCCCGCGGCGTCCCGCGAGACGTCTGTTATCCCCGCAAGCTTTGCCTTGCCGGGGAGAGCTTTTATCGCGTTTATATGAAATTCGGAAATCATTCCGCACCCGATTATCCCAAACCCTAATTTTCTCACAGCCATTTTAAACCTCCCGCGGTAATTTAAAACAAAACCGAAATATAATCGTTTGCCTTATTATAAAGTTTCGCGCTTTGGTTGTCAACCAAAACTAAATCCGCCGAAAACCCCGCTCATATCCCCAAAAATAAAATAAAATGGCAAAAGTGTACTAAAACAAAGGGGAATTAACTCTTTATTTTATTGCAAAACATATTGACTGAATATTAAAAAAGTTGTAATATTATATAAAGAACATTCAGTCTTGAAAATACACAAAAAGAGAGGTTGTTTATGAACAGAGTCTATAACTTTTCGGCCGGACCCTCGATGCTGCCGCTCCCCGTACTCCGCCGCGCCGCCGAGGAAATGACAAACTTTAACCAAAGCGGAATGTCGGTTATGGAAATGTCGCACCGCGCAAAGGTGTATGAGTCGATTATCAAAGAGGCCGAGGAAAACCTCAGAGCCCTCCTCGAAATACCCGAAAACTATAAGGTGCTGTTTCTTCAGGGCGGCGCGACCACTCAGTTTTCGGCCGTTCCGCTCAACCTTATGAAAAACGGCAGGGCTGATTATATCGTATCCGGCCAGTTTTCCTCAAAAGCGGCGAAAGAGGCCGAGAGATACGGGAAAGTCACCGTCCCCGCAAGCTCAAAAGACAAAAACTACACCTATGTGCCACGAGTCGGGAGCTTTTCGCCCGACGCCGACTATGTTCACATCTGTTATAACAACACCATTTTCGGAACGGTGTTTAACTATATACCCGAAACGGGGGGCATCCCGCTGGTTGCGGATATGTCGTCATATCTCTTGTCCGAACCCGTTGACGTTAAAAAGTTCGGCGTAATTTACGCGGGGGCGCAAAAGAACATGGGCCCCGCCGGGCTTACGGTGGTGATTGTAAGAGAGGACCTGTTAGGCTCTGCCCGGCCAGAAACCCCGGTAATGCTGGACTGGCTCGTTCAGGCCGAAAACGAATCCATGTATAACACCCCGCCCTGCTACGCCATTTATGTCGCGGGTCTTGTGTTTAAATGGATACTTTCCCTCGGCGGGCTTGGCGAAATGCGAAAAATCAACCGCCGCAAGGCGGAAATGCTCTATGACTGCCTTGATTCGTCTGAAATTTTTAAACCCACCGCGCAAAAAGAGTTCCGCTCGTCAATGAACGTCTGCTTTGTGAGCGGCGACGAAGCGCTTGACGCGAGGTTCTGCAAAGAGGCGGCGGAGGCTGGGCTTGTCAACATAAAAGGTCACCGATCGGTGGGGGGAATGCGCGCTTCTATCTATAACGCCATGCCCGAAGAGGGCGTTAGCGCCCTTTGTGAGTTTATTCGGCAGTTCAAAAAATAAATATTGAAAGATAAATCTTTCAATGGCAACTTTTAATCTTTGCGGTTTACCAAACCGCAATTTCGCTAAAGCGAAACCGATAAAAAGGTTGCATTTGCTGAATTTAGAAAGATTAAAAGGAAGGTCATAAACAAATATGAATATAAAGTTATTTAACAAAATAGACAAGGCGGGGCTTGACCTCTTCCCCGAAAACTATAAAGCGGGGGAGGATATAACCGACTACGCCGGCGCGCTGGTTCGCTCCGCTCCGCTTGGGGAAGTAAATTTTCCCGATTCGCTGAAAGCTATCGCCCGCGCCGGCGCGGGGGTGAACAATATCCCAACCGAAAAATGCGCCGAAAAAGGCATCGTGGTGTTCAACACTCCGGGCGCGAACGCCAATGGGGTAAAAGAGCTGGCGGTGGCGGCGCTGCTCCTCGGCTCGCGGGATATCGCCGGCGGCATAGAGTGGGCAAAAACCCTAATCGGCGCGCCTGACGTGGCAAAAGCGGTGGAAAAGGGGAAATCTTCTTTTTCCGGGCCGGAGATAGCGGGGAAAACCCTTGGGGTTATCGGCCTTGGCGCCGTGGGCGGGATGGTTGCCAACATCGCCTATTCGCTGGGGATGAAGGTCATGGGGTTCGACCCTTATATCACGGTGAAAGCCGCGTGGGGGCTCTCCCGCGCCGTTGCCAGAGCCAACAATTATGACGAGCTTTACGCTTCCTGCGACTATATCACTCTCCATGTGCCCTCCAACCCCGAAAACCGGGGCATGATAGGCAAAGAAGAATTTGCCAAAATGAAAAAGGGCGTTAGGATTATCAACCTCTCCCGCGGGGATCTTGTAAACACCGCCGACCTTAAGGCCGCCATTTCAGAGGGGGTTGTAGCCTCATATGTCACCGATTTCCCCGACGAGAGCCTGCTTGCGGTAAAAGGCGTAGTCTGTATTCCGCATCTCGGCGCCTCCACGCCTGAATCCGAGGAAAACTGCGCGAAAATGGCGGTGGAACAGCTCACCGAATACCTTGAAAACGGCAATATCAGAAACAGCGTAAACTTTCCGGATATCTTCCAGCCCCGCAACACAAACTACCGGGTGGTGGTGCTCCACAAAAACGTGCCCGCCATGCTCGGGAATATCTCCTCGGTGCTGGGCGCCGACAAGGTCAATATCGAATCCCTCTCAAACCGCTCGAAAGGCGATTACGCCGTGTCGCTCATTGACACCGACAACCCCGTTTCATCCGCCGTGGCGGGGCATGTCGGGGCGATAAGCGGGGTCATAAGGGTAATATTAGTAAAATAAAACCGCTAAAGTTGTGTTGACATATTTAAAAAAAATGTTATAATATTAAAGGATTACAAGCGCTGGGTATACAGATAACATCCGTATACCCTTTGTTTTGTCAGAAATATTTTATGCTTTTAAAAACAGTTTATTTGGACTTATTCTGTAAGCGTATTCACTTAAGTTTTTATTAAGGCTTATCTTTTATATTGGAAAACAAATAGTTTTATATTTTAATTTTTAATTATATTTTCCCGGCAAGGGGGTGTTGGTTTATGCCGCAGGAAACACAAAAAGGCGGCGTTTTAAGCCTGAAGCTACCGGGAACAGACTCCGAGCTTGAAATTGACATCTTTGAGCGGGCGGAAAAAAAGTACCGGCTCACCGAAGCCCAGTTTGATTCCCTTATCAAAGTGGTGCAAAACCACTGCGAACCCGATATTTACCCCGAATCCGACGTGCTGAGCCTTTACTACGACACGCCGAACAGCAGGCTTATCCGCGACTCGCTTGACAAGCCCGCCTATAAGGAAAAACTTAGGCTCAGAGCCTACGGAGTTCCCGACGACAACAGCGCCGCTTTTGTTGAAATTAAGAAAAAAGTGGGGAGCATTGTCTATAAAAGGCGGGTTATGATGAATTACCGCCGCGCGGTGGAATACCTTGAGGGTGACTCCCCTCCCCCGTTCGCCTGTCAGGTAATAAAAGAAGTCGATTACATAAAAACCTTCTACGGCGGGGTTATGCCCTCAATAATTATTTCCTACCATCGGCTGGCGTTTATGGGGGGGGAAGACGGCGACCTTAGAATTACGTTCGACGATGAAGCTACCGCCCGCGACACCGACCTTGACCTTGCCGCGGGGATTTTCGGCACGCCGCTCTTGGGAGACGGCGAACGGATACTTGAGATAAAAACCCACCTCGCCCTGCCACCATGGCTCTCCTCGGCGCTTGACGAATACAGGATTTACCCGAATTCTTTTTCAAAATACGGGGTGGCTTACTCGGATTTCTCAAACCTCCCTTTCGCCGTGATAGCGCGGGAATCAAAATCAAAATCAAAATTGCAACTGACGGCCAATTAATTTAAAGGAGTTACATAAAGTGATTGAAAAAATCTTCGGGACAATTTTTGAGATAAAAATTACCCCTTTCAGCTTTTTCATATGCCTATTTTCCTCGATTATCATCGGATTTTTTATCGCGCTGACGTTTATGTATAAAAACCGCTATACAAAATCCTTTGTCATCACGCTCGTCATTATTCCGGCGGTCGTGGACCTTCTCATAATGATAGTCAACGGCAATATCGGCACGGGAATCGCCGTGGCGGGGGCGTTTTCGCTCGTCCGCTTCCGTTCGGTTCAGGGCAATGCCCGGGAGATTGGCTTTATCTTTATGGCGACCGCCGTGGGAATAGCCATAGGAGCGGGATATGTCGGGGTAGCCTTTATCTTTGCCGCGGTGCTGATCGGGGTCACGCTTTTACTTAACTCCACCCGTTTCGGCGAGCCGAAATCCGCCGACCGCGAGCTTAGAATAACAATACCGGAAAGCCTTGACTACACCACGGTCTTTGACGATATATTTGAAAAATACACCCATAAAACCGAACTCCTCAAGGTTCGCACCACAAATTTGGGCTCGCTCTACCGGCTGTATTACAGCGTGCTTATCAAAGATGTTGCCAAAGAGAAAGAATTCCTTGACGAAATCCGCGTCCGCAACGGCAACCTTGACATTATCTGCGCGAAAGTCCCCATCGACTCAAACGAAACCCTTTAAAACACGCAAACAAAACGCTCTTTTATATAAATGGCCGCGAAAACCCCCGGTACCGGGGGTTTTTATGTTGATATTTTGTTGTTTTGTTGTTTGCTGCCTTTAAGGCTTGGGGGATGGCTTAAGGGTTAAATCTTCTTCACCCAGAGCCGGTGCAAATTGCAATAGGCGTAAGCCGCGACGGGAGACTGTCCGGGCAGCAGCAAAAACACCGCTTCGGGATCCGAGACAATGGGCTCGAGGTCTGTTCGCGTAAATCCCTTGTCCGTTTCAAGGATAATCCCCATAATGTGGTGGTCCGGCGTCATCGGGTGTTTTTTTGACCCTATCTGAACATTTACCGTATTTCCATCGAGCGTCGCGACGGGGGAATGCTCGTAGGCAAGGCTTTCGTCCCTGCCGGGCAGCAGCAACTCCATTTGTTCGCCGCAGCAAACAACCGGCACTCCTTGATCTCTCGCGTAAATGATGATGTTTCCGCAATGACTGCAATAGTAAAATTCCATGGCTGACTTTCCTTTATGTGTGATGATGACTTATTATACCAAACGGAAAACTTATTGTCAATTCTTTAGGGCGATTTTGGGGGGAGTGAAAACCTCTCTATCACAACCCCGGCTTTTATCATAAAAAATTGCAAAAAACCCCCGAAACGGGGGTTTTTTACAAGTTAATTCAATTCAGCAGGCGTTAATAAGCGGCGTAGGCGTCGACGACTTCCTGAATCGCCAGCTCGACGGAATCCTTCATACCGTCAAGGGTGGAAATAAACGTGTCTTTGTTCGCGGTGTTAAAGATATTTGAAAGCCCCCCGAACGAGTAGACAAGCGCGGTGTCATAGATAATATTGTTAAAAATAATGTCAAGCATGTCCTCGTCGTCTTCCGTAGCCATGTCCTTGCCCTTGAGCACCGAAGTGTAATAGGCGTTGGAGATATGGTTTTTACCCCCCACCGCCAAAAGCTCTATCATATACGCGCAGAACTCCGGGTCGGTGGTCTGGAGCGGGATACAAATGCCGTACGCCATGTTGGCGGTGCATCTTGAAAAATAACCGTCCTGATCTGTGTCAAACTTGGGCGGCGGCACCACCCCGTAATTGACCTCATAGGGGCGGAACTTTTTAATGGCGGAAAACGCGATAGCCATAAACAGCGACTGACCCGTGCCGAAAATTTTAACCGTCGTGTCCCACATATCCGTTTTGTCGGTAAAGTCGTTGACGGTGACATACCATGTCCCCTTTTCGCCGAGCATCTCAAGCACTTTCTGCGCCACGTTGATCGATCTCTCTTCCACGCCTATGGAAATTTGCGGGATATCCTCGGCGTTCTTGGAGCAAAGCGTCTCGCCGGCGGCGTAGTACAGCCCCACGTCTCCGCCCATGCAGCCCCAATAGTCGTTTTCGTCCATCTTTTGGTCTTCGTTGCCCTGACGGGTGAATTTCTTCGCCATTTCGTAAAACACGTCGAGCGTCCATTCGCCCTCTCTTACCAAATCATACATATTTATGCCGGGGTTGTTTTCCGTCATAAGCTTTTTGTTAAACACAAGCCCGCCCGACACTATTTTTTGCATTATTGACAGGTCGCCGGTGGTAAAGTAAACTTTGTTGCCGATCGAGAGCGAACTTGTGGCGTTGTTGTCCCACCAAGGGGCGTCAAGGTCGATATATTCGGAAAAATCCCTTAAATCATAAAGCGAGCCCTCCTGCGCGAACACTCCGCAAGCCGCCATAAAAGGCATTGCGACGTCAAATGTGTCGGTGCCGGAAGACGCCTGAGAGCGGAATTCCGAAACCAGATCCTTAACCGCCACGGCTTTTATTTTAATGCCGTAGGTATCGTTGATCCAATTGTTTCGGGTGTTGACTCCCTCTATGATATACTGATCGGTGCGTTCGGCAAGCGCCTCGCGGCTTTCTATCTCCTCCGAAAAATATGTGGTCTGACCGATCTCGTCATATACGAGCACTCTAAACTCCTCGTAACTCTTCCACTCTTCTTTAAATTCCGGGAGATGAAACGCGACATATTTGCCGTTTTCGTCCCTGTACTTGTCTTCATCGACGGGTTTTGATGAGTCGGACGTTTCGGTTTCGCTCTTCCCGGACGAGCTTGCGGGGGCTTCCGACGCGGGCGGTTCACCGTTTCCGTGACAGCCCGACAGCGCCAGCGGTAAAATCAAAAGCGCGCAAATCAACGCGCATGTCAATTTCTTCAAAATATACTCTTCCTTTCCATATTAAAGTTAACTTGATTATAGTTAAAACGGCGGTTTTTGTCAAGCCATTTATTTTCCGTTCCGAGCCGGCATATTTCCGCCGCAAAGCGCAAAAGCCTTGACATACGGCGGAGCCGGTGTATAATTAAACAAAACGCCGTCCAAATCGGCGCGTTTATACGCTTTTTACAAAAGGGGAATATCAAATATGCCAACACTAAATGAAAAAGCCGCCTCTCTCGGCGCTTCGCGCTCGGCAATACGGGAGCTGTTTGAATACGGCAAAAGCCGGTCTCTTGAGGCGGGCGGGGATAAAATCTGCGACTTTTCGCTCGGCAACCCCTCCGCTCCCCCTCCGGCGGAGCTGAGGGCGGCTTATTTTGAGGCGCTTTCAAGCCTCGCGCCGAAAGATCTCCACGGCTACACAAGCGCGGCGGGGGACTTTGAGACAAGAAAAGCGATTGCCGACGCCATAACAACCGAGGAGAGCTTTGAGGTTTTGCCGGAAAACATGTTTTTGACCACCGGCGCGGCGGCCGCTCTTTGCGCCGTGTTTTTTGCCCTCACTTCTTCCCCCGGCGACGAGTTTGCGGGGTTTTCCCCTTTCTTCCCCGAATACAGGGTTTTCGCCGGAGTGGCGGGCGGGGTGTTTGTCGCGGTAAGCGCCGACACGAAAAACTTTCAGATAAATTTTGAGGCTCTTGAATCCGCCATAAACGAAAAGACAAGGGCGGTTGTGATAAATTCCCCGAATAACCCCTCGGGCGCGGTCTACACTAAAGAAACCATTAAAACCCTCGCTGGGATTTTAAAGAAAAAAAGCGCCCTGTTCGGGCACACGATATATATTGTAACCGACGAGCCCTACCGGGAGCTTGTCTACGGCGGCGTCACCCCGCCTTTTGTGCCGAAATATTATGACGACACCATAATTTGCTATTCATACAGCAAGCGGTTTTCAATCCCCGGCGAAAGGTTGGGTTACGCGCTTGTCAATTCCCGCGCTTCGGACTGCCGCAGGGTTTATAACGCCATTGCCGGCGGCGCGAGGGTATTGGGGCATGTCTGCGCCCCGTCGCTTGTCCAGAAAGTTATAGCAAGGTCGGCGCGCCTTAAGCCCGATATGACCGTTTACGCGAAAAACAGAGAAATTCTTTATGAAAACCTAACAAAAATGGGGTATACCTGCGCAAAACCCGACGGCGCTTTTTATCTGTTTGTAAAGTCGCCTTTCGGTAGCGGCGCGGCTTTCTCGGCGAAAGCCAAAGAAAAGGACATACTTGTCGTTGACGGGGCAACTTTCGGCTGCCCGGAATTTGTCCGCATCGCCTACTGCGTGGACACTTCGGTCTGCGAAAGGTCGCTGCCCGCCTTTGAGGAGCTTATAAAGGGCGGGCGGGGGAAATAACACTTATTTCATTTTCTCCTGCTTTGTCTTTTTATCCACCACATGGCGGCCTTTGAGTTCGGTTAAAACCTCGTCCGGGGTAATTCCCGCTTCCACCATAAGCGCCAGCACATGGTAGCACAGGTCGGCGATTTCGTAAATCCCCTCCTCGCGGCTGTTTTTAACCCCGATTATAACCTCGGCGGTCTCTTCCCCTACTTTTTTAAGGATCTTGTCAAGCCCCTTCTCAAACAAATAACTGGTGTAGGAACCCTGCGCAGGGTGTGTCTTTCTGTCTTTTATAATCTCATACAGCCCGCTAAGGCTAAAGCTTTTTTTAATATCGTTAAAAAAGCAGCTCTCTTTGCCCGTGTGGCAAGCGGGGCCGTCGGGGCGAACGCCGATGAGAAGCGCGTCAAAGTCGCAATCGGCGGCGATTGATTCCACCCTCATGAAATTGCCCGAAGTTTCCCCTTTTGTCCAAAGCTTCCCCCGCTCCCTGCTGTAAAAGCAGGCGAGCCCCGTGCCGAGGGTCTTTAAATAGCTCTCTCTGTTCATATACGCGAGCATAAGCACACTTCCGGTTGAGACATCGAGGAGAACCGCGGGGATAAGCCCGTTTGAGTCAAACTTTAGCTTTTCAAGCGTTTCGATATTTTTTTCAGTCATTATAAACCTCCTATATTCGGACCGGCACTCCGCTTGTCCCGAGATATTTTTTGAGCTCGGGTATTTTAATTTCCCCGAAATGGAACACGGACGCCGCTAGATACGCGCTCACGCCCGGCGCTCCTTTATATAGGTTTAAAAAGTCCTCTTTCTTCCCCGCGCCGCCGCTGGCGACCACGGGCACGCCGACCGCCTCCGAAACTTCCCTGAGAGACGCTATGTCAAAGCCGTTTTTCACCCCGTCGGCGTCCATGGAGTTGAGCACCACCTCGCCGGCGCCCCGCGCCGCGCCCTCTTTTATCCATGAGACCGCTTCAAGGCCGGTGTCTTTTCTGCCGCCGTTCGTGTAAACCCGAAGCGCGCCGCCCTCCCGCTTTACGTCCACCGACAAGACAACGCATTGGCTGCCGTATTTTTCGGCGGCTTTGTTTATAAGGGCGGGGTTTTTAACGGCGCCGCTGTTCACGCTCACTTTGTCCGCGCCGCATTTTAGGAGCCTGTCAAAGTCGCTTAACTCATCGACCCCGCCGCCCACCATAAGCGGTATAAACACGCGGGACGCTACCCTTTCGAGCACTTCCGTGAACAGTTTCCGCCCCTCGAACGAGGCGGTGATATCATAAAACACAATCTCGTCGCCCCCCTCGGCGTTGTAGCGCTCCGCGAGAGCGACCGGGTCATCGACGTCCTCAAGATTTTGAAACCTCACGCCTTTTACCACTCTGCCGTTTTTAATGTCAAGGCAGGGTATAATTCTCTTAGCAATCATCGGCGGCACTCAGCGCCTCCTTTAAAGTTATTTTTCCCTCGTACAGGGCTTTGCCGAGTATAACCCCGCAAATCCCCATTTCCTTTAGCTTTATTATCTCGTCTACGCCGCTTATCCCCCCGGAGGCGGTGAGGACGATTCCGCTTATGGCGGCGAGCTTTTTATAAAGCGGGATATTCCCCCCGCCAAGCGTGCCGTCCCTTGAGATATCGGTGTAGATAATATGCCGTATCCCCTCCGACACAAGCTTTTCCGCCATTTCAAAACCGGAAACGCCGGTTTCGCCAAGCCAGCCGCGGGTCGCCGCGAAATCGTTTTTCGCGTCTATCCCCACCGCTATCCCGTCGCCGAAAGCGGCCGCGAGACGAATTAAAAAGTCGTTGTCCTCAACGGCGGCGGTGCCTATTATCGCATGTTTCGCCCCCGCGTCAAGGTAAAACGCAGCGTCGCTCTCCCGCCGCAACCCCCCGCCGACTTCAATTTCAAGGCTGCCGCCGAATGAGTCAATAATACTTGAAATTATCCCAGAGTTAACGGGTCTCCCCAGTTTCGCGCCGTCAAGGTCAACAATGTGAAGCGCTCTCGCGCCCTGATCTAAAAAGCCCTTAGCCACGCCGTAAATATCGTCGGAATACACCTTTTTGGCGCCAAAATCCCCTTTTGTAAGCCTGACAGCCTTGCCGTCAATAATATCAATGGCGGGAATAACCCTCATATCTCTCTCACTCCTGCGTTTTATTTGCGCTTTCGGCGGGTTTAAAGACAGGGCTTTTCGCAGAACGCCTTTAACAGCCTAAGCCCCGCCTCGCCGGATTTTTCCGGGTGGAACTGCATTCCGTAGGCGTTGTTTTTGGCGACTACGCCGGGGATTTCAACCCCGTACTCGCTGAACGCCTTAACCTCGTCCCCGCCGCCCTTGACGTAATACGAGTGAATGTAATAGACAAAGCTTCCGTTTTTAAAGCTGTTGAACAGTCCGTCGTTGCGCCTTATAAACAGCCTGTTCCAGCCCATATGCGGGGTTTTAAGCCCGCCGATTTCGCCTTTCATCGGGCTAACCTCGCCGGAAATTATCCCAAGCCCTTTTGTAACGCCGAACTCAAAGCTTTTTTCGGCCAAAAGCTGCATCCCAAGGCAGATTCCAAGCAGCGGCCTGCCGGTGGCGGCAAAATCCAAAACAGCCTTGTCAAGGCTTGACTTTTCAAGGCGCTCCATCGCTTTGCCGAACGCCCCCACTCCGGGGATAATTATCCGCTCCGCGGCGGCAACCTTTTGCGCGGAGCCCGTCACGGTGACATCGACGCCCAAATATTCAAGCGAGCGGGCGAGCGAGTACAAGTTCCCCGCGCCGTAATCGATTATGACCGCGGTCGGTTTGCTTTTTCGTTTCACAGTTCTCCCTTTGTAGAGGGTATTTCCCCGTTTGCTTTAACATCGGTTTCCACGGCTTGGCTCAGCGCTCTGGCAAATGCCTTAAACAAACACTCCATTATATGGTGGGTGTTTTCGCCGTAAAACAGTTTTATATGGAGAGTTACCGCCGCTTCCCGCGCGAAGGCGGCAAAAAATTCCTTGCAGTCCTCGCCGTCAAAACCGCCGGCGGACTTAAGCGGCGCGCACATATCAAAGTTGAGGTAAGCCCTTCCGCTGAGGTCGACGGCGCAGAGCGCGAGCGACTCGTCCATCGGGAGGATAAGGCTCCCGTAGCGCTTCACCCCCGCTTTGTCGCCCACGGCACTTTTAAACGCCCTGCCAAGCGAAATGCCGATATCCTCGGCGGAGTGGTGAAAGTCCACCCATGTGTCGCCGGAACAGACAACCTCAAGGTCAAACCGCGAATGACAAGCGAAAAGGGTTAGCATATGGTCAAAAAAACCGTTCCCCGTGCTTAGCCTGCTCTTCCCCGCCCCGTCAAGGTTTAGTTTTAGCTTAATGTCCGTCTCGGCAGTTTTTCTTACGACTTCCTGTTTTCTCATATTTATGGCCTTTCCTTTCTACGCTGCTTAAATTTTATTTTAATAAGTCAAGGGCGGATAAAAACTTTTCCATATCTTCTTGCTTTCCGATGCTCACCCTTACAAAATCTTTTATCCTGTCCTCGGGGAAAACTCTTGTCAGCACCCCCGCTTCCCAAAGCTTCGCTTGAATTTCGCTCCCGCTCATTCCCGGCTTTTTAAACAGCAAAAAGTTTCCGCGTGAGTTTGTAACCTCAAAGCCTTTTTCCGCGAGGGCTTTTTTTGTAACCTCGCGGGTTTTAATAATCTCCCCCACGGTTTTTTTAAAGTATTCATCGTCACTCAAAGATGCTATTCCCATCGCGGCGGTCAGCCGGCTTATGTTGTAAGGGTTAAAGGAAAACCGCACTTTCTCAAGGTCGGAAATAAGTTCGGCGTCGGCTATCGCGAAACCCAGCCTCGCGCCGGCGAGCGAGCGTGACTTTGAAAAAGTTGATATCACCGCGAGGTTTTTATGGAAAGCGGTGAGCGGAACGGCGCGGAAACTGTTAAAATCAGCGTACGCCTCGTCTATTATCACCACCCTGTTTTTGTTTGAAGACGCGATTTTTTCAATTTCTTCCCCCGTCAGCGACAGCCCGGTATGAGCGTTCGGGTTTGCGATAACCACGCACCGGGGGATGCCGAAATAATCCGCGGGGTTTATCGAAAGGTCTTCCCGCACGGGTATGACCTTTGATTTTATCCCGAAAAGCCCGCACAAACAGGGGTATAACCCATACGTCACGTCCGCGAACGCGGCGCCGCCGCTCCCGCAAAACGCCCTGAACGCAAACGCGAGCGCCTCGTCAGACCCGTTGGAAACCATTACGTTTTGGGTCTTAACGCCAAAGTTTAAGGCTATCGCTCCCCTCAGTTCGGTGTAATACGGGTCGGGGTAAAGGTTGTTTTTGCCCGCCTCAAGCCCGTTTGCCGAAGAAATCGCCGCCGGGGAGGGGGGGAAGGGCGACTCGTTTGTGTTCAGCTTGATATAGTCCCGCCCCGATGGTATTTCGCCGGGGGTGTATTCTTTAAGACAAGTCAGTTCCGGGTTAAGATAACGGCTCATTTTAAACCTTCTTTTGATTTTCGCGCTTTATTTGCTTTTATAAACCTCGCCTCGACCGCCCTCGCGTGCGCCTCAAGCCCCTCGGCTCTGGCAAAAAGAGCGGCGGAGTCCGCGACCCTCGCGAGCGCGCTTTCGGGGTAATAAATATATGAGGTTTTCTTTCTGAAGTCGTCCGGCGACAGCGGGGAGGAAAATCTCGCGCTCCCGCCCGTCGGGAGAGTGTGGTTCGGGCCGGCGAGGTAGTCCCCCACCGCCTCAGGAGTATAGCCCCCCAAAAACACCGAACCCGCGGAGGAGATTTTTTCAAACAGCCCAAAACAGTCATCGGCGCAGATTTCAAGGTGTTCGGGGGATACAATATTTGAAATTTCCGCGCATTCGTCAAGGCTGCCGGCGATTATAATCGCCCCGTAATTTTTAAGCGACTCCTCCGCTATCCCTCTGCGCGGGAGGGTTAAGAGGAGTTCCTCTAACTTTGTCGCCACTTCCTCCGCGAGGGCTTTGCTCGGCGTGACAAGTATCGCGGACGCTAACATATCATGCTCCGCCTGCGACAGCATATCGGCGGCGATATATTCGGGGGAGGCGTTTTCGTCCGCGACAACAAGAATTTCAGACGGGCCCGCTATCATATCCACGCCCACAACGCCAAAGAGTTCCCGTTTTGCGAGCGCCACATAAATGTTCCCGGGGCCCGTGATTTTGTCGACTTTCGGCAGGGTTTCCGTGCCGTAGGCAAAAGCCGCGAGCGCCTGCGCGCCGCCTACGGTAAACACTCTGTCCGCCCCGGCGACCACACACGCCGCGAGGATTTCCGGCCTTACTTCCCCGTTCTTCCCCGGCGGGGTCGCTACGTTTATTTCACCGACCCCGGCGATTTTCGCTGGGATGATATTCATAAGCGCCGTCGAGGGATAAGCCGCGCTCCCCCCCGGCACATAAATGCCGGCTTTCGAGATCGGCGTGTACCGCTGACCCAAAACCTCTCCGCTTTCTCTTTTTATCTCAAACCCGGACGAGAGCTGTTTTGCGTGGAATTCCCTTATGTTTTCGGCGGCGCCCTCAAGAACGGCTAAAAACTTTTTGTCTATTTTGTTTTTTGACCCTCTCAGCGTTTCTTTTTTAACCTCAAAGGTTTTTAAGTCCGCTCCGTCAAACTTTTTGGTGTAATAGGCGACCGCCAAGTCGCCCTCGCGCCTGACTGTGCTTATAATTTCCTCAACCTCAAGCCTTTTCTCGCCCGAGTAAATTGTCCGGCGTCTTTTTAAAAAGCCGTCAAGCTCGTTTTTTCCTATTATATTTATTATTTTTGCGTTGTTTTTGGTTTTCTCCACAAAACTAACCCCCAAGCCGTGCCAACGCCGACTTTATTTCTTTTTCCTTAAAAATAAAGGCGGATTTATTTGCTATGAGCCGCGAAGAGACCTCAAAGACTTTTTCCGTCACCGCAAGTCCGTTGTCCTTTAGCGTTCGCCCCGATTCGACAATATCCACAATTACATCGGCAAGACCTAACACCGCCGCCGCCTCCACCGAGCCGGAAAGTTTTATTATTTCTATTTCCCTGCCTTTTTCGGCAAAGAACGCTTTTGCCACCCTGACATATTTTGTCGCCACCCGAAGCGGCGAGTTTTTGTTTTCAAAATACCCCTCGGGCGACGCCACCGCCATAAAACACTTGCCGATTCCAAGGTCGAGCAGCTCATACACGTCGGGTTCGTCCTCGGCAATCAAATCGCTGCCGGCGATACCCAAATCCGCCACCCCGTGCTCGACATAGGTGCAGACGTCGGCGGGCTTTATTAAAAAATAGCTGACCCCGCCGGTCTTATCGGTAAACACAAGCTTTCTGTCCGCCCCGTACTCCCCGCCGGTAAAATACCCCGCTTTTTTAAGAAGCCCAAAAGCGGATTCCCCAAGCCTGCCGGTTGGAATCGCAATATTCAGCATGATTCCCCTCCTTTGGGGAAGCAAATAATCTCCCCGTACTCTCTTGGCTCCCCTTTTGGGAACCCTTTTGAGACAAGCGTTCTCTTTCCGGCTTCACGCAGTTTTTCGGCAGCTTCGAACACTTCCGCTATTTCGTCGCCGTCGCCGTAGACAATAAGCGCGTCAAAGCCTTTTTTGGCGGCGCCGCCGTAAAACGCCGTCACCTCGCTGAAATCAATAGCGAACCCCGCCGCTCCGCCGGCCACGCCGAAACGCTCCGCGAGAAAGTCATATCGCCCGCCGCCGAGCACCGGCGCGGGGTGCCCCTTTACATAGCCGCGCATTATAACGCCGTTATAATAAGAAAAATCATTTGTCACCGAAATGTCGAGCATGATGTTTTTTTCATATTCCGTCCCCTTTATGGCAGAGGCGATTTCCTCCAGTTCCGACACGCCCTCCCATGCCGCCCCCTTTGGGGAAAGGCGCTTTAAGACATTTACCGCCTCGCCGAGCTTTCTTGTCGACGACACAATTCTTGTAAACGCCCCTGCCCTTTCGGCGGGAATATTGTTTTTTCTCGCCAATTCCATAAGCCCGTGTGTGTTTTTGGCGGAAATTAGAGAAGACAGGCGCTTTTCGTCTTCTTCCCCGCCGCCGAAACTGTCGACCGCAAAGCGCAACACCCCCATGTGGGACGCGCAGAGCGCATATGAGGGGTTAATTTCGGCAAGGCTTTTCGCCGCGAGAGAGATAATCTCAAGCGTCGGGTAAAGCCCGCCGCCGCCAACGCATTCAACCCCGACTTGGGTTATCTCGCGGTATTCGCTTTCCCGCTTGTCAAGCCTAAAGACGTTTTCGCGGTAGTAAAGCCTTTGCTCGCCATGCGGCAGACCCGCGTACCCTTTTAACACCGAAAGCGTTATGTCCGGCTTTAACGCCATAAGCCTGCCGTCAATTCCGTTAAAGGTGATTATCCCTTTTGTCGGGATAAACGCTATGTTTTCGCGGTAGAGCTGATATTCCTCGAACTTATTAAACGCCGAATACTCATACCCCGCCCTTTGGTAGATGTCGCGAAGTGAAAGATACAGCGCGTCTTCTTTTGATAAGTCTTGCAGATTTAAAACCATGTGAGTTTTACCCCTTGTCTTGGCGCGGTAGTTTTATTCGCCGCTTTGCTTTTCCAAAAGCGAGGGCAAAACGTTTTTATACCCGCCGCTCCCGTATCTAAGGCATTTTGACACTCTGCTGAGCGTTGCCGACGACACCCCGGTCTTTTCGGTAACGCCGCCGTATGTCTCCCCCGCGAGCAAAAGGCAGGCGCATTCCGCCCGCTGGGAAAGCTGCCTTATCTCGTTTATCGTGCAAAGGTCTTCAAGAAAGTTTTTCATATCCCCGGCGTCGTCAATGCCGGCAAGCAGACGGCAAAGCCTGTCGTGCATTTCGTCGCCGTAACCGTTTTTCAAGCTTGATCCCGCCTTTCCGTTTTTATATTTTGTGAAAATAATTGTTTTGTTCTATTGCTCGCTTACTCGCTATAATATATTATATCACAACTGTTTAGCGTTGTAAAGCGCTAAAGCAAAAATAAATAATTTTTGTGCCCGCCTACAAAAGACAAGCACAAATAATGGCTTAAAACCGTTAAATCAAATAAAAATATCTGTTTATTATTAAATTTTTACTTCGGCTCTTTGGGGGAGTGCGGGCTCAGCCCCGCCTTTCCCCAAGCTCGGTGATATTAATAAGACGGGTGTTTTTTTGGGTATACCTGCTTGCCAAGATGTCGCCCAGCGCGAGCGCGGTGTCAATGCTTGTCATACAGGGGATTTTCTTTTCCATCGCCATTCGGTTGAGAAGCCTGAAATCCCCTACGCTTATATCCATCATCTCGCCTGTGTAGATGATATAGTCGGCTCTCCCGCTCTCTATAAGCTGATATATGTCATCGCTCTCCCACACGTCGCCGACTTTTGTCACCTCAAGCCCGGCGTTTCGTATCGCTTTCGCGGTGTCGGGGGTGGCGTAGAGATTTATCCCAAGGTCAAAAAACTTTTCGGCGACCTTCAGCGCGTCGGAATGGTCGTAGTCCTCCACGCTTATGAGTATCCCCCGCTCTTTGTCTTTGTCTTTGTCTTTGTCTTTGTCTTTGTCTTTGCCGTCATTCGCCTTTACATCAAGCCCCGACGCGGCAAGCCCTTTGTACAGCGCCTCTGCCTTTGTCCTGCCGATCCCAAGCACCTCGCCCGTCGATTTCATCTCGGGGCCGAGAATCGTGTCGGCATCGGTTATTTTCTCAAACGAGAACACCGGCACTTTCACGGTAAAAAAGGGCGGAGTTTTCCAAAGCCCGGGCTTATATCCAAGCTCGCTTAGCGTCGCCCCGAGCATCACGCGGGAGGCGATTTCCACCAGCGGCAGCCCCGTAACCTTGCTTATATACGGCACGGTTCGGGAGGCGCGGGGGTTAACCTCAATGACATACACTTCCCCGCCGTAAATGAGGTACTGAATGTTCACCAGCCCTTTTGTCCCCACGGCAAGCGCGAGAAGCCGCGACACAGACGAAATCCGCTCGGTAAGCTCGCCGGAAATGTTAAACGGAGGGTAAACGGCGATTGAATCCCCGCTGTGCACCCCGGCGCGCTCGATATGCTCCATTATCCCGGGGATGAGCACTTCCTCCCCGTCGGAAATCACGTCGACCTCAAGCTCCGTACCCGGCATATACTTGTCAATCAGCACCGGGTTTTCGATCCCCCCGGCAAGGATTGCCTCCATATATCGTTTAGTGTCGGCCTCGCACCGCGAAATCGTCATGCCCTGCCCGCCGATAACGTAGCTCGGGCGGAGCAGAACGGGGTAGCCCAAAATTTTTGTGGCGAGTGTCGCTTCCTCAAGCGTCTTGACCGCGCACCCCTTCGGGCGGGCGATCCCGAACTTTTCAAGAAGCGCGTCAAACCTTTCGCGGTCTTCCGCCAAATCAATGCCGTCTGCCGAGGTGCCGAGTATTCGGATGTTGTTTTTGTCAAGGTGTTTTGTAAGCTTTATCGCCGTCTGCCCGCCGAAGGCGACCACCACCCCAAGCGGCTTTTCAACGTCGATTACGTTCATTACGTCTTCCGGCGTGAGCGGCTCAAAGTAGAGCCTGTCGGCGGTGTCGTAGTCGGTGGAGACGGTTTCGGGGTTGTTGTTTATAATGACAACCTCATAGCCCATTTGCTTAAGCGCCCACACGCAGTGGACGGACGAATAGTCAAACTCAATCCCCTGCCCTATCCGAATGGGGCCGGAGCCAAGCACTATGACAATGTCTTTCCCCCACCGCTTAATTTTGCGGGACTCGCATTCCCCGCCGTAGGCTGAATAAAAATATCTCGCTCTCCCCCCGCTTGTTTCGCCGTTGTCAACCGCTTTGTAAACGGCGGGGGTGGCTTTTATTTTGACCTCCCCCGAAATTTCCCTAAGCGAAGAATCGGTGTAGCCGTATGCCTTGCCTAACGCAAGGCTTGTCTCGTCAAGCCCGTTTACCCGCAGTCGGCTTTCAAAGTCGCAAAGCTTTTTAAGGCTGTTTATAAAAAACCTGTCAATCCGGGTGATTTTATTTATCTCGTCTACGCTTACCCCCGCTTTCAGCGCCTCGAATATTGTAAAGATCCGCCTGTCGTCGCGGTCCTCAAGCCTTTTTCTCACCGGGCGCGAGTCAAGCGGCTTCGCGCCCAGCGTCTCAAGGGAAATTTCCGCCCCCCTCACCGCTTTGAGCAGCGCCGCCTCAAAAGAAGTCGCAAGCGCCATCACCTCGCCCGTGGCTTTCATTTGAGTGCCGAGCTTTCTGCTGGCGGCGGTAAACTTATCAAACGGCCATTTCGGCAGCTTGACCACAACATAGTCGAGAGCCGGTTCAAAGCACAGCGAGCCTTTCCCCGTCATATCGTTTGTAATTTCGTCAAGGTTTAGCCCCAGCGCGATTTTTGTGGTCACTTTGGCAATGGGGTAGCAGGTCGCCTTGCTTGCGAGCGCCGACGAGCGGGAAACCCGCGGGTTGACCTCTATAACCGCGAAGTCAAGGCTTTCCGGGTCAAGGGCGAACTGGCAGTTGCACCCGCCGTAAATTCCAAGCGACTCGATTATCTTAAGCGACGCGTCTTTGAGCATCAGGTATTCTTTCGGCGACAGCGTAAGCGCGGGCGCCACCACTATCGAGTCGCCGGTGTGAACCCCCACCGGGTCGATGTTTTCCATGCTGCAAACCGCGATACAGTTCCCCGCCCTGTCGCGCATGACCTCAAACTCAATTTCTTTCCAGCCGTAGATATATTTTTCAACAAGTATCTGGCAAATGAGCGAGGCGTCAAGCCCGATAAGGGCGGCTCTTTTCAGCTCGTCGGGGTTTTCCGCCACTCCCCCGCCCGCGCCCCCAAGCGTGTAGGCGGGTCTTATAATAACCGGGTAGCCGATTTCTTCCGCTATGGCAAGCGATTTTTTAACGTCGCCCGCTATCCCCGAGGGAATTGTTGGGATATTAATATCCCTCATCGCGTCTTTAAACTTTTGCCTGTCCTCAGCTTTTTCAATGGCCTCGACATTGGTTCCAATGAGCTTTACCCCGTGGCTTTTTAAAAATCCCGATTCCCACAGCTTTGTGGCGAGGGTGAGCCCCGCCTGCCCGCCGAGCCCCGCGAGAAGACTGTCGGGGCGTTCCTTTTCAATAATCCGCTCAAGGGTGATTTCGGTCAGCGGCTCAAGATAAATCTCGTCCGCCATCGCCTTGTCCGTCATTATTGTAGCGGGGTTGGAGTTGATAAGCACCACGTTTACCCCCGCCTCTTTAAGCACTCTGCACGCCTGCGCGCCCGCGTAGTCGAATTCCGCCGCCTGCCCTATGACAATGGGACCGGAACCTATAACCAGCACTTTTTTTATACTCTTATCTATCGGCATAAAACCGCCTCGCTTCGTTTATAAATTCGTCAAGCAGATATTTAACCCGTTCCTCGGGGTAAAACCCCACCCCATACGCCGCTTTTCCTTTAACTTCAAACCCCTCTATGCTTTTGTCGTCAACGCCCTCAAAGGTTATGTCAACCTCCTCGGGCGATTTTCTGATATCAATAGCGTAGCCATGGACTTTTTTAAGCATAAAAACCCTGCCGTCGCTCTTTCGCCTTACCGGGATATCCCCCCTGCGGCCGCTTTTATAAACCACCTCAAAGCCAAGCGCAAAAGCAAGAATATCGCGCCCTAACCCAAAGCCAAAGACAGGAAGGCGCCCGATAAGCGAACAGATTTCGTCTTTTGCTTTGTGCAGATCTGTTACGCTCATTCCACCGTTTGAAATTATAACCCCGTCCGCGCCGGATTTAATTATCTCATCGGCGGAAAAATTAGCGGGGAATATCTCATAACCCGCGCCGGCGGCTGAAACAGCGTTTAAAAAGTCGTCGCTCACTCCAAGGTCAATTATACCTATTTTAGGCGCGCCCGTTCTTATTACATTCCGGTATTCCGCCTTTTTTAACGGATATGCTGACTTTTCTTTTAACCCGGCAAAAATATCGTCTGTTACAGCGGGGGGAGTTCCTCTCCGGATAACCCCGTATATTTTGCCGTTTGAGGAATTTATTTTTTTTATAATTTCCCTTGTGTCAACACCGCACAGCCCGGGGATATTGTGCTCTTTTAAAAAGCCGGAGACATCAGTTTGACTCCTGAAGTTTGACGGGGTCTCGCACCATTCCCTGACCACCAGCCCCGAAATGCAAGGCGGCCCTTTGAGGTCTGATTTATTTATCCCCGCGCAGCCGAAAAGCGGGAACGCCATCACTTGAATCTTCCCCTCGTTCGCCCTGTCGCTAATGCTGCCCGCGGCGTTTATCATTTCGGTGTCAAATATAACCTCGCCGCCCGCCTCGCTTTCCCCGCCGAATGAAAACCCTTCGTAAACGCTGAGGTCGGACAGCGCGAGAAACGCCTTTCCCCCTCCGCGCAATGCTTTTTTGTTGTTTTCCCCGTCCCTTTTTTGCCTTTCCCACAAAGAGTATGCCCCATTTCTAAAGGGTTGCCGCTATAACCGCTTTTATGGTATGCATTCTGTTTTCCGCTTGGTCAAACACAATAGAGCGATCGCTCTCAAAAACCTCCTCGGTGACTTCAAGCGCATTAAGCCCGAAACGCTTGCCGATCTCCCGCCCGATCTCGGTCTCCCTGTTATGGTAGGCGGGGAGACAGTGCATAAAAACCCCGCCGTCATTCATCTGCCGCATGACGTTTTCGTTTACCTGATACGGGTAGAGCGCCTTAAGCCGCTTTTCCCAAACCCCCGCCGGCTCGCCCATTGAAACCCACACGTCGGTGTAGACCACGTCCGCGCCGCGGGCGGCTTTAATCGGGTCGGTGACAAGGCTTATGCTCCCGCCCGACGCCTCCGCCTCTTTTTCGCAGTAGCTGACGAGCGACTTGTCGGGGAAGTATTCCTTTGGCGACGACGCCGTAAAACACAGCCCCATTTTTGAAGAACCCACCATAAGCGAGTTCCCCATATTATAGCGCGCGTCGCCCATATATACAAGCTTTATTCCTTTAAGGCGGCCGAATTTTTCTTTTATTGTGAGAAAATCCGCCAAAATCTGCGTCGGGTGGAACTCGTTGGTAAGCCCGTTCCAGACGGGAACCCCGCTGTGCCTCGCGAGCTCCTCGACAATCTCCTGCCCGTACCCCCTGTATTCGATTCCGTCAAACATCCGACCCAAAACCCGCGCCGTGTCGGCGATGCTCTCTTTCCGCCCGATTTGGGAATTCGACGGCTCAAGGCAAACGGTCCCCACGCCGAGGTCATACGCCGCGACCTCAAAGCTGCAGCGGGTGCGGGTGCTTGTCTTTTCAAAAATCAGCACAATGTTTTTCCCCGCGTGCGTGTTATGCGGAACCCCCGCTTTTTTCTTGGCTTTTAGGTCCGCGGCGAGATTTAAAAGATAATCAATTTCACCCGGGGTAAAGTCTTTAAGCTTTAAAAAGCTCCTGCCTTTAAGGTTCATTAAAAGCGCCTCTCTTTATGTTTTTTGGTTTTCGGCGATGGCTTTCTTCAGCGCCGCCACCGCTTTTTCAAGTAAAGTATCGGGTATGTTAAGCGCGGGGAGAAGCCGGATTTTATTCTTTGCTTTTATGGGAAGCACGCCTTTTTGTATGCAGTCGCTTATTATTTTATCCGTGTCCCCGTTCACGCTTATCCCAAGCATAAGACCGAGCCCCGAAACCCCGGTCACTCCGGCGGCACCGCGCAGGGATTCAACTAAAAACCTTGATTTTTCCCTTACCCCCTCAAGGGTTTTCTCGTCAAGCCTTGACAAAATATTTATAGCCCCGGCGGCGCAGACGGGGTTGCCCCCAAACGTCGAGCCGTGGCTCCCCGGGGTGAGAGTGTCTTTTGTCTTCTCCCCAAAAATTGTCGCCCCAAGCGGAAGCCCGCCGGCGAGCCCTTTGGCGGTGGTGACGATATCCGGGGTTATCCCGTAGTTCATATAGCCGAAAAGCCTCCCCGTCCGCCCGTTGCCGCATTGAACCTCATCGGCGATTAAAAGTATGTCGTTTTGCTCTGTAAAGTCCCTTAGCTCCCTTAAAAACTCTTCGCCAAGCGGCTCAACCCCGCCCTCTCCCTGAACGGCCTCGACCATCACCGCGGCGACGCTCCCGCCCGAGCAGGCGCGTTTTATAAAGTCAATGTCATCCGCGGGGGAATACTCAAACCCCGGCATAACGGGAAGAAAATCCTTATGGAACACCTCCTGCCCGGTGGCGGCGATCATGGCGAGGGTTCTCCCGTGGAAACTGTTTTTAAGGGTAATTATTTTATGCCGCTCTGCCCCGTATTTGTCGGTTGAATATTTTCTGGCGGCCTTTACCCCGCACTCGTTTGCCTCCGCCCCGGAATTTGAAAAGAACACCCGGCAAAGCCCGGTTTTTTCGCAGATAAGCCTCGCGAGCTCCGCCGCCGGCTTTGTGTAGTAAAGGTTAGATGCGTGCTGGATAAGATTTAGCTGTTTTGTGACTTCCTCCGCCCATTCGGGGTCGGCGATTCCGAAAGTATTTACGGCTATTCCCCCGCCGAGGTCAATATATTCCTTGCCCTTGTCGTCAAAAAGAATCGACCCGCGCCCGCCGCTTATCACAAGCGGAAAGCGGTTATATGTGCGGGCGGCAAATTTGTCGTCAAGCGCCTTGTAATCAATCTCGCCGCCAAGCGCGTTCCCGCTTTTTTTTGCGTAAATATTATTTAACTTTTCCATAAATCCGCCTTTTCTCTTTGTGTTTCCGATATTCAAACCGCGAAGAAATATCTAAGCGGTAAACATCGTCCCGTTTCCCTCGTCGGTGAACATTTCCACTAAAATCGCGTGGGGAACCCGCCCGTCGGTGATAAACACCCGCTTTACCCCGCGTTTTACCGCCTCAGCGCAGCACTCCGCTTTTGGTATCATCCCGCCGGAGATAACCCCCTCGTCGTAAAGAAGACCGAAATCCGACAGGCTTACCGATTTTATCAGCGAATCGGGGTCGCTCTTGTCCCGCAATAATCCCACCACATCGGTCAGTGTTATCATGCTCTCCGCCCCGAGCGCCCCCGCGATATACGCGGCGGCGGTGTCGGCGTTTACGTTGTAGACGTTGCCGTCCCTGTCGCACCCCAGCGTTGAAACCACCGGGATATATCCCTTTTCAAGCAGGTCAAGGATAGGCTTCGCGTTCACGGAAGTTATCTCCCCCACAAACCCAAGACTTTCGTCTTTCACCCTCGCCTCTATAAGCCGCCCGTCCATGCCGGAAATCCCCATGGCGTCACCGCCCTTTGTCTGGAGAAGGTTGACAAGCCCCTTGCCCACTTTTCCGGCAAGCACCATTTGGACTACCTCCGCTGTCTCGCGGTCGGTGACCCTCAGCCCGTCCTTAAAAACGCTTTTCTTGCCGATTTTCCCCAGCGCCTCGGTTATTTCCGGGCCGCCGCCGTGGACGAGCACCACCTTGACCCCCACAAGCGACAACAGCACTATATCCCCCATAACGTCTTCTTTGAGTATAGGGTTTGCCATGGCGTTCCCGCCGTATTTTATAACCACGATTTTTCCGTTATACTTTTGTATATAGGGGAGCGCCTCAGTCAGCACCCGCGCGCGGTCAGCGTTTGTGATATTCATTTATTTTTTCCGCCTTTCTTACACATAAAACATAAATAACCTCTCGAGAGCGGGGTTATGTCCTGTAGTCGCCGTTTATCCTCACATAGTCATAGCTGAGGTCGCACCCCCACGCGGCGGCGGACTCGCTCCCGCCGCCAAGGCCGACAATTATTTTAATCTCCCGCCCGGTCAGAACCCGCTTTGCTTTTTCTTCTGAAAAGCTTATCCCCACGCCGTCCCTGCACACGTCGATACTTCCGTACTCGGACTCAAAGGCCACCGAAACTTTTGCCGTGTCAACATTCCCGCCCGAATACCCCACGGCGCAGAGCACCCTTCCGCTGTTCGCGTCGGAGCCGAACATGGCGGCCTTGACAAGCGACGAGCCCACCACCGCCCTCGCGGCGAGCCTTGCCGTTTTTTTATCCCCCGCGCCGGTAACCAAACACTCAAGGAGCTTTGTCGCGCCCTCGCCGTCCCCGGCAATAAGACGGCACAGCTTTTTTGTAACCAGCCCCAGCGCGCTTACGAAAGTGTCGTAGTCTTTTCCGCGGGAGGTTATGGGAGTGGCGCCCGAAAGCCCGTTTGCCATAATCGCAACCATATCGTTTGTGGAGGTGTCGCCGTCAACGCTTATCATGTTAAAGCTGTCTTTCGCGTCTTCCGCGACAGCCTCTTTTAAAAGCCGGGGGGTTATTTCGGCGTCGGTAGTCAAAAACACCAACATTGTCGCCATATTGGGGTGAATCATTCCCGATCCCTTGGCGATTCCGCCTAATCTGCACTCCGCCCCGCCGAGCTTAAAAGTCACCGCCGCCTCTTTTACAATGGTGTCGGTGGTCATAATGGCGTTTGCCGCGTCAAGGCTGTTCTCCCCCAGCGATGAGACAAGCAGGGGAATCCCCACCCTTATGGGTGCCGGGTCAAGCCTTTGGCCTATTACCCCGGTGGAGGCGACTATAACCTCGTTTTGGGAAATACCCAGCCGCTCGGCGGCAAGCCGCGCGATGGTTTCCGCCACTTCAACCCCGTCGGGAGTACAGGCGTTGGCGTTGCCGCTGTTGCAGATAACCGCCCGAGCTCTCCCGTGGGAAAGGTGCCGCTTAGTCACCGTCAGCGGAGCGCCCTTGACCCGATTTTTTGTGTATATCGCCGCGGCGTTTGCTTTTATGGCGCTGAAAATAAGCGCCAAATCTTTTTTGCTGTGATTTTTTCGTATTCCGCAGTGTATGCCGGAGGCGGAAAACCCCGCCGGCGCGCAGACGCCGCCCGTTATAAATTCCATTATAAGCGCAACCCCTCTTCCTCATTTTTACCGAGCAAAATATTCATGCACTGAACCGCCGCCCCCGAAGCGCCCTTGCCGAGGTTGTCGTAAAGGGCGGTGAGCACTATTCTGTCGCCGTTACCGCAAACCCCCACCCTCATACAGTCAAGCCCCGCGCAGGCGTTGGCGGGGATAAACCCACTGCTCCCAAGCGTTTTGTCATAAGACACTATTCTTCCCGAGTACCTCGCGGAGTATATCTCTTTTATGTCGTCCGCCGAACAGCCGTTCAGCATTTTTTTATGAATCGGCACCGTCACCAAAAGCCCGCTGTAAAAGTTTGCCACTACCGGCGTAAAGACCACGGGCGTGGTCAGCCCCGCGACTTTTTGCATTTCCGGCAAATGCTTGTGGCTTTGCCCAAGCCCGTAAACCCGGGGGGACAAATGCCCTTCGGGGAGAGTCCCCGACTCATATTCGGCAATCATCGCCCTGCCGCCGCCGCTGTAACCCGTAACCGAATTGCAGCACAAAAGCGCGTCTTTTGCTATAACGCCCTCACGCAAGAGCGGGTGGACAAGCGCCAAAAACCCGCTGGCGTGACAGCCCGGCACGCAAACGCGGTTTTTTGTTTTTATGCCGCGCGAAAACTCCTCCCCAAGCTCCGGGAACCCATAGGCAAAGCTCTCGTCTGTCCTGTGGGCGGACGAAGCGTCGATAACCGTGACGTTTTTGTTTTCCACAAGCCCCACCGCCTCTATGGCGGCGGCATCGGGGAGACATAAAAAGGCAATATCGCAGGAATTAAGCGCCTCTCTCCGGCTTTCGCGGTCTTTTCGCTTTTCCTCAGTAAGGGTAATAAGCCGTATATCCTCCCGAACTCTCAGCCTTTCATATATCAAAAGCCCGGTCGTCCCGGCGCTCCCGTCAATAAAAACCGTTTTGACTTTTTTCATACTTATAACAATTCCTCCCGGCGTACCGTAAAGATAAAAAAATGCAATTTGAAAATTTATTTTCAATCTTTGTAAATTCAGAGAACCGCAACCTTTTTGATGGTTTCGCTTATCGACTTTGTAAATTCAATGAACCGCAATCTTTTTGGCGGTTTCGCTTTAGCGAAATTGCAGTTGTTTAAACTGCAAAGCCAAAAAGTTGCCATTGAAAGATTTATCTTTCAATATGTTGTTTCAACTGCAAAGTCAAAAAGTTGCCGCTTGAAAAATTCAATTTTCAAGCAATGCCCTAACTTTAATAGGTAAACCAAACAGATTTATAAAGCCCTTGCTGTCCGACTGGTCAAAAACGCTGTCCTCGCCGAAAGTGGCGATTTCCTCCGAGTAAAGCGAAAAATCGCTCCAAACCCCGGCTTTTATAATGTTTCCCTTATAAAGCTTCAGCCTTACTTTTCCGGTGACATTCTCCTGCGTTTTGTCAACAAAGGCGCTGAGCGCCTCCCTGAGTGGGGTGAACCACTTGCCGTTATAGACTAAATCGGCGAAAGTCAGCGCAAGCTCTTTTTTCTTATGGGAGGTGTCCTTGTCAAGCGTTATCGATTCGAGATACTCATGCGCGAAGTATAAAATCGCCCCGCCCGGCGTCTCGTACACGCCCCGGCTTTTCATCCCCACCAAACGGTTTTCCACAAGATCAAGAAGCCCTATCCCGTTTTGCCCGCCAAGACTGTTAAGCCTTGTTATAATCTCCCGCGCCGGCAGTTTTTCGCCGTCAACAGATGTCGGCACGCCTTTTTCAAATTCTATGCTGACATATGTCGGCTTGTCGGGGGCGGCAAAGGGCGAGACCCCCATTTCCAAAAACCCTTGCTTTTCATAATCCGGCTCGTTGCCCGGGTCCTCAAGCTCCAACCCCTCGTGGGAGAGATGCCACAGGTTTTTGTCTTTTGAATAACTTGTCTCCCGGTTTATTTTAAGCGGCACCCCGCGGGAGACGGCGTAGTCAATTTCCTCGTCGCGGGACTTTATATCCCACACCCTCCAAGGAGCGATAATTTCCATTTCCGGGGCGAAAGCCTTTACCGCAAGCTCAAAACGCACTTGATCGTTGCCTTTTCCCGTACAGCCGTGGCAAATGGCGTCGCCGCTCTCGCGCTTGGCAAGGAGCGCCAAATGCTTGCCTATGACGGGCCGGGCGAACGAAGTGCCGAGCATATAGCCCTCGTATGTCGCGCCCGCTTTGAGAGTCGGGATAATAAAATCGTTTACAAACTCATCGACAAGGTCAAGCATGATAAGCTTTGATGCGCCCGTTTTCACGGCTTTTTCATAAAGCCCGTCGGTCTCGCTCCCCTGCCCCACGTCGCCGCAGACGGCAACGACCTCCGCGCCGGGGTAGTTTTCTTTAAGCCAAGGAATTATTACGGAGGTGTCAAGCCCCCCCGAATAAGCTAAAAATATTTTTTTCGCTTTTCCGCTTTCACAGGTTTGTTTTTGGGTTTTGCCGTTGTTATCTGCCATTTGATATGCCGTTTCCTTTCCGGTATTGGTAATATTTTTATGATAAGTTTTAGTTTTTTTACGCGAAAAAATAAATCAAAATTGTCCCTATCGCTATTCTATGTATAATTATACACTATGTGAGCGGATTTGTCAATAATAATTCATCATTAAATATTAAATATATGATATTTTAATAAAACCTCGCTTTTTTTACTTTTTGGATATAATGAATAAAAAAATAGTTAAAATTTCGTTGATAATTTGTTTCAAAGTATTGTAAGTTGATAATTTCCATTGTATAATAAGGAAAATAATGCCTTATTTGGTTTGTAACGCGTCACCGCGGGTTGATAAACATAAACTGAAAAAGAAAACTGTTAACAGCCCTTAGCGAGCGGAATGCTTCAGTCATTGACTTTTTATTGTTTTTCGCCTTACGGTTAGCTTTCACTTTGAGAACCATATACGCTGCCCGCTCACCGATTATTTAATTATTTGAAAAAAGGAGAAGTCCCATGAAAATCACAAAAAAGTTTGCGCTTACCGTTTTTATTTGTCTTTCACTGCTTTTGACGTTTTACGGGTGCCGAGATATCGGCGACAGCTATAAGCCCGGCAGTTTCGGCAAAACCCCGAGAGAGACGGCGATGGTCGAGGCGATTACCGAAAAGCACGGAGATTTGACCGAAAAAGGCTCCCCGCGCTTTCTTGAGGCGCGGATGACCACGGATATTGAGGATTTTATCCCCGTCGACACGGTAACAAAATATTCCGACGACGCCGCTAAGCTCTACGTTTGGTTTGTCTATGATAATTTTGATAACGATGAGATTGAGGTTGAATTTATCTACACAGACGACAATTATTCGGTTCATACCTTTAAGGCGAAGACGGGAAGCGATCTCGGCCGCGCCGTGTTTAGCCTTGAGCGGCCCGACGATGGCTGGGCGGCGGGGAATTACAAAGTTATCATACGAGGGCGGGGAGTTACCGAGACTTTAACTTTTGAAATAATCAAGGGCGAAACCGTCGCTTTGGCGATTCCCTTTGAAAACGGAAAAATTGAATTGAAATCGCCCCCGGGCTGGTATTTTACCCATTGGGAATTTATGAAAGCCTCTATTGATATAACAGAAGTTGGGGGGCGCCAGAGCCATGTGCTGGGAACATCCACGATTATTTGGGATTATCTTGAAGGCACCGGAGACAAAAACGACTTCACAGTCAAAGGCTGGCGCACATATGACGACGGAAGCCTTGTCGCCGCCGGCGATTCGCATACCGTCTGGACTGATCCGCCCGCGTATTTCAGCGGAACCGACCTCCCCGTTATCAACGTCAAGCGCGAGTCGGAAAGCGATTGGGGGCGCGGAAAGTTCAGCGCTACTTTTGATATTCCCGACCACGCCTCCCCCACCGGTATGACTTCCGGCGCAATAGTTTTTATATCGGTTGATGAAAATGAACAAAATTATGTGCAGAGGTTTGAGGGAGAAATGCGCCTTCAAAAGCCGCTTAAGGGAACCCCCGGAACGAAAAAAGCCATAATGGTTTCAATGGGCGACGGTTATGGCTTTAAATACCATTATGAATGGCGCGACAGTTAACAGTTTACAGCTGTTAACGCTGTAACGCTTAAAATGCCGCGCTTTCAAAGGTAACAGGCAGCGGGAATATTCCGCGTGACTTCAGCCGTCGCCCGCGGTTATATTCCTTAAAAAGCTTTTATCGAAACCTGCTAATAAAAGTCAAGCCTTAAAATGAAAACAAGTGCAGAAAATTCGTGGAAATGAGCAATCACGAAAAAAAGCATAGAAAATGACCCCGAAGCAATGGCAATTTTGCGCCGCTTCGCGT
>Ga0265294_10000999_pt1 | contig 38429 bp, 30 predicted proteins | sample MunlanPumphouse3_FD_192504 | JGI IMG/M metagenome (GOLD analysis project Ga0265294, IMG submission 192504) | Groundwater microbial communities from a municipal landfill in Southern Ontario, Canada - Pumphouse #3 | ecosystem: Environmental > Aquatic > Deep subsurface > Groundwater | place... | reverse complement strand
TTTTGCCTTGAATTCTGCGCTGAATGTTCTTCTTTTCATAGATAATCATCCTGCTTTCTTCTTTTTTATTTTATCAGGTTCATTATCTTTACGCAATATTTTTGTCGAGTTTTCTTAGACCATTATACTATTCAAACAAACAGGGTAGGGCGGGGGCTTGCTCCCGCCGATTGACCTAAACATTTTTCCGCCGTTTGTTCTATATCCATCAGAGTAGGGCGGGGGCTTGCTCCCGCCGTTTGTCCGGATAAAATAATAATCGCGTGAATATGTGTTGGCATGATTACATATTTATCAATTTTAACATAGTCATAACTGTTAGGTAAATTATTTAGCTGTTCCTCAACGATTTTGCCGATTTTTGTTAGTTTTATTTCGGCGGGAGCAAGCCCCCGCCCTACAATTGTAGAAAGTTTCAGCAAATTGTGCCATGTACAAACTGAGGATATTAGTTAACATTTCAAAATGAATTAATTTATTATATTATAATAATAGCCTTACGTCAAGCAAGGCCGGTTATATTTTTATCTTTTATATGGAAAATAAAAATTTTCCGTCGAAGATTGCTCCCACAACTTCAAGAAAAGAAACGAATGAAGTCGCGGCTTTGCCGCTAATGAAGTTTCGCTGCAGCGAATGGTTGTAATATTATAATAATTGCTTTTCGTCAAGAAAAGCTTCCTTCACTCTTATCTATTCTCTTTTATCTATTATCTGGAAAAAGTCGCAAAAGAACAAGAGAAGAGAAGAGAGAAAAGTGAAGAGAGAAAAGTGAAGAGTACAAAAAGAAAAAGCCGCATAACTGCGACTTTTTCTTTTTGGCGCGGAAGGAGAGATTTGAACTCTCGCGCCGGTTGCCCGACCTACACCCTTAGCAGGGGCGCCTCTTCACCACTTGAGTACTTCCGCGTGTGAAAAAATATTTTTATTTTGGCGGAGAGAGTGGGATTCGAACCCACGGGCCATTGCTGACTCACTGGTTTTCAAGACCAGCTCCTTAAACCGCTCGGACATCTCTCCAAATCGACGAAAGCGGACGCCAAAAAATAGCGCCGCGCTTTAAATACTGACAGGCGCTATTTTATCATATTACCGCCGCGGTTGTCAAGGAAAAGTTTTACCGCGAAGTCGCGATGTCCGTGCAATAGTCTTCTAAGACATCTTTCATACTGCCGGGGGGTACGTTTCCGTTGACCAAAAGCAAAAACATTCGCTTTGCGCAGTCTTCGCTGTCGCAGATACAAACTTCCTCATAACAGCCCTCGCGGAAGATTCTTATGATATACTCGTCATTGACATAAGAAAGGCAATATTTAATTTTTACACCTCTTATGGTTTTAACCCTTTCAAACAACAGCGCGCGTTCAAGAATATTACCGGTCATAAAACTTCCCCTTTCGTGTAAAAAGTCTTTAATTTTTAATTTTTAACCCAAATATGCACCCAGTACATAGAAAAGACACCCTTTGTTAAAAACTTGCAATCATTCTACCACAAGTTGGTTTACTTTGTAAACATAAACTATTCGACAAAATTAATAACATATATTTAAAAGCATACTTCAAACTCCATGTTCCGGTTATTTAGCGTGTCGATATTTGTCATATAATGTAATTTTTTAAGTTGAATTTCCCCAAAAATTATTTTAATAAAAAGATAAATAGCTATTGCTTTTTTATAATAAAATGCTATACTGCGCTTGAATAGGCGCGGGCGCGTTTATATCATTAAAAAGGCAGATGATGGAGATGGAGTTTGAGGACTCCGAAATTCCGCTCGCCGAACCTGAGGGCGGGTTTGGCGGCGAAAAATTATTAACATTAAAAATAGGGATAATCTATAACCTGAAAAGGGAGGGTGAAGAAAAAAGCGACGATCAGGCGGAATATGACAACATTGAAACGATACACGCCATACGCGGAGCATTGACAAAGGCCGGTTATAAAGCGGTTCTTATTGAAGCTGACAACTTTTTGGCGGAGAACTTGAAAAAACACAAAATTGACTTTGCTTTTAATATCGCCGAGGGTTGGGGCGGGCGAAGCAGGGAAGGGCAGGCTCCCGCGGTTTTTGATCTTCTCTCAATACCTTTTACGGGCTCGGACGCGACAACGCTTTGCGTATCGCTTGACAAAGCTTTGTCAAAACGTATCGTCTCAGCCGCGAAGGTAAGAACGCCGGGGTACGCGGTCATAGCCAAGGGAGAGCGGGTCAATGGCTTAAAGTTAAAATACCCGGTTATCGTAAAGCCAAACGCGGAGGGCTCGGGCAAGGGAATAGGTATGCTCAGCGTGGCGAAAAATAAAAATGAGCTAAACGAAATCTTAGACCGGAATTTCGCTCTGTATTCAGGGGAAATGCTTATTGAGGAGTATATCGCCGGCAGGGAGTTTACCGTCGGGGTTTTGGGGAACGGCAAAAACCGCGTGATTTTTGAGCCTATGGAAATTCTTTATAAAAAGCCGCTGCCGGGAAATTTTAACGTATACAGCTATGAGGTTAAGCAAAACTACACAGAATATGTCGAGTACAAATGCCCGGCGAATCTTGAAAAAACAACAAGGGACGAATTAATCTCGTTTACCGAAAAATCCTGCAAGGCGCTCGGCTGTCTTGACTTCGCGAGAGCGGATTACAGGGTAGACGAAAAAGGCAAAGTTTATTTTATAGAGATAAACCCGCTCCCCGGGCTTGCCCCCGGATACAGCGACTACCCCATGCTTGCGGGTTTTTCCGGGGTAGGCTACGACAAGCTTATTGCCGGGGTATTAAACGCCGCGATAGAGCGTTACAAAAACGCGGGGCGGAATTTTTCCGGCGTTGCCGATAACAAAGCGAACGCCTGCCCGAAAACAACTTCCTTTGACGATTGGAAATGGCAGTTTTCTAATCGGATTACAAACGCGCAAAAGCTTTCTAAATATATTTCGATTGACGAAGACGAAAAAGAAGAGATAACCTCCTGCCTAAAGGATTTTCGTATGGCGGCAACCCCTTACTACGCCTCGCTTATTGACCCGAACGATAAAAACGACCCGATAAGAAAACAATGCGTGCCCACATCATTTGAAAAATATGTTGACGAGAACGATTTGACAGACCCGCTGGGGGAGGAAAATGAGTCCCCCGCCCCCCATATCGTCCACAGATATCCCGACAGGGTGCTGTTTCTTGTGACCTGTAAATGCTCTGTCTACTGCCGCCACTGCACGCGAAGACGTATCGTGGGGGAGGAGGACAGGGTTATTACCGAAAAAGACTTGTCGCTGGCGGTTAAATACATTAAAAGCAAACCGGCTATCCGCGACGTTTTAATTTCCGGCGGCGACCCTCTTACAATGTCCACCGAAAGGCTTGAACATATAATAAAAGCCATAAGGGAAATTCCCCATATTGAAATTATAAGAATCGGCACTCGGGTTCCGGTGGTTATGCCTATGAGGATAACAGACGAGCTGTTAGGGATGTTAAAAAAATATCACCCGATATGGATAAACACCCATTTTAACCACCCGCGTGAGATAACCCCGTATTCGGCAAAAGCCTGCGCCGCCATAGTCGACGCCGGCATACCGCTGGGAAACCAAACGGTGCTGTTAAAAGGCGTAAATGACGATATAAACGTAATGAAAGAGTTGATGCTGAAACTGGTGAAAATGAGGGTGCGGCCGTATTATCTCTACCAATGCGACCCGGGCAGGGGAATTTCGCATTTCAGAACCTCGGTTCAGACGGGGATTGATATCGTTCACGGGCTTCAGGGGTATATTTCCGGCTTTGCCGTTCCCAAATTTGTAATCGATGCCCCCGGCGGGGGAGGGAAAGTCCCCGTTTCATATAACTATGTGATAAGCAAAACCGAAAACGAGGTAGTGCTGGAAAACTGGAGCGGAGGAAAATATTCATATCTCTCACCCTCCGGGAGCGTAAAGAAAACGCTTTGACAAAAGAATAAAACCGCGGTGAGGTTAACCCCGCCGCGGTTTTTAAACGCGTAAATTATTATTTAAGACTTACTTTTTAGCCTTTTTTTTATTATAACGGCTATAAGGGCAGCGGCAATAACGGCCGCCGCGGCGGCAAGCCCGATTTCTTTTACCCCAAACTTAGATTTTGCTTCTTTTGGGGCGGGGTTGGCGCTTGTGGTTTCTTTCGAGGTTACAATTGATGATTCTTCCGAGGGTTCGCCCGAAATTTCTTCGGCGGGAAAAGCGACATTAATTTTAATGTCAAGAGGTTTAGTGGTCATAAAAGTGCCTTTTCCCATAATGGTAAACATGTCTTCCCCCGTAAAGCTGTCGTCAGGTTTATAGGTAAAACCTCCGGAGATTCTAAATTCAAGCGCTCCGTTTTCCGGCGGCGTGACAAGAACATATTCAACCCTGCCGTATGTCGGGTCGTTTGTGGGAATGTCGGTGGAAATATAACCGTTTAGGGTTTTTCCCGGCTCAACGGAGTAGTCGCGCGACTCTAAGCTCGGCACGCGAGGGGTGAAAGTGTGTTTGATAAAGGCGTATAAATCGTCGTAAATGGTTCTTAATTTAACTGAATTTGACTTAGCGAAGTGATAAAACGTCCCCGGGTCGGAGTTTTGATAATAACAATGCGCCGCGTCTTTCATAAAGCCCAAATAATAGCCCGCCTCAAGGTAGTCGTAAAACTGGCTTATACGTTTCGCGTTGTCGGCGGCGGAGAGCCAAGAGGCGTTCCAATGAATTTCAATATCAATGCCAAGACCGAACTTGCGAATAACCTCGTCAAACTCATAGAGGGTTTCGGGTTCGGCGTAATCAAGAAAAGGAAGGTTAGGCTGCATCATCGCGCAGTCGAAACCCAAGTCGTCAACCCTGTCAAAACCGTTGCCGTATAAAAACGGAGCCCAGAAGAAGTCAAGATCCCTTTCGTGAACGAGGTCAGACACGCTCTTTACAAACTCAAATTCTTCTTCCCCGCGTTTTGTCGCTATTGATTCAGCTTCCCAGTAAAATCCGCCGAGCGTTATGTTGTTATAGCCGCGCTCCTCCATTGTTTGAATAACGGTGTCCATAAACCAAGCGAACAGGGCAAGCTGTTCGTCTTTGTTCCTGCAAAAGTTTGTCACGCCGTCGCCGTCAAAATCGCCGAACGGCATGTTTGGGCTTATATTCGGGTAGAGCATATTTATAACAAGTTTCATCTTGTAGTCGGACTTGCCGGTGGCAAGCTTTACCCGGTCAAGCGCGCGCTCTATCGCCCCGCAGTTGTATTCGAGATCAAATATGTTGTCGATATAATATTGCCAGTCGGACATAAGCGGGGGGCTTCCCCCTTGGTTGCCCTTTCTCCCGGAGGGGAGCGCCCCTTTAAGCGCCGAGAACATAAACGAGTCAAACATGGTGTCAAGGATCTCACCGTTTTTGTCAACATATCCGCAGTAATAAAGCATTTCCTCTTCCGTGTTCTGAACAAAGGAAATGTCATAGTCGCCTTTATAGCCGCAGTAGAGGAGCACCATGTCTTTAACGCCGTCAACCCCGGGGTCATAGGCGTTTTTGTATGGATATGGGTCTTGATATCGCGCAAAAGGAGCTTCGGTTCCGTCAAGAGCCCCGCCGTAAATTTCAATTTCATCGAGATACGCGCCGACGTCAACTTGAAACTTAACTTTTATGTACTTCGCCTTAAACCTGCCGATATCTTTCGCGGTGATCTTAAGACGGCGCTCGGGAGTGTAAACAACCATATCCGTCGCGTCGTATGAATTGCAAAGCATCCAGTCTTCGCCGTTTTCGGAGACATAAAGCTCGTAATACTTGGAAATCAAAACCCCCGCGCCGTTGTCCTGAAGAACGGAGATGTTAAAGCCCGTCACCGCTTTTTCTTCCGGCAGGGTAAAAATAACCGATCTTGAATACCCGCGGTAGAAGCGGTGCCACGCGGGTTGGGAGTAACTCGCGTTCGGGGAAAACTTGCCGTCCGTGAGGAGCTTTTCTTCCGGGTCAGACTCTGTCCCCTGCAAGCCGTAGCTATGAACTATTCCCACCCCGGTTTCAACCGTATAGCCAAGTCCGCTCACTATATTAATGTTTTCGTCCGACGCTTTTGACTTCAAGCTTCCGAGCGGCAGCACAAGCGAGGCGGTCAGCATGGAAAACAAAACGGTTTTGAAAATTTTTTTAAATGCCATGGCGGTATCCTTTCTTTTAAGGCTTTCTTTTGCTTTTTATACATCGTTGCAGGTCAAATGCTCAAGGCTCTCACGCCTGACGGCGACACGCGGCGCGCCCCCTGACACTATAACGACGGCGGGGCGGGGAAGTCTGTTGTAATTTGACGCCATGGAAAAGTTATACGCTCCTGTGTCAAGCACGGCGAGGATATCCCCGCGAGTTGGTTTGGGGAGTAAAACGTCTTCCTGTATTAAATCCCCGCTTTCGCAGCATCTTCCGGCGACGGAACATAAAAAGTCGCCGTCTTCTTCCATTTTGTTCGCGATAACGCAGGTGTAGGGCGATTTATAAAGCGCGTAGCGGGGGTTGTCGGCCATTCCGCCGTCGATTGAGACATAGTTCTTGACCCCCGGCAATCGCTTAACCGAGCCCACGGTGTAAAGGGTTAGCCCGGCGTTCGCCACTATCGCCCTGCCGGGCTCTAAAAACAATATCGGTTCGGAAATATTGTTTTCGCGGGATTTTTCTTTAATTCTCCCGCATATGGCTTTGATCGCCGAATCAACGTTCAGCGCGGGGTCATGGGCGAGATACGCGACCCCAAAGCCGCCGCCAATGTTTAAAATATCTGTTTTGATATCCGTGTCTTTAATAAAATCAAGCATTATGTCAACGGTTTTTAAAAAAGGCTCGATTTCACTTATTTGAGAGCCGATATGGCAGTGATAGCCCCGAATCCGCACGTTTTTAAGCCCCGCCGCCGTCTTCGCGGCGTTTTTGGCGTCGGCCGTAAACATGGCAAACCCAAATTTTGAATCAACCTTGCCGGTGGCTACCGCCTCGTGCGTGTGCGCGTCAACGCCGGGGGTAAGGCGGAGCAAAATATCCTGTTTGACGCCGAGGTACCCCGCGATCCTGTCAAGGGAAGAGAGTTCCTCAAGGTTATCCACGGCGAAAAAGCCGACTTTGTTTTTTATGCCGTACTCAATGTCAAAATCAGTTTTGTTGTTTCCGTGGAAAATTGTATTTGACATATCAAACCCCGCTTTTACGGCGGTATATATCTCACCCGAGCTGACTAGGTCGCTCCCCATGCCGGCGGCGCTGACTATTTTGTATATTTCAACAAAAGACAACGCTTTTGAGGCGTAAAACGCGAGCGACCCCGGGGAAGCGTATTTTTCAAGAGCGTTTACAAAAACTTTGGCGTTTCGCTTAATAATGTCCTCGTCAAGCACATAAAGCGGGGTGGAGTATTCTTTTGCCAACAGGCAGGTATCAACTCCGCCGACGGTAAGGTTTCCGCTTTTATTTATTGAAAGATTATTTCGCTCCATAAAAACCTCTTTTATTAATATTAATACTTTTTAAAACCCTTTTTTAAAGAAAACGTCAAGCCTTCCCGCCGCCTCAAGGGTGTTTTCATATGAGCCGAACGAAGTCAGCCTGAAAAAGCCTTTTCCGCAAGCCCCAAAGCCTTCGCCCGGCGTGCCGACAAGCGACTCGCCGACAAGCAGCAGGTTGAAAAATTCCCAGGAGCCGACGCCCGCGGGGCATTTTAGCCAAAGGTAGGGCGAATGAACCCCGCCGGTAAACCAAACCCCCGCCCTGCTAAGCGAATCCGCCAAAAGCAGGGCGTTGCGCTTGTAATAGGCGATATTAGCCATACATTCGCTTATCCCTTTTTCACTCAAAGCGGCGGCCGCTCCGCGCTGGACGATATAAGACACGCCGTTGAATTTTGTCGCCTGTCTCCGTGACCAAAGCGCGTTAAGAGTGGTGTCCCCGACTTTAATTGACTTTGGGAAGACAGACCAAGCGCATCTCGCGCCGGTGAACCCCGCGAACTTTGAAAAAGAGCAGACCTCGACGCTGCACTCTTTCGCCCCGTCAATTTCATATATGGAGTGCGGGTTATCGTTTCCCTCGATAAAGGCCTCATACGCGGCGTCAAAAATTATCAGCGAGCCTGTTTTAAGGGCAAAATTAACCCATTCCCCAAGCCCCGCCCTGTCGTAAAGCGAACCTGTCGGGTTGTTTGGCGAACAAAGATAAATGATATAAGGCCGTTCCTTTAAGCCGCCGGGGGTGGGGAGAAAGGCGTTAGACTCGTCCCCCTCCGCAAAAACAATTTCCCGCCCGTCCATAATATTAGAGTCAAGATAAACCGGGTAAACGGGGTCGGGCACACAAGCAGGGGTGTCGCCGAAAATATCGGTTATATTCCCGCAATCGCTCTTCGCGCCGTCAGAGACAAAAATCTCCGAAATATCAAGGTCGACATTAAACGATCTGTAGCGCGCTAAAATCGCTTCTCTTAAAAAGTCATAGCCCTGTTCGGGGGGATAACCGCGAAAGGTGGCTTTTTCCCCCATCTCGTTCACGGCTTTTTCCATTGCTCTGACAGCTACCGCCGGGAGCGGGAGGGTGACGTCGCCTATCCCAAGGCGGATAACGCTCTTTTCGGGGTTGGATTCCTCAAAGGCTCTCACTCGTCTTGCGATTTCAGAAAACAAATAGCTTTGTTTAAGGTTTTTATAGTTTTCGTTAATTTTAATTTTCGTCGACATAATCAAAAATCCCTCTGTAAACCAATTTCGCGTCCCCTGTCATGGTCATATTATAGTCAGAATCGGCTTTTATATAAAGCGTTCCGCCGTTTAAAACCACTTTATACTCCTTGCCGTGAGAAAGCAGCCCATTTTTTATCCCCGCGGCGACGCACGCGCAGGCGCCCGTGCCGCAAGCCATTGTCTCGCCCGATCCTCTCTCCCACACCCTCATTCTGATTGAATCGGGGGGGGAAGCCGGCTGTTCGGGGGGGAGCAGTTCGCAAAATTCGGCGTTCGCCCCCTGCGGGAAGGCGGGGGAGATTTGCAGAGCTTTCCCCGGGCTTTCAATGTCAAGGCTTTCAACGCCCTTAACAAAAGTCACCGCGTGGGGGTTCCCCATCGAAAGGCAGGTGAATTCAAAGCCCGCGGGGGAGGTGTATATTGTTGCGTCACCCTCGGAAACAAAGGGAATGTCGGTCTTTTTAAAAGACGCTCTTCCCATATCCACCGAAGCGCCGATACGTCTCTCGCCGTCGATAAGCAGTTTCAGCCCTTTGACGCCGGAAGCGGTCTCAACGGTAATCTCGCTTTTTTTAACATAGCCTAAGTCAAATAAAAGTTTTCCCACACAGCGGATTCCGTTCCCGCACATTTTTCCCTCGCTCCCGTCGGCATTGAACATTCTCATTCTTCCGTCGGCAACGTCTGAGGGCAGGACAAGTATAAGCCCGTCGGAGCCTATACTAAAGTGCCGCGGGGAGACGACCCTTGCCAGTTCCTCCGGGTTTGGCGGGGGGGTTTTAAAACAATCAATATAGACATAATCGTTCCCCGCGCCATGCATTTTAAAAAATTCTATTTTCATAAAGGGGATTTATTCCTTTCACAAAACAGGATATATTTTAATCTTTAAAAATATCGTCCATTCCGTACAGCCCCGGGGGCTTATCTTTAATAAAAATCGCCGCTCCCAGCGCGCCCTCGCCGAACATACTCCGGCTTTCGGCGGTGTGGGTGAGGGTAAAGGTTTCGCTCTGAGCGTAAAAAGTTACCTCGTGCACCCCCCTTACGTTGCCGCCGCGGACAGATGAAATGCCGATCTCCCCCGGCTGCCTTTGGGAAACGCCGTCCCTCCCCGCGACAATAGCCCCGCCCGTAACGGATTTTATTGTCTCGGCGAGCATTTTCGCGGTTCCGCTCGGGGAGTCAAGCTTTTTGTTGTGGTGGCGCTCGACGATTTCAATATCGGCGCCCTCGAAAAAGGCAGCCGCTTTTTTAACCAAAGAATTCAAAAACGCCACGCCCGACGACATATTCGGCGAAAAAAAGACGGGTATGGTTTTGGAAGCCTCTTTTATGATTGCTTTTTCGCCCTCCGTCTGCCCCGTGGTGGCGATAACAAGGGGAATATGCCTGCTCACCGCGAAGCCGCAGAGGGGAGCCGTGTGCGAGTGATGCGAAAAATCAACGACCGCGTCGGCTTTTTCGGTTATTTCGTTAATATTGGCGTAAATGTCGGGAATGTTTGAGAAAACGTCGCAGTAGGCGGCGACAGACACGCCCTTATAGCCGCTTTTGATTATGGCGTCAACCTCCCGGCCCATCCGCCCGAGAGCGCCGTATAAAATAATTCTCATATAATTCCATGCTCTTTCATAATGGCAAAAAGCTTTTCACGGTTTTGGTCTTCCATTGGGGTGAGCGGAAGCCGGAGATAATCTTCGCAAAACCCAAGCCGGCTCATCGCGGCTTTTATCGGAATGGGGTTAACCTCCGAAAACAGCGCGTCTATGAGCGAGTGATATTTAAACTGCAGGTTTGCCGCCCCGCTGATATCTCCTTCAAAAAATTTGTCGCATATCGCTTTGGTCTCTTTGGGGATAAGGTTTGAGATTACCGAAATAACCCCGCTGCCGCCAAGCGAGAGAAGCGGAACGATTTGGTCGTCGTTGCCCGAATACATAAAAAGCCTGCCGTTTACATATGACATTGTCTCGACAATTTTTGATATATTGCCCGACGCCTCTTTAAATCCGGTGATATTCGGGTGTTCGGCAAGAGCGGCGTATGTTTTCGGCTCGATATTTATCCCCGTTCTGGTAGGTACGTTGTAGGGTATAAGCGGGACTTTTGAGATATCAGCCAGCTCAGTATACAGATTTACAAGCCCCTTTTGCGTGCATTTGTTGTAATATGGGGTGACTGCCAGCACCGCGTCCGCCCCCGCTTGATTGGCGTGAAGCGTCAGCTCCTTGGCGTAGGAAGTGTCGTTGGAGCCCGTCCCCGCGATAACGGGAACCCTCCCCGCCGCTCTTTTCGCGGCAAAGCTGATGAGTTCGCGGTGTTCGCCGTCGGTGAGGGTCGAGGCCTCGCCTGTTGTGCCGCAGACGACAAGCGCGTCTATCCCGCTCTCGATCTGCCAGTCGATAAGCCGCCCGAAAGACAAGTAATCAACGCCGTCTTCGGTAAGCGGGGTTATCAGCGCGGTGGCTACGCCTTTAAAAACGCGTTTTTTCTCCATTTTAATTTTATCCTTTCCCGGCTTGTAAACAAAAAAGCCGTCTGGAACGGCCACCATAAAAACAACATTCAAAAAAAGTAAAGGTTGTAATATGATAGCTCTCCGCACATTATAATTGCGACAGTCGCAGGAGTATTCTCCCTGCGCCCAGACCGTGTGAGCTCCGCAGAATCGCACGTCTTCGGCGTCCGCGCCTTTTGCCGGCAGGGCTGCGACCCTGTTTTGCCGGTGACTATTCGCGTGACGCGCCTCTATCTTTATTCGGTATAATAACATATTAAAACCGTGTTTGTCAAGCAAAATGGCTAAAAAAATGACTTTTTGGGTGAAAAAACGTAAGAATGCTATTAATTTTTGTTTTCCCCAACTCTTTGCGCCGCGCTTAAAACACCGTACTTTCCGCTCTCATAGGTCAGCCCGCCCTGAAGATATACGCAAAAAGGCTCCCGCAGCGGCGCGTCGGCCGAAAGCTCAATCGACGAGCCCTGCGTAAAAGCGCCGCAAGCCATGATAATCGGGTCGGCATAACCGGGCATATAGCCGGGAATCGGGTCGGCTCTCGAATCTACGGGGGAACCCGCCTGAATTCCCCGGCAAAAACTAAGAAGCTTTGACTCGGAGCGGAAGTTTATCACCTGAACGATATCTTCCCTTAGCTCAAACGGGTCGGGGTCAACCTCATAACCCAACTTTTTAAATAAAAGAGCGGCGAAATGGGAAGTCTTTTTCGCGTTGGCGACGGTGTGGGGGGAATAAAAAATCCCCTTTAGTATGCTTTTGTTCTGCCCGAGGCTCGCCCCCGCTTCCCGTCCCACGCCGGGGAAGGAAAGCCTGTTTTCCACGATCGCGACCGCTTTTTTTGTCCCCGTGATATAACCCCCCGTTTCGGCCATTCCGCCGCCGGGGTTTTTAATAAGCGAACCCGCCATAATATCGCACTCCGGCTCAAGGGTTGAAGTAAATTCGCCGTAGCAGTTATCGACAAAAACAAAAGCGTCTGAAACCCGCTTAATTTCGCGGTATAGGCTTGTGATCGCCGAAGAAGTAAGCGTTTTTCGGGTAGAATAGCCGCGGGAGCGCTGAATGTGGACAACCTTTATGGTTTTGTCTTGTCTTAGCTCGTTTATTATTTTTTCGGCGTCAAAATCCCTCCCGCCGATAAGATCAATTTCTTTATAATTTATGCCGTTTTCCGCGAGCGAGCCTTTGCCGCTTATAACGCCGAGGAGCGTGTCATAGGGTTTGCCCGAGACGGCAAGCAAAGTGTCGCCGTGCTTTAACAGCCCGAACAGGGAAATGGCGATGGCGTGCGTGCCGGAAATGATATTGTGCCTTACAAAGCCGTCCTCGCAGCCGAGCACATACGCGAAGATTTTGTCCGCTATATCTCTTCCGTCGTCGTTATAGCCGTAACCGGTTGTGGCGTTGAAATGCCTTTCGCTAAGCCCGAACTCCGAAAACGCCGAAAGTACCTTACGGGTGTTTTCATAGGCGATTTTATCAATGGCGGCAAAAACCGAGCTTAGTTCGGACTCGCATTCGTCCGCAAGGCGCAAAAGATCGGTCATTATACGCCTTCCTCGACAAAAGCGGCTATTAGCGCCACGGCGTTCTCGTAGTCTTTAAGGTCAATTAACTCAACGGGGGAGTGGACATATCTTGTGGGTATGGAAACACACCCCGCATAGCTCCCGCCGCCCGCAAGCTGCATGGAAGCGGTATCTGTCCCGCCGGCGTTTAAAATTTCATATTGATATTTAATGTTTTTTTCTTTGGCAAGCCTTGTGAGAGTATCGACAATTACTTTTGAGCAAATGACCGACGAGTCCTTAATTTTGATAGCCGCGCCGCCCCCCAGCTTAACCTCGCCGGGGTCGGAGCCCACGGAATCATAGGTCGGGGTCACGTCGCAGGCGAGCGAAAAGTCGGGGAGAATCCCGCCGGCCGCCGCTTTTGACCCTCTTAGCCCCACTTCCTCTTGGACGGTGAACACAAAAAACGTGTCGTATTTCGGGACTTTTACAAGCCTTGAGGCCTCTACCAAAGCCGCGCAGCCCAGCCTGTCGTCAAAAGCTTTTGCCGCGAACCGCTTGTTTTTTAGTTTTGTCACCCTTTGGGTAAGGGTTAGAAAATCACCCACGCTAACCTGCTTTTCGGCGTCTTTTTTGGTCTTCGCGCCGATATCGACAATCATTTTTTTAACGGCTATATCCCCCGGCTTGGTGTTTTCTTCTATGACGATAACGCCTTTAACCCCGTTTTTAAAGACAACCTCGCCGTAAGCGGAATTTATCGGCCTTATCCCCCCCACGTTGGACACCCGCAGCAACCCGGAGTTTTCAATAAAAGTCACCACAAAGCCAATCTCGTCCATATGGGCGGCGAGCATTGTCTTTTTTGAGGAATCCCCGCCTTTTTTAAAGCAAATAAGGTTTCCCATCGCGTCGGTTTTAATGGAGTCGGCATAGCTTTCCATATCTTTTGAGATTAACTCGCGGAGTTCTTCCTCGTTGCCGGTGACCGAAAAGGTTTCGATATATCTTTTGATAGTTTTCATGGCTTTTCCTTTCTGTTTGTGGGTTTTATTTTTATTTATGAAACAAGCCCGCTTTCAGCAAGCTTTAAGAGAAGTTTTTCAACTTCCGCTAAATCGCTTATGTCGGCGACGCAGGCGGGGGAGTGGATATATCTGACGGGGGCGGAAACCGCCGCCACAACCGCGGGGTTTTGGGAGGTTTGATACACACGCGCCTCGTTACCCCCCGCCACAAGGGTTTTAAGCTGCCATTTTATATTGTTTTCGTTGCAAAGCGTTTTAATATTTTCTATCGCCGAGCGCGGGTAAAGCGTGGAGTTGTCCATAAAAGATATAACCGCCCCCTGCCCGAGAACGCAGGCGCGCTGGTGTTCGGGCACGCCCTGAATGTCGGCGGCAGTGGTTGATTCCACAATCACCACTTCGTCCGGGGCTTCCCCGAACGCGACGGCGGCCGCCCCCCTGCAGCCCTCTTCCTCCTGAACGGTAAAAGCGAAAAAAGCGTCGTATGGGAGGTCTTTTTTTATAAGCTCGCAGAGCGCGTAACAGCCGAAACGGTCATCGATAGCCTTTGATTTAACCCTGTCCGAACCAAAATACTCAAAATCAGGCGCGAAAGTCGCCATATCCCCCACGCAAAGGCGGGTAAGTGTGTCGGCCTTGCTTTTCGCCCCGATATCTATATAAAGCTTTTCAACGGAGGGGGACACGCCCCGCTCATCAGGAGTTTGCAAATGAATTGCTTTTGCGGAGATAACCCCGGGAATTCTGTTTTCCCCGATGACGACTTTTTTACCGGGGATAACACTTTCGTTTATCCCGCCGACCGTCCCGAAATAGGCGTAGCCGTCATCGTCGATATGCCGTATCATAAACCCTACTTCGTCCATGTGGGAGGAAAACAGCAATTTTTTACGCCTTGCGCTTTTTCCCTTTTTAAAGGCAATGATGTTTCCGATTTTGTCGACTTTTACGCTTGCCGCGCGGGGTGTGATTTCATTTAAAATTATTTCCCTCACTTCGTCTTCCAGCGAGGATGGGCCAAAAGCGTCGCAAAGCTTTTTAAAAAGCGGTGTCAGTTTCATTTTTTAATATCCCCCAATTCCTCGGTAAATTTAGCGAGAAGTACCGCGCCCTCAAAGACATCGCTTAAATTCACGACTTCAACGCCGGTGTGCATATATCTAAGCGGCACGGAAAGGTTTGTGCAGGGAACCCCCGCGCGGGAAGTAAAGATATAATGCGCATTGGTTCCCGTCCTGCCGGGCTCGCCTTTCAGCTGGGTTTTGAGCGAGTGTTTTTTAGCGCAGTCCGCAAGGGCTTTTGTAAGAAAACGGCTGGTGGTCGACGAGTATGAAATAACGCAGCCGCCGCCGACGGTAATGTCATCGAGAAAGTTTTTCGATTCCGGCGTTTTGGGGTTGCAAACGTCAAGTGCCACCCCCCAATCGGCGTCGATGGCATAAGAAGCCGAAGTCGCGCCTTTTCCGCCAATTTCCTCCCCGCCGGTGAAGGCGCAGTAGAGGTCGCAGCTTAGCTTTGACTTGTCAAGCTTTTCCACCGCCCTTATAATTTGGGCGACGCAAATTTTGTCGTCAAGCGATTTTCCCGCGATAAAGCCGTTTTCAAGGCGGAAGAGCGGGGAATAAAGCTCGGCGAAGTCGCCAATCTTTACAATTTCTTTTATTTCTTCTTCTTTGTAGCCCGTGTCGATGTAAAGGCTTTTCAGCTCAAGCTTTTTGTTTTTATCGTCGGGGTTTTTTAAGTGCGGAGGAATAGAGGTAAAAACCCCGCGAACGGCTTTTTTGCCGTAGACGGTGACGGCGGATGCCGAAAGCATTCTTGTGTCAACCCCTCCGGCGTTTGTCACCGAAAGAAAACCGTCTTTGTGGATTTGTGAAACTATAAACCCTATTTCATCTAAGTGCGCGTCAAAAATAAGCCGCCCGGCACCGGGACGGCCGCATTTAACCACCCCGACAAAGCTCCCGGTAGGGGTGGTGAAAACCTCGTCAAACAGCCCGTCCGTGATTTGCCCGAGCCTGCCGAACGCCGCTTCCTCAAAGCCCGAAACCGAGGGGAGCGCGGTTAGCTCCGCCGCTAAGGAGTACAACCTTTCCATTTTCTCACAGCGCGTTTACATATCTTATAAACGCTTCTCCTCTTTCTTTAAAGTCTTTAAACATATCAAAACTCGCGGCGGCGGGTGACAACACCGCAATATCGCCGGGGCTTGCGTCATTATGCAGGATTTTTACCGCCTCTTCCAATCCGCGCGCGGTTTTTATAATGCCCGAATATTCGGCTTTTTCCAATATCGCTTTGATTTTCGGCCCTGTGTCGCCAATAAGCACGGCTTCGCTGACATGGTTTTCAAATACCTCGGCAAGCGTTTCAAGCGGAATAAGCTTGTCATAGCCGCCGGCTATCACCAGCACTTTTTTTTCAAAAGCCCCGATCGCCGCCGCCGTGCGGGTGGGGGAAGAATCCATTGATGAGTTATAATAGCGAACGCCGCCGACTTCTCTTACAAACTCCAGTCTGTGCTTTACGCCCGGGAAGGTTCTTGCGGTTTTTTTCGCCGCCGCCTTGCTTGCCAGGTGATATGTCGCGGCGACCGCCTCGCAGAAGTTATATCTGTTGTGAATTCCGGGGAGGATAAGCTCGACGTCGTCAATTATTTTTTCGCCAAAGGCAAAAACGCCGCCCTTGTCAAAGAAAACGTCGGGGTTCTTCCCGCGGTCGCCCGAAACGGTAACCACTCGGACGGGAATTTCGCCTTTTGAAATAAACCCGCCAAGCGTTTTGTCGTCGATATTAAGAACGCAAAACCCCGACTTCATAAACTGAAAAACCCGTCTTTTCGCGTTTATATACTCGTCCATTCCGGTGTGCCAGTCGAGATGATTTGGCGAAACGTTCGTTATAACGGCGACGTCGGGCGAGAAAGTCGTCTTTGTGAGCTGAAAAGACGAAATTTCGCATACCGTTACGGTTTGGGGGTCGGTTTCGTCAAGCCGGGTGAGCAGGTTTGAGCCGATATTGCCGCCGAGGAGGGTTTTCACCCCCGCGTTTTTAAGTATCTCATAAATAAGCGAGGTCGTCGTCGTCTTTCCATCGCTCCCGGTGACGGCTATAACAGCCCCTTTTTTGCGTTTAAAAAACTCATTTAGCTCGGTTGTGACATAGGCGCCGTTTTGGCTTGCCGCAACTATTTCGTTGATATCGGGCCGCAGCGCGGGGGCGAGGAAGATAATATCCTCGGTTATGTTTTCAAGGTAATCCTCACCGAAAATACACCTAAAGCCGGGCAGGGGGTCGGTTGGTTTTTTGTCCCGCAGGGTGACGTCATACCCTTGGGACAAAAGAAGTTCCGCCACGGGGGTGTTTGATACCCCAAGACCCACAAAAGTTATTTTTTTGTCTTTTGGAAATAAACCTGATAAAGCCGGCATAAAACCCCCGCGAACTGATAATAATTTGATTAATACGGCTGTATAGGAAGATTATATATCTTTTTCGGGCAATAATCAATATTAAAAATAAAAAAGCGATTTACAAAAGGCGACTTTCGTGTTATAATAAGTCAGACCGACCGCCCCGAACGATCGCGCGGCAGCATACCGAAAGGTCCTGCCGTGAGGAAAGTCCGGGCTCCGCAGAGCAAGGATAACGGATAACGTCCGCCGAAGGCGACTTCAGGGCAAGTGCAACAGAAATAGACCGCCGCGTTTTTCGCGGTAAGGATGGAAAGGCGAGGTAAGAGCTCACCGGCGCGCGGGAGACCGCGCGGCCATGTAAACCCTATCCGGAGCAACACCGCAAAAAGGAATTTTACAGCCTGCTCGGCTTTTCCTGAAGGTGGCATGGATGTTCGCGGCAACGCGCACACAAGATAGATGATCGTTTTTAACAGAACCCGGCTTACAGGGGCGATCGGTTTTTATTTTTGAATAACATATAATTTAAATTCCCGCGTTACTTTATAACGCTAAAATACTTTATAATAAAACGCGGAATATTGGCGAAACGTCAAATATTTAACAGTATGTTTGAGAGTTTTTGACAATTTTGTCCTTGACAATTATTGCCCGCGATTATATAATAATAAGTGAGGAGAATAACTAAGCGTGCTTATAAAAATTGAACAAAACCTGCCAAGGATCAAGACGCTTGGCGAAAATATAAGCTCGCTCGGCGATTCCTTGAAAATTGAAGACCTGCGAACTGAAATAACCCTGCTTGAGGAATCAACCACAAAGCCGGGTTTTTGGAACGACCAAGAAAACAGCAAAAAAACCCTTGCGGAACTTAAAAGAAAAAAAGCCGTTTACACTTCTTTTACCGGGCTTAAAAAATCCTTTGACGATATTAACGAACTCATAAAGCTTGCCCTTGAAGAAGATGACAGCGACCTCGCCGACGAAATTATCCCCGAACTAACCAAGCTTGAAAAACAATACCAATCTCAAAGAATCGGCGTAATGCTCTCCGGCGAATACGACCGCGGCAACGCCATCGTGACTATTCATCCCGGCGCGGGCGGCACCGAGGCGCAGGACTGGGCGGAAATGCTTTACCGTATGTATGCCCGCTTTGCCGAGCGAAACGGGTTTAAAGTAAAGGTTCTCGATTACCTTGACGGCGACGAAGCGGGCATTAAGTCTGTTTCACTGCTTGTTACGGGGGAAAACGCCTACGGATACCTTAAAGGCGAGGCAGGCGTGCACAGACTGGTCAGAATATCGCCGTTTGACTCGTCGGGAAGAAGACACACTTCTTTCGCGTCGGTTGACGTTATCCCGGAACTGAACGACGACATAAAAATAGAAATTAACGAAAACGACCTTAGAATCGAAGCTCACCGATCTTCCGGCGCGGGCGGCCAGCATGTAAATAAAACCGACTCCGCCATTCGCATTATACATATTCCCACAGGAATTGTCGTGGGGTGCCAAAACGAGCGAAGCCAGCTCCAAAACAAAGAAACCGCGCTGAAAATGCTTAAATCAAAGCTGCTTGAAATAAAAGAGAGAGAGCATTTAGAGAAAATAGAAGATATACAGGGCAACAAAATGAATATCGAATGGGGAAGTCAGATACGCTCGTATGTGTTTATGCCCTACACGCTGGTTAAAGACAACCGCACCGATTACGAGACCGGCAACATTTCCGCCGTTATGGACGGCGAGCTTGACGGATTTGTGGACGCGTATTTGAAAACCTTAGTTAAGATGTAAAACCAAAACCAACTTTTAGGAGGCACTATCATGAAAAAAACCAAAATAGTGGTCGGCATATGTCTCATAGTCCAGGCCATTGCGTTTTTAGCCCTTTTCCTTATTTATTGGGAGAGGAAAAGAAGCCTTGCGAAAACTTTCGCTGCTTTTGCCGCGGTTGGGGGCGGTGTGGGCGCTTTCTTGATTTATCAGGCTAAGAACAAGCCGTCGCTGCCGTTGGGGTCGCTCTTTGACGACGAAGACGACGACTTTGAGGGCTCTTTTAAAGAAGACGACATCTTCTGCGATTTTGAGGAAAGCGAACCCGAAATTGAAGTTGAGGTAAAAGAATAAGCCTTAGGTTTCACTTTGCCGAAAACTGCTTTTGGGCGTTTTTACGCCCAAAAGCAAAGCCAAGCCGCGGGGCTTTTTAGGTAACATTAAAATTAAATAAGCTTGCCCCGCAAATTAACACTTATTAAAAATACAGTGAAAGCTGTATTTTTTCATCGCTATGATAAACCCTCATAACTTTGCGGGTGACTACGAAAGGAAGGTAAAACTCATGGAAAAAGGCGGAATTTCCGTTCAAACAGAAAACATTTTCCCGGTTATAAAGCGCTGGCTTTATTCGGACAAGGACATCTTCTTACGGGAAGTGGTGTCAAACGCCTGCGACGCCATAACAAAGCATAAGAGGCTGGTGTCGCTGGGAAACGCCGAGCAAATCGAAAACGAAAATAAAAGCGAATATAAAGTCACCGTAAAGGTGGACAAAGATGCCGGAACGCTTACGGTGAGCGACAACGGCGTCGGGATGAGCGGGGAAGAGGTCAAGAAGTATATAAACCAGATAGCGCTTTCCGGCGCGCTTGAGTTTATTGATAAATATGAATCAAAAGACGGTAACACGTCGGGGATTATCGGCCACTTCGGGCTTGGGTTTTACTCTGTGTTTATGGTATCCGACAAGGCGGAAATTTTTACGAAATCCTATTCGCCCGAACAGGCGGTTCATTGGAGCTGTGATGAAAACGGCTATTATGAAATGGAAGTTACCGAGAAAAAAGACGGCAGGGGAACAGATGTCGTGCTTCATCTGTCGGCTGATGAAATTTCATATCTCGACTCCTTTAAGGTTAAAGACATACTCAAAAAATACTGCGCCTTTATACCTTACCCCATATTTTTCGCTGAGGGAGACAAGGACGAGCAGATAAACGACACAAACCCCCTTTGGCAAACACCCCCCGCCGACGTAAAACCGGACAAATATAAAGAGTTTTACAAAAAGCTTACCGGCGACTTTGAGGATATGCTGATGTATGTCCATATAAACGCCGACTATCCGCTCAACTTTAAAGGAATTTTATTTTTCCCCAAGCCGAAAAACGAGTTCGAGCCCCCCGAGCCAAAGGTCAGCCTTTATTACAACCAAGTTTTTGTCTCCGACAGCGTTAAGGAAGTGCTGCCCGAGTTTTTAATCTACGCCAAGGGAGTGCTTGACTGCCCAGAGCTCCCGCTTAACGTCTCGCGGAGCTATTTGCAGTCAAACACTTATGTCGAAAAAGTTTCAAAGCATATTTCAAAGAAAATCGCCGACAGATACAACTATATGTTCTCAAACGAGAGGGAAGAGCTTGAAAAGGTTTATGAAAACCTTTCCATGTATATTGAGTACGCCTGCGTGAGGGATGAGAGTTTTTACACAAGGGTTAAGGACAATCTTCTCCTGCGAACCACCGACGGCAAAACAGTTACTTTTTCCGAATACCTTGACGGCAAGGACGAGGGAACCGTTTACTACACGGCTGACAAAGAAGCCCACAGCTATTTTGTTTCGGTTTACAACGCCAAGGGAAAGCGGATAGTTGAGGCAAACAGGCTTATTGACACTCAGTTTATCCAGTTCGCGGAGCGGAAAAATGAAAAAATCAAGTTCCGCCGGATCGATTCGGATTTAGAATCGATAGGCGAAAAAAGTGAGGAAGACAAAGGCTTAAAAAAGCTGTTCGCTGAGGTTTCGGGGAAAAAAGCGGAACAAATTAAATTTGTCGCCCTCGGCGAGAGCGACGCGCCCGCCTTTATAACGGTGGACGAGGAGTCCCGCCGGTTTGGGGATATGATGAGAATGTACGGAGTGAAAGAGGGCGGTCTACCGGAAAACGAAACCCTTACCGTTAACACCGGCAGCGGAGTCATTGCGCATATCGCGTCGCTTGACGACGACAAAAAACGCCTTGCCGCGAAACAGGTGTATATGTCGGCGCTGCTTATCTCTCGCCCGTTTACAAAAGAAGAGACCGAGAGCTTTATTAAACTCAATTCGGATATTTTAAATCTGCTGTAAATAACGGTTAATATCAAAAAACGCCCGCGAAATAAAAGCGGGTGTTTTTGCCTTGTTATGCCATTTATGCTAATTATTTGGCGAATAGGATAAAAAGGGGTTGACATAACGCTCGATTTATGCTAAAATGCAAAAATCCAAGAAAAGGAGGTAGCTAACATGTTGCCGCATTTGAACGACAGAACCGGCCTTTTGGAGTTCGGTTACAAATTTATGGACGTGAAAGAGCCTAACTTGTTTAGGAATATGTATCCGTATAACGAAATCCCAAAGCTGATTTTCAATCAGAGAATCGTGCCGATGGATTTACCCAAGGATATTTTTATTACCGACACAACCTTTCGCGACGGACAACAGGCCCGCTCCCCCTATACGATTGACGAGACGGTGGATTTGTTCACGCTCCTTCACAGGCTTGACAACAACAGCGGGATAATAAGGCAAACCGAATTTTTCCTTTATTCAGAAATCAATAGGGAATCGGTCATAAAATGTCTTGAAAAAGGCTTTAGGTTCCCGGAGATAACGTCGTGGATACGGGCGAGGAAAGAAGATTTTCAGCTTGTAAAAGATTTAGGGCTGAGGGAGACGGGCATTTTGGTGTCCTGCTCGGATTATCATATTTTTAAAAAGCTTAAGTGGACGCGCAAAGAGGCGATGAAGAATTATCTTGACGTGGTAACTTCCGCGCTTGACGCCGGGGTCACCCCGCGCTGTCACTTTGAGGATATCACTCGCGCGGACTTTTTCGGCTTTGTGCTGCCGTTTGCCGAATCTCTTATGAGGCTCGGGGAAAAATACAATACCCCGATAAAAATCCGCGCCTGCGACACTCTTGGGCTTGGCAGCTCAATTCCCGGAGTAGTGCTGCCGCGGAGCGTGCCGCAAATTATTTATAACCTTAAAAACTACGCCGGAGTTCCGGGCAAGCTTCTCGAATGGCACGGCCACAACGATTTTTACAACGCCGTTCCCAACGCGGTTTCGGCGTGGCTGTACGGCGCGGCGGCGGTCAACACCTCAATTCTCGGCATAGGCGAGCGGACGGGCAACACCCCGCTTGAGGCGATGTGCGTTGAGTATTGCCAGCTAAAAGGCTCAACGGGCGGGTTAAACCTTAAAGTCATTACCGAAATTGCCGATTATTACGAAAAAAACTTGAATTATCAGATCCCGCCGCGTTCCCCGTTTGTGGGGCGGGCGTTTAACTCCACCCGCGCCGGGATTCACGCCGACGGTTTACTTAAAGATGAGGAAATTTATAATATCTTCAACACCACCGACATTCTCGGCCGCCCTCCCGCCGTTATCGTTGACGCGACGTCGGGGCTTGCCGGGATAGCCGCGTGGATAAACACTTATTTTTCGCTTGACGGGGAAAATAAAATGGGCAAACAGGACGAGTGCGTGACGCATATTAAAAAATGGGTTGACAGCCAGTACGCCGCGGGGCGGAACACTTCTATCGGCGACCTTGAGCTTGAGTATCAAATCCATAAGTTTTGCCCGGAACTGTTAAGGCAAAGGGAAAGCAGATTAGAATAATCTTCTTATTTTAAGAAAAAAGCATCAAAAAAAGGCGTGTACACGCCTTTTTTGCCTTTAAATTATTTAAAATATACCCGGCATCAGCAGAGCCAACCCAAGCCCGGCGGCAAAAGAAGCGAGGTTTGCCGCGAAAGCGTACGCGAGCGGTTTGAAAGTCCCGATCGGCTTTAACGCGTGTTTTTTCAAATACCATGAGTAGAGAATGCCCTCAATTATAAACACAGGGATCTCAAACGGAAGATAATAAAACGCGAAAGCAAGCCCCCCGGAGTAAAACCTGACCGCGCCGAGGGCAATGTTAAGCGCTATCTGGGTAAAGATATTAACGCCGATAATAAAGGTAATTTGCTTTTTATTTGAAAAACCAAAAAGAAACGCGATACCAACCTCAATGGCGATAGTGAGTACAATTCTGGCGAGCAGGGAGAGCGTTTCGGAGGTATAGTCATAAGATTTTGCAACTTTAAGTGAAGTTCCGTCAAAATTGGCGGTAAAATAGCTGTCAAAAGCGTAGCGGCTTAAAACCTCGCTTTGAATAAAAATGTCTTTTTCCGGGAAGTAAACAGTTATTTTAAAGGTTTCTGGGGGATAGTAACCCCAAACAAAGCGGTTGGTACGCGTGCATTCGGTGAGATGGTATGAAAAATAAAAGCCGTCAGGGTCGTTTTTCTCATATTCGGCAAACCTTTCGGCCGCGAGGTTATAGGATTCATCATCATATGTGTAGGGTTCGGAATACGGGCCTGACGGGGGGTTCTTTGAAAAAAGGGTTACAAAATATTCCTCACCCTCAAAACCCGAAAAAGTTATTTCAACCGAGGGCTTTGGGCCGATATCGGCTTTAACGCTAAGCGAAAAGGGAAGAAATACGGCTGTAAGAAAGAGTAATATAAAAACAAAAACCGTTTTTTTCATGCGCCCGCTCCATTTTACTTAATTTATAAATATTTTATGTTTTGAATATACCATATAATACCCTCCCCGTCAAGGGAAAACGGCGCTAAAAAAGCCGCGCGCCATAAACAGCGCGCGGCTCTTTTGTTGGGTTACGATTATATAATAAGCGAGATAAGGTTAAACGTGTTTATAACCGGCAGCATAATAACCGAAATGGTTGCCATCATTTTAATCATAACGTCTTGGTTCGGGCCGACGACGTCTTTGTAGCCGTCGCCGACGGTGTCGCCTATAATGCTGGCGTTATGAATTTCGTTATAACGCTCCTCGCCCTCTTTAGCTATAATATCGTCTTTTAAAGATTTAATATACTTTTTGGCGTTGTCCCACGCGCCGCCGCTGTTGGCGGTGGAAGTCGCCATGACCACGCTGTCAAGGATTGTTCCGAGCAAAAACCCCGCGACAAACAGCGGCCCAAAGACAAATCCGCCGACTATCGGGGCGAGAAGGGAAACGATAACGGGTTTTTTCATCTGCCCGATAGCGCTTTTGGTGCATATGTCGATACAGGCGTTTGAATCGGGTTTTACCTCTCCGGTGAGGATTCTCGGCTCCGCGTGAATCTGGCGCCTGACTTCCTCCACCATTTGTTCGGCGTTGTGGCAGACGGCGTTTAACATCTCTCCCGAAAGCCAGTGCATAAGCCCGACCCCCATAAACGCGCCGCCGAGCGCGAAGTAGTTAAGTATGTTAAGCGTGCCCTCGCTTCCGCCGCTGTTGGCGAAAGACATCATCATGGCAAGCGCCGCCAGCACCCCCGAGCCGATGGCAAAACCTTTGCCTATGGCGGCTGTGGTGTTCCCCTGCGAGTCAAGGCTGTCTGTAATATCGCGGACTTCTCTGTCAAGCCGCGACATTTCGGCAATCCCGCCGGCGTTGTCTGAAATAGGCCCGTAGGTGTCAACAGTTACGGTGGCGACCACAAATGAAAGCATACCGACCGCAGCTATCGCCGAGCCGTATAGCCCGGAAAAGAAACTGGATACTATAATCGCTCCGCCCAGCGCGACCGTGGCGGGAAGGCAGCTCCGCCAGCCGGTGCTGGTGCCGCCGATAATAACAAGCGCGGGGCCTTCTTTGGCGAGATCCGCTACTTTTTTAGTCTCTTTATAATTTTCGCTGGTGTAGCGTTCGGCAAACATGCCGAGAAGAATTCCCGCGATAATTCCCGTTATGGCGCTAAGCCACGGAGATATCCAGCCGTATCTGAAATCAACGCCGTTGTAATCAAATCCCTTGAAGAAAAAGTAACTGAGCGCGAGCGTGGCGACCGCGATAATCGACGCCGAGCTCCAAAGGGAAATATTGAGTTCCCGGCTGAGATTGTTACCGGGCTTTCTTAAAAGCACATAAGCGATACCCAAAACGCAGGCTATAAGCCCAACGCCGATAAAAGCGAGGGGGTATTGCAGCATACGGATAATAAGGTTTTTATCAATAGGCGTTGATGTGTTTATCGCCGCCGTGTAAATAGCGGTAGGGAGGACAGAAGACGCCACAACAGAGCCGATGGTGCTTTCGAGAAGGTCAGACCCGTTGCCGTTGACGTCGCCGACGTTGTCTCCCACGCAGTCAGCTATCACGGCAGGGTTTCTCGGGTCGTCTTCGGGGAGTCCGAGTTCCGTTTTGCCCACAAGGTCGGCGCCCATGTCCGCGCCTTTGGTGTAGATGCCGCCGCCAAGCCTGTTGAACACGGCTATCGACGAGCAACCCAGCGAATAAGAGGCGAGCACCTGAGGGAACAGCACAAACTTAAGGCCGACAAAGCTTGCGGTTTCCACCAAGTTTTCGGGGTTGGCAAACTGCAGCATAACGCCGACGATAAGGTAAACGACAAGAAGCCCTAACATAGCGAATCCGCCGACCGAAAGCCCCATTACGGATCCTCCGCGGAAAGCGACGTTAAGCGCCTTGCCAAGCGTGGTTTTGTCTTTTCTCTCTACGCCGAGACGCGCCTCGTTGGCGACTCTTTCGTTATAAATTACAGCCGCTTTCATCCCGACAAGCCCCGCGAAAGAGCTCATCGCGGCGCCTATTAGGTAAGCAAGGCCTGCCCAAGGCGTAAAAATAACACCGAAAAGAACGCCGATACCAATAATAAAGGGTATAGAAAGGGAAAATTCGCGTTTTAAAAACGCGCTCGCGCCCTCGCGGATCGATTCCGCAATCTCATGCATGGTGGGGGTTCCGTGAGGCATTTTCGCGCCCTTGCGGTAGTTGTAGAACGCAAAGACCAAAGACAATATCACCCCGAGACCAACGAGATAGACCATTGTTAAGACCATAATTTTCCTCCTGACAGAGATATAAATTTATTAAAACTTTGGGAGACCGATAAAAAAACACAAAAAATCGGCCTTAGAGGGTACTCCGTGCCCGGTGCGGGAAAAAGTCGAAGTCAGCTCTCTTAGGGCCTTTTCTGCCTTGTTTTAGGGGGTTGGTTTCGGCAAATATATTACTTAACAATTTAGTAAAAATGCAGGAAAACCAGAGGAAAACAAAGCGATATTCGGCTTTTATGCCTGATTTCATAAAATTGTGTTAGAGCGAAAAGCTTGTTATAACAACCATATTTCGGCAAAATTCTGTCTTTTGTAAAAAATACACCAAATTTCGCCAGTTTAATTAAACGCATTATACCACACTGTTTTACGTATTGCAATAGATTTCGAAGAAATATTTAAATATTTTTTATTAATCCAAATAAGAAGCGACTTTTTAAAAAGGCTTGACGCCTTTTTGTTCAGGCGTCAAGCTTTAGTTCGTTTAAGATGTATTTCAATACCTCTTCAATGGTGGGCTTTTTCCTTTTTGACGGTATTTTGTTCCAAGCGTCCCGAACTTCTTCGGAGGGGCTTTCGTAACCCAAGTCAAGCGCTTTTTGAATCTCGCTCTTTACCTTTTTTACGCTTACGCCGTCCTCGGCGGCGATTGCTTTGAAAATTTCATTGGTTTCCATTCTTATATTCATCCTTTCGCGGTGATCGGGATTTGAGTATTTTGAATTATTTATTATTAAAATGCTCAAACAATTAATACCACATTTGATTTGTCGAAAAATATCGCAGATGGGCATACAATAGGCGAGCAAGGGAAATTTTGCAATTTTTTCACGACTTGGAAATAAATACGTCGGACAAAACAGCTTGAACCGAAGCAGTCTTTATCTGAAATACCACAAGAAGAATGCCGTCTGTCACTTTTATAACCGCTTTTTCGCCGGTGAAGGCGTTGCTTGCGCCAAGGGGGAAGCTATTTGTCAAAGACATGTTTTCCAACGTATATTTAAGCCCGCTTATATAAACACCGCTTGAAACGCTGCCGGCGGAAAAAACCGAAACGTTCCCGGAAAGTCCCTCCGCAAATGAAACAGAACCGTTTTTAACCGCGGTTACAACCTCGACCTCGCCAAACAAAAACCCCTCCGCGCCGTTTTCCGCGATAAAAATCAGCGTCTGGAGATTTGCTATGGTGTGGTCAAGCCTGCCGCCGGCGCAGCCGAGCAAGACAAAACGGTTTGCCCCGCGGGACAGCCCCGCCTTTACCGCGAGCAGAGTGTCGGTATCGTCTTTTTCGGTCGGGTGAAGTTCGATTTTTACGTTTTCGGGGATAAACCCAAGCGAGTCAAAGTCGCCGATAACGAGGTCGGGGGAAATCCCCCCTAACCTTAGATACCCGGCGTCGGCGGCGATAATATAATCGCCCTTTTGCTTATTAATTTTAAAGCCGTGCTCAAGCGGCCCGACAATATAGCATATAGACATTGCGCTCACCTTGTGAAAGTATTTTCTAATATAAATAATAACACTACACGGTCTTTAAGTCAATAAAAAGCAAAGACCGCCTGAAAACAAGCGGCCTTTGATGAAAGTGATTTTAATTATTTACCGAGTTCGGAAAAATACTTGATTGTCCTTACCATTTGTGTGGTGTAGGAGTATTCGTTGTCATACCATGACACGACCTGAACCTGATAGGTATCGTCGTCAATTTTAACCGTCATGGTCTGGGTGGCGTCAAAGAGCGAGCCGTAACGCATTCCGATGATATCGGAAGAAACGATTTCATCGGTGTTATAGCCGTAAGATTCGTTTGAGGCGGCTTTCATAACGGCGTTGACCGCGTCGGCGGTGACATTTTTGCCCTTGACGGCGGCTATCAATATGGTGGTGGAGCCGGCGGGGGTGGGAATCCTCTGGGCGGAGCCGATAAGCTTGCCGTTGAGTTCGGGTATGACAAGCCCAATCGCTTTGGCGGCGCCGGTTGAGTTGGGAACAATATTTACGGCGCCCGCGCGGGAACGGCGGAGATCGCCTTTACGCTGGGGTCCGTCAAGAATCATCTGGTCGCCGGTGTAGGCGTGGATAGTCGTCATTATCCCCGCGGAGATGGGGTAAGCGTCGTTGAGCGCCTTTGCCATGGGGGCAAGGCAGTTTGTGGTGCAGGAAGCCGCCGATATTATTTTGTCTTCCGGGGTAATAATGTCGTGGTTTACGTTAAAAACAATAGTTTTTGGCATGGGGAAGTTATCCGGGTCTTTTTTGTTTGACGCCGGGGCGGAAATAACTACCTTCCTCGCGCCCGCGTTAATATGCTTATAGGCGTCCGCCATATCGGTGTAAAACCCGGTGCATTCGAGAACAACGTCAACGTTATGCAGTTTCCACGGGCAGTTCGCGGCGTCTTTTTCAACATAAATTCTAATCTTTTTGCCGTCAACTATAATGGAATCGTCAGTGTGCTCGACTGTGTGCTTGTTTTCGCCTATTGTACCCGCGAACCCGCCCTGAGCGGTGTCGTATTTGAGAAGATGAGCCAACATGGCGGGGCTGGTAAGGTCGTTTATCGCCACAACCTCGTACCCCTCGGCTCCGAACATCTGCCGGAAAGCCAGCCGCCCTATGCGGCCGAAACCGTTAATCGCTACTCTTACAGCCATTTAATAATACCTCCAAAATTTCTTTTTATAAATATTTTATTTATTATCTATTGGTTATTATTTTAAGAATACGGTTTATCTATCAAATCTATTTTATTCCTAAAATTCTTGTCTTTATTCTTTGGTTATTGTATTACAATTTGGGAAAAAATACAAGACCTTTAAAAAAAATTTAAAAAGCAGCCAAAAAAGACTCCCCACATAGTGGGGAATTTGTTTATTTTAGGGGTAAATCACGCCGAAAAAGGGGGATTATAAATCAGCGGGGAGCGAAAACAGCTCTTTGGCGTTGTCAAAGGTGATTTGTTTTAGTTTCTCAAAGCTGACATTTTTAATGTCGGCAATCTGTTTTAGGGTATATTCCAAAAACGCGGAGTTGTTCCGCCTTCCCCTAAAGGGGTGCGGGGTGAGATAAGGCGAATCGGTTTCGCAAAGAAGTCTTGAGAGCGGGGTTGCTTCTGCCACGGCTTTTGATTTTTTCGCGTTTTTAAACGTGACCACGCCCGAAAATGAGATATAAAACCCCATTCCGAGTAAGATTTCCGCCATTTCCGGCGAACCGGCAAAAGAGTGCATAACGCCCCTTACGCCGCTAAAACCGCGTAAAATGTCAAGACAGTCTTGATGAGCGTCGCGGCAATGGATTACAACCGGCTTGCCGAGGCCTTTCGCTGTTTCAAGCTGTTTTATAAAGACATTTTTCTGGGGTTCTTTGGGGGTGTCATAGTGATAGTCAAGGCCGATCTCCCCGACCGCGATGCATTTTTCCTCGCTTAGCAAGGGCAAGAGCCAATCCTCAAACCCCGCGCAGTCGGGAGCGTGCTCCGGGTGAACCCCGGCGGTGAAAAACATATTTTTATATTTTTCAGAGAGCGAAAGGGAAAAAAGGGAGGTCGCCTTATTTGTCCCCGCGTTAATTATACCCCTTACGCCGGAGCGAAAAAGTTCGTTCAGCAAGGTTTCGCGGTCCGGGTCAAAGAGAACGTCGTCATAGTGGGCGTGGGAGTCAAACATTATCTTATTCCCGTCCCCGGCGCGACGCTGTCGTCCACAAACACAACTTTTATTCCCGTTTTATCGTCGCCGCTCGCCAAAATCATACCCCTGCTCTCAATGCCGAACAAATTGGCGGGCTTTAGGTTCTTAACTAAAATCACTTTTTTGTTTATTAGATCTTCGGGGGCGTAAAATTTCGCGATACCCGACGCCACGGCGCGGGTTTCGTCCCCGATATCAACGATCAGCTTAAGCAGCTTTTGCGACTTGGGAACGCGTTCGCAGTTTATGACTTTCCCCACAACAAGGTCTATCTTCGCGAAGTCATCGATTGTTATCTCGTTTTTAACTTCGTCATTGATTTGCGTTTTTTTAATTTCAGCCTGCGCTTTTTCAAATTCCGCTTTGTCAACGCGCTTGAACAGAAGCGGTATTTTATTTACCGTTTTACCCGCCGAGGGATAGGAAAAGTCGGCGAGAGCGGGCAGCTCAAGGGAGTTTGAATCAAACGCGAAACACTTCGCGACCATATTTACCGTTTCCGGCATAAAGGGGGTAAACAAAACAGACGCCGCTCTAATGCCCTCCGTCAGATTGGCAAGGACAGTTTTAAGCTTATCGCCGTTTTCCTCAAGGTTTTTACCCAATATCCACGGGGTGGTGTCGTCAATATATTTGTTGCAGTGCCTGAGAAGTTGAATGATATGGGAGGACGCCTCTGAAAAATAATATAAATCCATGGCGTTTTTTGCTTTTGCCGCTTCGTCTTTAATGTCGCTTATAAGCTTTTCGGCAAGTTCGTCGGTAAGGGTAGCCTTTGGGATAACCCCTTTAAAATACTGGTTTATCATGGCGGAAGTGCGGGAAACAAGGTTGCCGAAAACATTCGCGAGGTCTGTGTTCACCCGCGTTATAATGGCGTCATAGGAGATGTTGCCGTCGTTCTGGTAGCCCATTTCAGACAGCAGAAAATATCTTACCGCGTCAAGCCCGAACAGGGAGATAAGCTCGTCGCCGTAGATGAGGTTCCCCTTTGACTTTGACATTTTGTCATTGTTCATCAAGAGCCATGGATGCCCCAAAACCTTTTTAGGCAATTCCTCGCCAAGCGCGAGCAAAATTATCGGCCAGTGAATGGTGTGGAACCGCAGTATATCTTTGCCGATAACGTGGAGGTCGGCCGGCCACAGCTTTTTAAAAAGCTCGGAGGGGTTTTCGGTGTCATAGCCAATGGCGGTGATATAATTTGAAAGCGCGTCGATCCAGATATACACCACATGGTTTTTGTCAAACTCAACCGGCACTCCCCAGTTAAACGACGAGCGCGAGACGCAAAGGTCCTGAAGCCCGGGCTTTATAAAGTTGTTTAGCATTTCATTTTTGCGCGACTGCGGGGTTATAAAGCCGGGGTTGGATTCGTAATAATCCTCAAGGTCTTTCGCGTATTTGGAAAGGCGGAAGAAGTAAGCCTCCTCCGAAGCCCTTGTGACCTCCCGCCCGCAGTCGGGGCATTTCCCGTCCGTAAGCTGGGATTCAGTCCAGAACGATTCGCAGGGGACGCAGTAAGGCCCCTCGTAGGCGGATTTATAAATGTCGCCTTGCTTATACAGCTTTGTGAAAATCTTCTGAACCGTTTTTTTGTGGTGTTCGTCAGTCGTTCTTATAAATTTGTCGTATGTCGCGCCGAAAAGATCCCACATCGCTTTTATCTCGGCCGAGACTTTGTCGACATATTCCTGCGGTGAGAGGTTGGCTTTCTTGGCGTTTTGGTAGACCTTAATGCCGTGTTCGTCGGTGCCGGTCAGGAAAAACACGTCGTACCCCTGCATTCGCCTAAACCTCGCAATCGCGTCCGTGAGAACGATTTCATAGACGTTTCCGATATGCGGCTTGCTCGAGGTATAGGGTATCGCGGTGGTGAGGTAAAACTTTGGTTTCATTGCGGTTTCTCCTTAAAAAATCTTGCAGATAAACATATATACGGGAAAAGAAAAATCAAATAAATCCCCTTGGTGAAATACGCTATTGCATAGTGGGGTAAAAATGAGAGAAAAAAATCCACGTTTTCGCGGCTTATTTTTTTATATGTCAAAAAAGAAAACCACATAAGCCCTCCCGATGCGGCAAGAAATAGGGAAACGACCTCAAAAATCAAGGTTTCTTTTTCAGAAGCGCCTATTAAATAAGGCAGCGCGGAAACGGCGGCAAACGGAAAGGCAAGCCCGCCAAGTGTTAGAAGAGCGAGAAGCGAGTTTTGAAGCCCTTTATAAAAAGCCCGCCATGAGAGATAGTATTTAAAAATCAAAAGGAAATTAACCTTTTTTGTAAGGTAAAACCCATATATAAACAGCGCTCCGCCGTAAAGCAGGGGAAAGCATAAGAAATAAACAATCACCGCGAAGAAAAAAGTTAAATTCAGCTTTAATGGCGTGAGCATAAACAGCGCGAGCCTTATGGCGTTGACCACAAAAAAACAAAGCGACATCGCCAGCCCCGCGCCGGCGGCGTATACAAAAAAACCGTCTGAAATGGCGCTCCTTGCCTTTTTTTTGGCGGTTCTGCGGCGGTCGTCCCGAACCATCGATTCTTTATAAAGTTGCGAAAGGTCTATGGCAAACACCCTTAAAACATTTTTTTATGTAGTTTTTTTGGGTTTGCCGGAAGAGCGAAGATTTTTAAAAAAATCGGTTAATATCTCCCCGCACTCGCCGCCGAGCACACCCCCGGTGAGGCAAGGCTTATGGTTAAAAGGGAAGTCGTTTAGATTAATAACCGAGCCGAAAGCGCCGCTTTTTGGGTCATACGCGCCAAAGACGACATTGTCTATTCTGGCGTTAATAATAGCTCCGGCGCACATCGGGCAGGGTTCAAGGGTGACATAAAGCGTACAGCCGGCGAGCCGCCAGGAGGCAAGCTTTTTACAGGCGGCGTTTATCGCCGTGATTTCAGCGTGGGAGGTGGCGGAAAGTTTTGTCTCCCGCCTGTTATAACCCCTGCCTACCACAATCCCGCCGCGGACAATGACGCAGCCGACGGGCGTTTCCCCCAAAGACAGTGCTTTTTTTGCTCCGGCGAGAGCCATTTTCATGTATTTTTTATCACAATTCATAAAAACGGCCTTTCTTTGGGTTGTAAAAAATGTTTCTTTAATCAGTTTAAAAATAGAAAAGCGCCGCGCCCGCCGCCGCGAGGGAGAGGTAAAACCAAAAGAAAAAGTTTTTGGCAAGCGCTCCGATAAGCGCGCGCTTCGGCAGGCGGGGAAGGTCAGAAATTTCGTTCGGGTAAGAGACAAGCGGCGCGGATTTTGTCACCGCGTAGTCGAGGTAAAGCCCTATGGCGAAGAAAACAACGGAAAGTATCGCCAAGCCGATGAGTATGGCGGCGTACACGCCGTTTTCAAGCGAGATAAGCGAGGACGCAAGCATGGCAAAGGCGTTGTTCGCGGCGTGGATAAGCACGCACACCACAAGCGATCCCGTTTTCGCGAACCCGATGGCGAGGAAGATCCCCACGACAAAAGCGTTTATAACCGAGGGCGGGTTGCGGTGGGCAAGCCCGAAAGCAAACGCGGAAACAAATATCGCGAACGGGCGGCTGTATTTGTCAAGAGACTGGAAAAACACTCCCCTGAACACAAGCTCCTCGCCGAAAGGGGCGATTACCACCACGGTGATAAACGTCACAATTGTGGTGAGAAGCCCGCCTCCCCCCGACCCTTCCGCGATTTTCGGGTAAAAACGCCCGAGGAGGACAGCCGATAAAATGTTTACCGCGAACGACGAGCCGATGGCGAAAAATATAAACGAGCCCGATTTCTTTGGCATCTCCCCTTTAAACGGGTAAAACTTCGCGGGTTTGTTTTTTAGAAACTTACCGGCGAACAACACCGGGATAAAAATCGAGAGCAAATAAGGGAAAAGCGTCAGGGCGTTTTTATATATCTCAGAATCCAAAAACTTGCCGTAGGAGCCGAGAAAAGTATCGCGCGGGACGCCGAAGACAAACGCGAAAAGGCTTGAGAGCGGCGTTTTCAGCACAGTCAGCAGCGCGTCAAACGCTACCCCCGCGTAGAGAAGTATTATAAGCAGGGAGGCGGCGGCAAAAACCACGCTCAGGTCAAAAACAAAAGTTTTTTTACCAAGGCGCAGCGATTGTTTTTCTTTTGTTTCAAGTTCGGTGAAATTCATATCACACCGCCTATCCCTTTAATGCTTGAATAAAACAATGTCTCAAATGTTTTCTTTAATCGCCGCCTGAGCCGCCGCGAGCCGCGCTATCGGCACTCTGAAAGGCGAGCATGACACATAGTTGAGCCTCGCGTTGTGGCAGAACTCAACGCTCTGCGGGTCACCGCCGTGTTCGCCGCAAATGCCGAGCTTAATGTCGGGGCGGGTCTGTCTGCCTAAATCGGCGGCGGTTTTAATAAACTTGCCCACGCCTGCGGTGTCGAGGCGGGCGAAGGGGTCGGATTCGTAAATTCCTTTGTTGAAATAATCGTCAAGGAATTTCGTGGCGTCGTCGCGGGAGAAGCCAAACGTCATTTGGGTGAGGTCGTTTGTCCCGAACGAGAAAAATTCCGCCTCTTCGGCTATCTCGTCGGCCAATATCGCCGCTCTTGGGATTTCAATCATCGTGCCGATCTTATAAGGGATTGCCGTTTTTGATTCGGCGATAAGGCTGTCGGCGGTTTTGGTGATAATGTTTTTAACGTATTTAAGCTCTTTCGCGTCGCCCACAAGGGGTATCATGATTTCCGGTTCAACCGTAACGCCCTCGCTTCGCTTCAGCTCAATGGCGGCCTCAATGACGGCGCGAGTTTGGGTTTCATAAATTTCCGGATAAGACACGGCAAGCCTGCAGCCGCGGTGACCCATCATCGGGTTGGATTCGTGGAGAGAAGTGATAATTTCGTTAAGCTCGCTAACCGAAATATCCATATAATCGGCGACTTCATTGATTTCCGCCTTTTCTTTGGGGAGAAATTCATGGAGAGGCGGATCGAGAAACCGAATTGTGACGGGGAAAGAGCCGGCGGCGCGGAAGATGCCTATAAAATCATCTCTCTGCATCGGCAGGAGCTTTGACAGCGCTTTTTTGCGCTTTTCGGTGGACCGGGCGATTATCATTTCCCGCATGGCGTTAATGCGGTCGCCGCCAAAGAACATATGCTCGGTGCGGCAGAGGCCGACCCCCTCCGCGCCGAACTCCATCGCTTGGGAAGTGTCTTTCGGGTTGTCGGCGTTTGTCCTGACCTTAAGAACCCGTCTTTTGTCCGCCCAAGCCATAAAGCGGGCGAAATCGCCGGTTATGGCGGCGGGGACGGTTTTTATAACGTCGATATAAATTTTGCCTGTCGAGCCGTCGATTGAGATATAATCGCCTTCGCGCACGACATGGCTGTCGATCATAAAATATCTTTCTTCTTCGTTTATCTTCAAAGCGCCGCACCCCGCGACACAGCAGCAGCCCATCCCGCGGGCGACAACGGCGGCGTGGCTGGTTCTTCCGCCCCGCCCGGTCAGTATGCCCTCGGACGCGTACATCCCTTCGATATCTTCCGGTGAGGTCTCAAGCCGCACCAGTATAACCTTTTCGCCCCTGTCGCCGGCTTTTTTGGCGTCCCCGGAATGAAAATAAACTCTGCCGCAAGCGGCGCCGGGGGATGCGGGGAGCCCCGAGGCGATGGGCTTCGCCTGATTTAGCGAAATAATATCAAACTGCGGGTGGAGGAGCGAGTCAAGCTGTTTCGGGTCAACTTTTAGGAGCGCCTCTTCTTCGGTGAGCATTCCCTCATCGACTAAATCCACCGCTATTCTAAGCGCGGCCGCCGCCGTGCGCTTGCCGTTCCGCGTCTGGAGCATAAACAGTTTTTCGTTTTCTATGGTGAACTCCATGTCCTGCATATCACGGTAATGGTTTTCAAGAGTCTGGGCTATCTTAACAAATTCGTCGTAAACTTTCGGCATGCTGAGCGCAAGTTCCGAAATTGGCTGCGGCGTGCGGATTCCCGCCACAACGTCTTCTCCTTGCGCGTTTAGCAGAAATTCGCCGTAGAGCTTCTTCTCGCCGGTGGCGGGGTCGCGGGTAAAGGCGACACCCGTGCCGCTTGACGGCCCCATGTTGCCGAAAACCATTTCCTGTACGTTGACAGCCGTTCCCCAAGACGAGGGAATGTCGTTCATCCTGCGGTAGATAATGGCCCTCTCGTTGTTCCAAGAACGGAAAACGGCTTTTACCGACTCGATAAGCTGGACTTTCGGGTCTTGCGGAAAATCGCTCCCCAGTTTTGATTTATAATAGGCCTTGAACTGCGTCAGGGTGGCTTTCATATCCTCGGCGTCAAGCTCGTTGTCAAAGTGCTTGTTTTTTTCCGCTTTTATCTTTTCAAGTATTTTTTCAAATTCCGATTTCGGCAATTCCATAACCACATCGGCGAACATTTGCACAAACCGTCTGTACGAGTCATAGGCGAAACGGGGGTTTTGGGTGAGGGAAGCGAGCCCTTCCACAACGCTGTCGTTAAGCCCGAGGTTAAGGATAGTGTCCATCATGCCCGGCATTGACGAGCGCGCCCCCGAACGCACCGATACGAGAAGGGGGTTGACGGCGCTGCCGAACTGTTTGCCGGTCAGCTCTTCCATGGCGGTCATGTAGCTCTCTATCTCCGCGATAAGCTCGGGAGTGATTTTTTCGCCGTCTTCATAATATTTGACGCAAGCTTCGGTTGTTATGGTAAAACCTCGCGGGACAGGCATTCCCAAAAGCGTCATTTCCGCTAAATTCGCGCCTTTGCCGCCCAAAATGTTTTTCATGCCGCCGTTTCCCTCGGAAAACAGATAGACATACTTTTTTTTCGTGTTCTTGCCGCTGCCGCCTGCAATCCCTGTCATACTTTTTAACCATCCTTATATAATATTTTGATTATTGTTGTAATTTTGTGTATAAATATTTACCCGCGCCGCTGTAAACAAGCGCTAAATCCACGCGGGACAATAAGCGGGAGGATTAGAATGGTTTCCCGCCGATAGTTATTATTAACCATATTTTTTTACATTAATGTATTATATCACATTTTTTGCAAAAGTCTATACCATACCCATATTTTTCTTTAAATTAGGCGTCAACCGGTTTTGCTCCGCAATATCTGTCGGTTCTCTCCGGCAGATTTTATATTTTTTATCACAATAATATAGAGCGGGAGCAAGCCCCCGCCCTACACTAATTCAAGTTAATTTTAATCATCATATAAATGCGAAACATCGGCGTTTCCAAGGGTTATAGTATAAAGATTAACGGTTTCGTAAGTGCATCTCATATGGTACAGTTTTCCGTTTTGGAAGAAAATCGATTTCGTCGGAAATAGCACGCAGTCGCTTAAATCAAGTATCGCGTACTCAACCAGCTTGCCGTCAAAGTTATATTTACGGATAGCTTGTTCTTTTTGATTGAATTTACCGCCGGGAACATATTCGGTTTCTCTCAGGTAAATTCCTGTTTCATCATACCCTAAATAGCTGGCATCTTTGTTTTGAAGGTTTATTGTAACTTCTTTTCCATTTGCGGAAACAGTTATTGTTTTGTTTGGATTATTCACATTTGGGTTAGGGTTTTTACTATATATATATTCTGAAACTTTGGCTTTTTGAAAGCTTTCTTTATCGAAAACATATATATATCTTTCCTTTTCTTCTAATGTTACTATGTGTATCCCCTGAGCATCGACTTTTAGATCGATTACAAACGTTGCTTTAGCATTAGCGGGAAGAAGATATTTATCTATTAACCCCTCTTCAATATCATATAGCCAAACCTCATTTGGGTAAATCAGCACATATATGACGTCATCGTAGAAAGCGCAAAAAGACGCCGAGGTTCTTGGTTCCATCGGTATGGATTTTTTGTCATTCATGCGAATTATCGAGTTGTCTAATGTGCTTATGATATAAACCTCGCCGTTATCGCTAACGCAGTACGATGCAGGCCCCCAAAGTTGAACTTCGGGAAGATCGGAATAGGAAATATCTTCACCAACCTTGAGGGAGAACAACAAATCAAGCTTTGAGAATACTTCCTCGACCGGTTCTGATGAAGACGGTTCGGATGAAGCTGGTTCGGAAAAAGATGGTTCTGATGAAGATGGTTCGGAAAAAGATGGTTCGGATGTCGTCTGTGACGGTATGCTTTGGGTGTTGTCGTCCGAACTTACGCTTGTGACGTCGTCCGAATTCACGCTTGAGACATCATCCGAGCTTTGGCCTGCCGGATCCGTGTTTGTGCAGGCAGCGAATGTAAAAGCAAGCATAAGCGCGATACAAATTGCAAATAATTTTTTCATGGATATTATCCTTTGCTACAATAAATTTACGGTGTCAACGCGGCAGCCAACCGCGTGAATCCGTGCTTGTTGTTTAAGCCATAATAAGAGGGTAATTGGTCTGACGATTCTCCTTTTGGACTATAACGTCCGCAAAAAAAACAGTCAGCCATCCTCTTATTGCGGCGTTCGATTAGAGCAGGTAGTTCCGCTCCTCGCGAGTGCGTTCGTGTAACCAAGCAAATAGAATAGGCAATAAGCAAAACGATGGTCACCGATTACAAAATCTATTTTAGCGAGGTTTTAATATGAACGCTGTTGGTATTGACGTTTCAAAAGGCAAAAGTA
>Ga0265294_10000997_pt1 | contig 38443 bp, 48 predicted proteins | sample MunlanPumphouse3_FD_192504 | JGI IMG/M metagenome (GOLD analysis project Ga0265294, IMG submission 192504) | Groundwater microbial communities from a municipal landfill in Southern Ontario, Canada - Pumphouse #3 | ecosystem: Environmental > Aquatic > Deep subsurface > Groundwater | place... | reverse complement strand
GGACCAGGAGGTCGCAGGTTCAAATCCTGTTTTCCCGACCATTTTCTTGCAGATGTAGTTCAATGGTAGAACCACAGCCTTCCAAGCTGTTGACGGGGGTTCGAATCCCCTCATCTGCTCCATATAAGAAGCATTGGTTTGATACAATTCGTATCAGGCCTTTTTTTGCTTTAATAAGGGCTTTTTCTTACTTTGATGAATGGGTTTTGACATCAAAAGTTGTAAAAATCAAGGATAAAACTCGAGAGCATAATAGACGCTTACACGATTTGATTGAATTTTACACGATTACAAGTCATTTTACACGATTTGCCTTTGATTTACACGATTTGCTTATATGAACTATCAAACAATTAATATATCTATCTAAATGTTTTGACTTTTAGTTTCAATTTTTATAAAAAGTGATATAATAATGTTAACGATATGATGAGGAGATGTCCTATGGAATATTCACAAAAAATAAAGCTTCTTAGGGAAAAAATGTTTGTCTCACAAAAAGAGCTTGCAGAAACACTAGGAGTTTCTTTTGTTTCAGTGAATCGCTGGGAGACCGGTAAATTTAACCCAACTATTAAAGCTAAAAAAAAGCTTAATCAATTATTTATTCAGTATAAAATTGCGGAGGGTAATGATGACAATAAATGACAACAAATTAATTTTTGAACAAAAAAAGAAACAATTTATAGAAAGAATAGATTTAATTGCAAAAGAATCATTTAATAACGAGCAAAAAGAAACTGCAAAACAAATTATTGAATCAGCTAATGAAAATAACATAGATGCAGTATATCAGCTTGTTACCCAAAGGGTAAAAACCGGATTTGTTTTTGATGCTGCACCAGAAGTTAATCATAATTGTGTTGCTTTGATTTCAGAAAATGAGTCTTTAAGCATAACATCTACTGAAGCGGTCCATAACGAGCACTCGCTTATAATAGGAGAAAATTACGACACATTAAAAAATCTTCTTTGTACATATATTAACCCTTCAACAGGTGAAGGTATGATTGATATAATCTATATCGATCCTCCATACAATACTGAATCTGCAAAAAAAGATGGCAATGATTATAAGGAGGAAGTAGAAGCAGCTAAATTCGTTTATAGAGATAAGTATACTAGAGACGGTTGGTTGAACATGATGAACGAGCGACTTAAGTTAGCAAAGAAAATCTTATCTAATCGCGGAGTCATATATATTTCAATTGATGATGGGGAACAAGGCTATTTAAAGGTTTTGTGTGATGAAATATTTGGTGAAAAGAATTTCATTGCTAATTTAATATGGAAATGCAGAAGTTCATTATATTATACTGAACCGCTAATATCTATCCAAACTGAATACATTTTAGCCTATGCCAAAGATAAGAGTAAATTTTCACTAAAAACGTTTGATAAGGATAATATTGATGGTGATGAAAAAGCTCTTGAAGGTTTCTTTTTCAATAGAGTTAAAAAACTATACGATGATGAAGATTATTCAAATAATGATAATGATCCAAGAGGCCCTTATAAAACATCAGGAAAAGTAAGAAACGATGGAAGACCAATTTATACAGTGACTTCACCTACGGGTGTTCAACATACTGCAGCTTGGGTGTATTCTCCTGAAGTTTTTCAGCAATTAATTGATGATAATCAAATATATTGGGGTGTTGATGGTAGTGCACAACCGAGAAAAAAATCATATTTTAAAGACTACATAGGAAAAGTATCTTCAAATCTTCTCTATGATGAATTTGTGATTACAAAAAATGGCGATAAAACTAAAAAGGAAAAAATATTTGAAGTAGGGACTACTGAAAGTGGCACAAAAGAATTAAAAGACATAGTAGGGGAGAACAAATTTCCTTATCCAAAACCTGTTGAGTTAATCAAATATCTTATAAGTCTATATCCAGTAAATGATTGTACTGTATTAGATTTTTTTGCAGGATCTGGAACTACTGGCCAATCGGTTATGGAATTAAATGAAGAAGACGGTGGAAAAAGAAAATTTATTTTAACTACAAACAATGAAAACAATATTGCGAATGATGTAACACTTGAAAGACTGTTTAGAGTTATTCATGGTAAAGGTTCAAAAGGAGAACATATCAGTTGGAAATATTCAAATACAGTTCCGTCATTGATAAATAATTCAGTTAGAGTGTTTGACGTAGAATACCATGAACTGCAACTTTATGACTTTGAAAAGGCTAACAAGTTGATTCCGATTGCTGAAATACAATTCAAAAAACTAAACCCAAATTACAAGATTAAGGATCGTTTTGATATATATAATGAATTAGCTGCGCTAAATCCATATAAGAAGGTGTAATATATGGAATTGACAAAAATACAAAAGGAAGCTGTTGAAAAAATTCTAGGTTATTACTCTCCTATAGAAAAAGTAAATGTAGATTTTAAAGCACCAACTGGTAGCGGAAAAACTTTGATGGCATCGTGGATAATCTCATTGATAATTGAAAGAAACATAAAAGAAAAATTTGTTTTTGTTATTGCGACACCATCATCATCAAGTTTACCGTTTTTCTTTGAGCAAAAATTAAACGTATATAAAAAAGATTTACCCTATTCAAAGTTTGAAGTTGAATATATTGAGTCACCCTCATCATCTCAAGCAGACAAAACTGAAGCTAATGCCACGATAAAGGTAGAATCTAATAAAGTTTACATATTTGGTAAATCAACGTTTGGTAAAGGAAGAATTTTTACTGAAAGACATATCATTGATGATTTTGTTGACGAGGTCAAAAATACAGGACATAAACTTATATATATCCGTGATGAAGCTCATATTGGTGATATAACAAGGACAGATAGCGAAACTAAGATGTTTGAAGAATTAATGCAAAACCACTCAGATTTCATTATAAAAATGACAGCAACACCAAACTTGAGTGATTCAACAGTAAAATTCGTACAAATATTAGAATCAGACATAAATGATGGTTATAAAAATGAGAATAAATGGCTTTTAAAAACACAACCAACTTTGCTTTTAAACGATAGTATGAATGAAGATGCTTTATTAGAAAATGCAATATTAGAGTTCAAAAAGCTAAAAGAATCATATAAAACACTTGAAAAGGATAATATTTTTATTCATCCAGCATTATTAATACAAGTAAGTAATGAACCTTCGAACACAAATGATAAGAAGATTTTTTTTGATGCTTTAGATGATGTTAAAAAAAGATTAGATTATCATGGCTTATCATGGGTAAAATATTTTGGTGATAGTGACAAAGAATCAAATTCTGTATTAAAAGATAAATTTACACTTGATGAAATAACCCAGATTGATCATCCCACTGATGTAGTGCTTTTTAAAATTGGTCCATCGACTGGGTGGGATATACCAAGAGCTTGTATGCTTTTACAATTAAGAAAAGTATGCTCAGACAAGTTAAATATTCAAACTATTGGTCGAATTAAAAGAAATCCTTATCCAAACTTAGCAAAAAACTCCGTTACTGACAAATATTATATATACTCGAATACTCCAAAAATTGATGAAGACTTTACTTATTATCAATACCAAGTAAAAGAAGCACTTATTGGTGAAGAGTTTCCAGTTATTGAGATTATGAACAAGAAAGATTTCAGGATTTCTGTTCAAAAACCATCCATAACAAAAGATTTACTGAAATTCATTGATGATAACAAATACATTCTTGTTCAAGAACTTCAGAAATACTTTGTTAAAGATAATGGAGTAGATATTTTTCGAAAAGAATTATATGAAGTCAATGGGGCAATGGTATACACATCTGTAAGCAATCCATTTATTTTTTTGAAAGACCTTAAACGACTTATTGATTCACGAAGTAACATATATGAATATTGTAATGAAGCGATAGAAAAGTCGCTAAAGTCTGTATTTAAAGATGTTCTGTTGTATCAAAATGTGAAATTACAAATTGAACATATTCAGTACATACTATTTCACAATCATACGACAGAAATTATTGGAATTATTAAGAAAAATAGTCCGTTTATATCAAAATACAAAGTATCAATGGTTCCATATGAGCCAAAACAATATGTTGAAGTATATGATTCCGTTATGGGGGAAGGTATTATAGAGAATAGCGATAATACTTATTTATTTGATGTAGTAAAGAATAATTCCACAAGAAATCTCCAACCTTTAGATTCTACCAATTCGGAACCGGTAGTATTTAGATTCTTAAGTAGAGAAATAAACGCAATAAATGAATATATTGGAGACAAGGTGAGAATATGGAGTAAAAACTTAAGAAACAGTTCTATAAGTGGTGATTATTTAGATAAAACCCATACATTCCATAAAAGTTTTTTTGATTTTATTATTAAGTTCACCAATGGAAATCATCTATATATTGAAGTAAAAGGAAAAAATGATATTAATCCAGAAAAAACCGCATTATTAAAAGAGGCATATTCAGATTATTTTAAAAAAAGACAAATAAGTCTTTTTAGTCATCCTCTTGTTATTAGCATATGGATAGTTGATGGTCAAAATATAACTCACGAATCTTATTATGATAAAAATTTAGTTAATGAAGAATTAAACAACTTATCAGTCAAAGATATGTTTAAAAAACTAGCATTAATGTAAGCTAAATACTAAAGAATATTTATCCACTTTAGTGAGATACAGGAGGAAATTATGGGAAGATGGAGTAATGATTTTTACATAATCAATTTGAGAGAATTACCGGAAAGCATCCTTTCTAAAATTCAAGAGTTTTCTGAAAAAGTTTGTATGGAAACATATGATCGTTTTTCATATGATTTTGAACGCAGAGTTGAGACTATCAAAATAGGAAAAATTGCTGAAGAGGTTTTCGCCAAATTTATGAAAGATGAATATGAGATGACACTTTCTATAAATTATGAAATATATGAAGGGACATCTAATGTTGATGAAGATGATTTTGAGATTAATGGATATCAAATTGATATTAAATCATCAAAGGATACGTATGAAGAAGGGATAGAGAGTTGTTATAATAGATTCAATTTTCCTGTACCCTATGATCAAGGGATAAAAGACTTAACTATCTCAATTTTATACACGCATGATTTATCTAATTATGTTATTAGCAGTGCAATATTCAAAGAGGATTATTTACGAAAAAGTCGTATTGGGAGTCTACCTGTAGGAAATGGAGTATTTAAAAATTTTTATTTATGCAAACTAACTAATGGAATAAAAGTAAGAAATGCAATCGAGTACATTTTAAAGTTTCCAAAAAAATAATCTAAATTATTGAATTGATCAATCATCAGATTTTGCTTATTCAGTGGGGTGTATATATTGGAAAAAGCAGCTAACTCTTTTCTAGAATATCTTGGAACTGATAGATTTTATGACAAAATTTACAAATCTATTTTTTCATGATGCACCGGCAATAAGGATTTATTGCTTGAGAAAATAACTAAATATAACATCAGTTACATAGGTCATATCGAAGAGGACATCGAACTTGATTACATTAACGTGTGGATTGACAGCAAGGAAAATACTAAAATCGAGTTTGATCTAGCTGTTGAAGTATCTGTTGATGTCGAAGGGGTATCTGGCAAACATCATGATAGAGACTTATATAATACTAATATTTGGGTTATGGTCTACTGTTCAGGCTCATTGATAAATAGACTAAATGATTTCAGAATTTTAGGAATCGAAGAATTCAATAAGTCAAAGCCTAAAAAACCACTATCAGGGGATTTTGTGCCATATATTAAGAAGAGTGAATATGATCAATATGCTAATGAAATACTAGAAAAATACTACTTCAACCACCATCCAGAAGCAAGAGTTAAACCTATACCAGTCAATGTTGATGAGCTGGCGATAAATATGGGATTAAGTGTTTGTGATACATCCATATCGAAAAATAGAAGTATATTTGGACAAGTTTATTTTGCTGATGCAGAGGCTAAGATATATAATACTGATACATTGGCTTATGAAAAAAGACAGATTAAGAAAGATACAATACTAGTTGATAGTGAGGCTGCATATCTAAGGTCTTATGGGTCTAGAAATATGACGATTGCTCATGAATGTGTACATTCTTATTACCATAGACACGCTTTTTTATTTGCACAAATGTTTAATGAGAATCTTCATTTTATTCAATGTCAAGTTAATGGTGTAATGAAAAATGGTGAATCAAATACAACAGCTGATTGGATGGAAATTCAAGCAAATGGACTTGCACCTTATATACTTATGCCAAAAGAATCTTTTGAAGCTTATGCAAATAGTTTATTTGAACACTATAATCAATTCAGTCGAATAGGATCAAATAGTATTAATCGGATTATTGATGAACTTGCTAAAACCTATGAGGTTACTATTTATGCAGCTAGAAAAAGATTGATTGATTTAGGTTATGAACAAGCAATTGGTGCTTATAATTGGGTAGATGGTCATTACGTAAGACCTTACTCCTTTAAAAAAGGATCTCTTGCTAACGATGAAACTTATACTGTTAGCTATAAAGATGTTTATAATAAAGTTGTTACTAATCCTATTATAGCTATGTCTGTTCTAATGAACGATTATGTTTTTGTAGAAAACCATTTGTGTATCAATCATCCAAACTATATTGAAAAAGATCAGAATGGAGATCTTATATTATCAGATTATGCATTGGTTCATATGGATGAGTGCTGTGTTAAATTCAAATATCAAACGATACGAGGATTTAATGAAGGTTCTGAATTAGGTTTAATTTGTTATCTCAGTAGAGATACAAGTAAAGAAATTGAATTTGATTTGGAACTATCAAAATTACCTGAGAAGAAGATAGATGAATCTCTTTTTAAGGAAAGATACAGAATTCACACAGAGAATGTTGCAGAGGTTGCTAAAGCAATAAATGACATGACATTCGGTGAAATAATCGATTATTTAATGAAATATCTTGACATAAAGCTTTATGAACTTGAAATCGACTCAGGAGTTAATGAAAGAACAATAAGGCGATATACAAGTGGTGAAAACAAAAAACCAGATAAAAGAACAGTCGTGGCTCTTTTAAGAGCACTAAATCTTCCTCCAAGAATATGCGATATTGCAGTTAGACAAGCAGGTATATCATTTAGGAATGGAGATAAAGAAGATAATGCTCTGCTTAATGCAATGATGACCTTAAGAAATGGTAGTGCAAATGATGCAAATAGGTTCATGAAATTGGCTGGGTTTGAACCGTTAACCAAAGAAGAATAACAAGTGGACAACACCTGTCCGAATATTTTTTAGAAAATTTATATTAGTTATATAGAGGACTTTTTGTCCTCTTTTTTTACGCATTTTTACCGATATAAGCTTTAATAAATCCCCACTGGACTAGTGCTGCCTAAAGGATTTAAATGTCATTTGATATACTTACGATGAATTAAGAAAAAGCTATCTTGATTCGTACTTCACAACCTTAGCTAAGTTGGTCACAATGAAGTACAGCAAACAATTATATCGTGCAGTTCGATCTATTGTGAAGAGCGGTCTGCAAATTGAAATGGAGTTATTCATTTAACCCTTCTTTTTGCGACCCCTTTGAACTGCCTACATGACTGAGAGAAGAATATCTCCATTTTTAGAAAACAAATCTAAATGGAGGTATTTTTTTATGAAGCTAACAAAAGCAGAAAAGAATCAAAACCCTAAGTTATATGGTTATGGAAGTTTAGAGGAACTTCAAAGTGATCCGAATAATTCATTGACACATTGGATTCCTTATAAGGATGCAGATGGTGATTTAAGATTCATTCCTTGCGATGAGGAGTATTTTCACTTTCATAGAAATGAAGAACGAAATGAAAGACGTAGAAGAGATACCGAATCACGATGTCTAATTCCATCTAAAAAGTTTGGATTGGTGAAGTGTCGAGCAGATTGCAGTTTGTGTCCAAAGGTAAGAGACGGCCTTCCTATCTCTATTGATTACATGCGCGAGAATTACGATTTCGATTTCAATGACGATTCTTATGAAGAACATCAAGAACAACTCAAAAAACAAGAACAAAGTGACTTCATTTGGAATCTCGTAAGTGAGCTTAATGAAACAGATCAACTGATTTTGAAATATTTCAACGAAGGAAAAACTGATGCTGAAATAGCTACAGAACTTAATAAGGCAAGAAGCACCATACAAGAACGTAAAACAAAATTAATCAAGATGCTTACAGAAAAATATGAAAAAAATAAATAATAACCGGCAAACCAAAACAAACCTCGCCATTAATCCTTTGAAGAGGAAGAACGACCTTTTCGTGAAACCAAAGGAGGTTTAGAAATGAAGAAAGAACCAAAAGCCGATAAGCCTTATCTGACGGATAAGGATTTAGTCGAAACATTACTGCTTATTAGTGAGACGACTAAAACATTGGCACTGGAAGTGATGTTGCTTCCAGAAGAAACGGATAGTAAAGAAGGAGGGATTACAGATGTCAAGAAGTCCAACGATCCACAGTAGAAAGTATAGTCCGAGCAAGAGTAGTACATGGTTAAACTGTCCACTTAGTACCCTCTTAAATGACGGATCAAGTCAGGAAACGAATCCACAAGCTGAATTTGGAACACAGTGCCATGAATTAGGTGCAGCACTCATCAGTCAGTCACTCAACTTAATCGACTATGACAGTGAAATAAAACCGATTGAAGAGGTCATCAAAGAGCTTGATATGTATTCAGAAGAGATGCAGGAAATCGCAGACGGATACGCAGACTTTGTCATTCAGACCATTGAGTTTGAAAAGAAGAGAACAGATACAGAACCACTCATCGTTATCGAGCAGCATCTTGATATGGATTTTGATGATGATGCAGGAGGAACCTTAGATTGTGGAATCATATCATCTTTAGATAGTGGAACGCTCACAGTGATTGACTTGAAAACAGGTCGCACACCAGTTTATGCATTTGATAGTGAATCGGGACTGTTTAACTCTCAACTAGGTATCTATGCACTCTACTTTTACAAAGCCTACAAGGGTTTATATCCAATCAAAAAAGTCAGACTTGTCATTTACCAACCAGTTATCAACAACACAAACGACTATGAGATGACGATTGAAGAGTTACTTCAGTTTGAATTAAATGTACTCGTACCGGCAGTAAAAAGAACAAATGCAGAAAACCCAGAAGCGCATCCTGGTAAGTACTGTAGATACTGCGCAGGTAAAGCGATATGTGCAAAGCGAGCTGAGGCTAACAAAGAAATCATGCAAGATTTAAAAAAACCTGTAACGACTATGACAGACGCTGATATAGAGGCATTACTTCCACACTTGGATGAAGTCATTCAATATGCAAAAGATGTGATGGAGTTTGCCATTAAGAAAGCACTCAATGGTCATAAGTGGTCTAAGTACAAACTCGTTCATACTAAAGCATCGAGAAAGATCACTGATGAAGAAGGCGTCATCAAGGCTTGTGAACAAGTAGGCATCGATCCTTATGGACCAAAGAAGGTAGCTGGGATTACAGAGCTTACTAAACGAATAGGTAAGAGTAAAGTTGATGCTCTCATCGGAGCTTACATCAACATGCAACCTGGCTCGTTAGTTTTAGTACCAAAATCAGATCCTCGTGAAGAGGCAAATATTATCGAAGAAGGAGATAAATAAAAGATGTTAAAAATTATTGAAGGTAAAGAAAAACGTCCACTAAAAATTGTCATTTATGGGCCAGAAGGGATTGGTAAATCAACTTTTGCCAGTCAGTTTCCAGATCCGTTATTTATTGATACCGAAGGTGGCACAAGCAATTTAGATATTAGAAGAATCAAGTGCAATAAATCATGGGATGAATTGATCTCAGTAGTGAAAGAAATTATTACTAATCCAACGATATGTAAAACGGTTGTTTTAGATACCGCAGACTGGGCTGAATCATTATGCACAAATGCAGTGTGTGAGAAGTATCGAAAGAACAACATTGAAGATTTTGGCTATGGTAAAGGGTATGTCTACTTAGTCGATGAGTTTTCAAAACTACTCACTCTGATGAATCAACTGATCGAAGTCGGTATCAATGTGGTCATTACAGCTCATGCAAAACCTAGAAAGTTTGAACTCCCAGAAGAACAAGGAGCTTTTGACCGTTATGAAATGAAACTATCTAAACAAGTGGCACCACTTATCAAGGAATGGTCTGATGCACTCTTCTTTGTGAACTACAAAATCTATGTCATTACAACAGAAAATAACTCTAAAAAAGCTCAAGGTGGAAAACGTGTTTTATACACAACACATAATCCTACTTATGATGCTAAGAACAGATACGATTTACCAGAAGAACTGGAACTCAGCTTTTCATCCATCGCGCACTTATTTGAAGATCAAGAGTTCACAAAGCCTGAAGTACCCTTTCCTGATCCTAAAGATATTACGAGTGTTTCAATCATAACAAAACTAGAAAAAATGATTGAAGATTCGAATATAACAGCGATTGAATTACAACAAGTGGTTGCAGCTAAAGGGCATTATCAAGAAACAGAACCGATTACTAATTATTCAGACGATTTTATAACCAGATGGATCATTCCAAATTGGAAGAAGATCGTAGAAACTATTAAAAAAAATAAAGGAGAACAATAATCATGATTGATAACAAAGATATGTTGATGGATTGGAACGATGCCATCGAAGAAGACGGTCAGGAGTATGTTTTACTACCTGAAGGTGATTTCAATTTCACAGTCACAAATTTTGAACGCGGAAGATTTCCTGGTGGACCAAAAGTACCAGCATGTAACAAAGCAACCATAACAGTTCAAGTAGATACCAAAGAAGGCATCGCAACAGTTAAGTTTGATTTGCTTTTATATCGCTCTTTAGAATGGCGTATTTCATCATTCTTTAGATGTATTGGTCAGAAGAAGCATGGTGAAAAGTTAACAATGGACTGGAATAAAGTGATTGGTTCTAAAGGCAGAGCTCATTTTAAACAAAGATCATACACGAACAGTCAAGGTGAAGAGAAGTTTACAAATGATATTGATCGCTTTATCGATTACAACGAAGAGTTCTTTATTCCAGATGATCTTCCATTTTAGGAGGTATCAGTCATGGTATTAAGACCTTATCAAAATGAAGCAGTCAGTGCAATTCGACATGAGTGGAGTCAAGGACATCAAAAAACGCTATTAGTACTTCCAACTGGTACTGGTAAAACAGTCGTATTTTCAAAGGTTGTTGAAGAGGAAACTAAAGACGGTAGTAACGCATTAATTCTCGCTCATCGTGGAGAGTTGCTCGATCAAGCTTCAGAGAAATTATTAGAAACGAGTGGATTGGATTCAGCTTTGGAAAAGGCTGAGTCTAGTTCCATCGGTTCAAAAAAGCGAGTGACTGTCGCATCAGTACAAACACTATCTCAAGAAAAAAGACTCACAGCATTTGCTAAGAATCATTTTAAGACGATTGTTGTAGATGAGGCGCATCATTCGATGAGTGATACCTATCAACGCATACTAACCCATTTTGATGGTGCTAATGTGCTCGGTGTAACGGCAACTCCAGATCGTTCTGATCAAAAAAGTCTAGGAAAGTATTTTGACTCAAAAGCCTATGAATATTCACTTCATCAAGCGATTAGAGAAGGTTATCTTTGTCCAGTTAAGGCACAGATGATTCCACTTGAACTCGATATTCATAGTGTTAGTGTATCGAATGGTGACTATGCAGTAGGTGAAATAGGATCTGCCTTAGAGCCTTACTTAAACCAAATAGCACTTGAGATGCTTAAATATTGCAAAGGTAGAAAGACAGTGGTGTTCTTACCGTTAGTTAAAACATCTCAAAAGTTCTGTGAACTACTGAATTTACATGGTATTAAAGCAGCAGAAGTTAATGGTAACAGCACAGACCGAGATGAAATTTTAGCTGACTTTGAAGCAGGTGAATATGATGTGTTATGTAATTCTATGCTTTTAACTGAAGGTTGGGACTGTCCAGCTGTGGATTGCATCATCGTACTGAGACCAACAAAGATTAGAAGTTTATACCAACAAATGGTTGGAAGAGGTATGAGACTCCATCCAGGTAAAGAAGAGTTATTATTGCTTGATTTTCTATGGATGACAGAACGTCATGATTTATGTAGACCATCAGCACTGATTTCTAAGGATGCAGAACTCGCTAAACGTATCGATCAAAAGATGATGGATAAAGAAAGTGGTATTGATTTACTTGCTGCTGAAAAAGAAGCTGAAAATGATGTGATACAAGAACGCGAAGATGCTCTCGCAAGAGAACTAGCAGCCATGCGCAGAAAGAAAACAAAACTCGTTGATCCGATTCAATATGCTTTCTCTATTGCAGCAGAAGATTTAGCAAATTATGAACCTGCATTTATGTGGGAGATGGGACCTGCTACTGAAAGACAACTTGATTACTTAGAAAAACATGGCATTTATCCAGAAGCAGTCACGAGTTGTGGGATGGCTAGCATGCTTATCGAAAAACTTAAGAATAGACAAATTGAAGGCTTAGCTACACCAAAACAGATCCGTTTCTTGGAACGTTATGGATTCTTACATGTTGGTGTGTGGGCATTTGATGCAGCAAGCAAAATGATTACACGAATCGCAGAAAACAACTGGTTTTTACCAAGAGGTATCAATGCTACAAGTTATCAACCGTAGGAGGATTTAAATGGACAATTTACTTGATGCTTTAAAACAGATTGATGTATCAGAAGTATCTTATCAAGAATGGATAAATATAGGCATGGCACTTAAAGCTGAAGGATATGATTGCTCGGTTTGGGATAACTGGAGTCAAAATGATGCTCGCTATAAACAAGGTGAGTGTGATAGAAAATGGAGGAGCTTTGCTGGCTCCTCTAATCCCATAGCCGGAGGAACGATTATAAAAATGGCAAAAGATGCAGGATGGGTTCCTTATGTTCATGAAAACGGTGGACTTATGGCATGGGATGACATCATTGAATACGATGGTGATGGTATGATCTATGATCCAACGGTCAGTATGAGCCCAACTGAACAGCTTATAAAATATCTTGAAATATTATTTAAAAGTGATGAATATGTTGCATATGTGACAACGGATGTTTGGCAGAATGCTGATGGTAAATGGATGCCTGGTAGAGGCCAGTATGACAGAACAGCTAAAGAATTAATTCATTTACTCAAAAAACATCCCGATGATATCGGTGCAGTGATTGGTGATTGGAAAGATGAAAGTGGTGCATGGATTAGGTTTAATCCAGTCGATGGTAGTGGTGTTAAGAACGATAACATTACAAGATTTACCTATGCATTAGTTGAATCAGACAATATACCTATTCCAGAACAAGATGCAATCTATCGAAAGTTCGAACTTCCAATCGCCTGTCTAGTTCATAGTGGCAGTAGAAGTCTACATGCTATCGTTAGAGTTGATGCAAGTGATGCAGAAGAATACCGTAAGCGTGTGGAATACTTATATGGTTTCCTAGATAAGAATGGACTCAAGGTTGATACAGCTAATCGAAATCCATCAAGGTTATCACGATTACCTGGCGTGACTCGAAATGGCATTATTCAAACATTGGTGGATACTAACATAGGAAGGCGCAATTATAGTGAATGGTTAGATTTTGCTGAAGGTATTGTCGATGAAATGCCTAGACTTGATTCACTTGATGAAGAATTATCACATTTACCTCCTCTAGCACCTGAACTTATTGAAGGGGTTGTTAGAGTTGGACATAAAATGCTTATTTCAGGGTCATCAAAGGCGGGTAAAAGTTTCTTATTGATGCAACTAGCTATCGCATTATCTGAAGGTGGTAAGTGGCTAGGTTTTCAGTGCAAGAAATCAAAAGTCCTCTATGTGAATTTAGAAATAGATAGAGCCAGCTGCTTACATCGTTTTGACAAGATTTATAAGGCATTAAAACTTGCTCCTAAGCATAGCGGAAATATCAAAGTTTGGAACTTACGTGGTCGAGCGATGCCTTTAGATAAACTTGTACCGAAGCTTATAAGAAAAGTTGCAAATCAAGGCTTCGATGCAATTATCATAGACCCTATATATAAAGTAATTACAGGAGATGAAAACAATGCTTCTGAAATGGGAGCTTTCTCTAATCAATTTGACAAAATTTGTAATGAAACAGGATGTGCAGCCATCTACTGTCATCATCATTCTAAAGGCTCTCAAGGTTACAAAAGAGCGATGGATAGAGCTTCTGGTTCGGGAGTATTTGCGCGTGATCCAGATGCACAACTCGATATGATTCAACTTGAAACTACCGATGAATTTATGGCTCAATACGCAGATATACAAACATCTACAGCTTGGAGACTTGAAAGTAGTCTAAGAGAATTTGGTAACTTCAAGCCAGTTAATTTTTGGTTTGAGTATCCGATTCATAAACTTGATGATAAAGGTATATTAAAAAAACACTATGCAGAAGGTGATCCTAAAGCAAATCTAGAAAAAAGTGGTAAGAGAAATCAATCTACCGAGTCAAGAAAAGATGAATTTGATGCGGCATTTGATATTAACATGGAAGACGATGGCACTTGTAAAGCATCTGTGCTTGCAGAGTATTTAGGCATAGCCGAGCGTACTGTCAGATCTCGTGTTACAGAATTTCAAGAAGAGTACGAAACAAAAAAAGGAATCATAACGCGTAAGGAATGAAGTCGTGATTAAGGAAAACTGGCAGTTGCCAGCATATGTTTTGCGTTTTGGTATAAAGGTAAATTTTACCTATCTACCAGCAGGCAAAAAAACTGGCAGAAAGGCCTTATATATATGTGTTGCAACCAACACGCTGACGCATGTTTGTAGGATAGGGCTTATAGCCTTGCCCTATCCCAAACAAATGCATCAACGTCAGCACTTGCCTTTCTGTAATCTAAAAATTGAAAAAATGGAGATAACTATGAAAATATTCCTGTTACTAGATCCGCCTACAGTTACCGCACAACAAAATAAGATTGCACTTGTCAAAAACAAACCAGTATTTTATAAACCCGAGAAATTGAAAGAAGCAAGAAGAATAATCATCAAACACTTAAAACCATTTAAACCTGAAAAGCCGATAGAAGGTCCGATTAAGCTTCATGTCATATGGAGATTCCCTAAGGGTAAAAGACACAAACACTTTGAATGGAGAGTAACAAGACCGGACACTGATAATTTGGAAAAGATGTTGAAAGATTGTATGACTGAGGTTGGTTTTTGGATTGATGATGCACAGGTTGTTGTAGAGCATGTTGAAAAGGTATGGTCAGATGATCCGACTGGGATCGCAATTGAAATAGATGTATTAAACAAATTCAAGGAGGAAACAAGATGAATGTAAAAGAATACTTAAGCAGATATCACAATACAGAACTTAAAATATCACGTTTGCAAGTTGAAGTTGAAGAATACATTCGTCTTGCAAACTCTATACCAGGCATTAACTTTGATCAGATTCGTGTTGATGGAACTAAAAGTCTAGAAGCGCCGTTTGAGAAATGGATACGTAAGGCATTAGATAATGAAAACTTAATTGTGGATTTGAAAAGGAGACTTCCGATCATAAAAGGTGAAATCATATCAGTTATAGATGAACTTGAAGACACAGAACTTAGAAAAGTATTGATCTATCGGTATATAGATTGGCTGAGTTGGAACGACATAGCAGTAAAGATGTTTGTATCTATTTCGACACTAAAAAGGTGGCATAAAGAGGCTTTGATAGGAATAAAAATTATGGACTATGTTGGACCACGATGAACCGTTGTGAATTTGTCAAGGGTGTGTTATGATTAAACTGAGCAAAGCTATAAACAACATGGAATACTGGCTTTAAAACCAGCCTAGAGACACTTAAAGAATTCAGAGATGAGTTCTTTTTTGTTTTTGCAGAGATACTTGTAGTATTCCAACTGGTGAATAATTACAATTTTTTGTATACAGTTGGAGTGATTGAATGAAAGGAAAAATGCTTGATCTATATGAGCGATGGGATGAATCAGGACATTTAGAGGTTAAATTAAAAGCCATATCTGAAATGATATCTAAGAGAGCAACTCAAAAACAGATTGCTGAATATCTAGGAATTACAGAGAAAACAATTATTAAACTTAAGAAAGCACATCCAAAGTTTAATGCAGCATTTCAGTATGGTGATGAAGAATTAAAACAAAAACTACTCGATGCCATTTATCAACGCGCGATAGGTTTTGAATATGAAGAAACACAAACAGTGATTGAAGAAACAAAGACTGGAACTAAAAAGCGAATTACTAAGTTTAAGAAACAGTCACTACCTGATATCACAGCAATTAAATACTTACTCATTACGAAATTTGGTATTGAGTATAACGAAAAGAAAGCAGAAATAGAGCTTATGCAAAAACGCATAGAAAATGGTGAGGAGGTTTGGATGAATGAATATCGTGATGAAACAAGTATCAGTACTCCAAGAGTACGAAAACAATCCAAGAAACAATGACGAAGCAATCAAAGCAGTTGCTAACTCAATAAAGGAATTTGGATTTAAGGTTCCAATAGTCATTACAAGTGACAACGTCATCATAGCCGGACATACGCGCTTAAAAGCCTCTGTGTCGCTTGGCTTAGAAGAAGTGCCATGTATTGTTGCAGATGATTTAAACGAGGCACAAATCAAAGCCTTTCGCTTAGCGGATAATAAAACAGCTGAACTTGCCACATGGGATTTATCAAGACTTGAAGAAGAGTTAGCTGGCATTGACATGGACATGCTTCAGTTTGGATTTGAAGAAATGGAAGAACTGCTTCCAGATAATGCAGCTGATGATGATTTCGATATCGATGATGAAATTCCAGAGATACCTTTTTCTGAGATTGGCGATATATATGAACTTGGACCTCATCGACTTATGTGTGGTGATTCAACAGATGCAAAACAAGTTGAAACATTACTTGATGGTAACACAGTAGATATGTTATTTACCGATCCGCCTTACAATGTTGACTATGAAGGAACAGCTGGAAAAATCAAAAACGATAAGATGGAAGATAATACCTTCTATCTTTTTTTATACAGTGCATTTCAGAATATGTTCAATCATACAAAACCTGGTGGCGCTATCTATGTTTGTCATGCCGATACTGAAGGATTAAACTTTAGAAATGCATTCAAGAACTCTGGCTTCAAATTAGCAGAATGTCTTATCTGGGTAAAAAATGCACTAGTACTAGGCAGACAAGATTACCACTGGAGACATGAACCTATTTTATATGGATGGAAAGAAGGAGCTGCTCATTACTTTGTTGATGACAGATCTCAAGATACCATCTGGGAATATAACAAACCAAGAAAAAATGAAGAACATCCAACCATGAAACCTTTAGAATTAGTTGGAAAAGCCATCAGCAATTCATCAAGACGTCATGAATCGGTATTAGATTTATTTGGTGGATCTGGATCAACGATGATCGCAGCTGATCAATTGGATCGTAAATCTTATTTGATGGAACTTGATGAAAAGTTTATCGATGTCATTGTGAGACGTTATATCAAACATAAGGCATCTAATGATAATTGTTATTTGATTAGAAATGGAAAAAGGTCTCCACTTAGCGATTTTGATTACTTTGAAAATAAGTCACTATAGTAAAAAAAGTGCTTGCTATTAAGCCTCTTTAGAGTGATATATAGAGTAACCAAAAAATTATAAGGAGACTAAAGTTATGGATAAACAGATTAAATTATCTGAATGGATTGAAAGATTTAAATCAGTCGAGTTTGACAGACCTGACACAACAACTCAAATTAATGCAGGATGGTTCGATTGGTTTTGTAGAGATACAAGCTTAGCCAATAAAACTAAGAAGATGGGTAACATCATCAAGCAAATCAAACCAGGCGGAAAAGTAGATCTTGAGACAAGTTATGTGTGGTTCAAGAATAACTGCCCACTGAACGGTCCACTCTATGATGATTTTAGAATTGCAGATATCGAAACCAATAATAACCTCATCGTCATTCAAATTGATTGTGTATGGAACGATTCAAAGTATACAGTTTATGAAAGACTTGATGGATTTGATAAACCTGCATATAAAACAAACTCATCGAGAGAACTTGTTAAATGGTTCAATGAAGGGTGGGACTTATAATGTTTAAGGAATATAACGCTCATCCAAAAGGCATCAAAACTGGTGATTGTGTTGTTAGAGCAATCGCAACAGCAACCGATAAAAATTACTTGGAATGCAGAAGAGAACTGAATCAAGCAAAAAGAGAACTTGGTTATTCTAGTTACAAAGATACCAAATTCTTATATGAGTATTTGAATGGATATCCAAGACTGATATTCAAACCAGTCAAAGGCGAGCCAAGAATCAAAGGTGGCGACTTTACAGAGTTGCATCCGAAAGGAACTTATATCCTGAAGATGGCTGGACACATAACAGCATGCATAGATGGAGTGATTCTTGATACTTGGGATTGTACATACCGTTCAGTTTATACAGCGTGGGAAATAAAAAAATAACAATTGGAGCGAATAGGCTCCTTTTTTACTCGTTTATTAAGGAGATGAAGTAATGCAAGTCATAACTAGTGAATCAGTATTTAGTGGACATCCTGATAAGGTTTGTGATCAAATCAGTGATGCAATACTAGATAAGATTTTAGAACAAGATAAAAATGCAAGAGTAGCAGTTGAGACAGCAATCAAAGATGATTTAGTTTTTGTCTTTGGAGAAGTTACAACAACTGCGAAAGTAGATTATGCGGATATAGCAAAAAAGAAGCTGCATGAAATTGGTTATGAAGATAACTTTGTAGTCATTGAAAAGATTAGCAAACAGTCACCTGATATTGCTCTTGGAGTAAATTCATCTGAATCACATGAGCAGGGTGCAGGGGATCAAGGGATTATGTTTGGGTATGCATGTAATGAAACACAAGAATTCATGCCACTACCAATAATGCTTGCTAATCAAATATCAAAAGAAATGGATAAGATTCGAAAAGAGAAATATTCACATATCTTTGGTCCTGATGGTAAATGTCAGGTTTCAGTAGCTTATGAGAATGAAAAACCAAAAAAAGTAGAAACCATTGTCGTTTCAGCTCAGACAAAATCGTGGGTTAGTAGAGAGCAATATCAAGACTTAATCATCAATGAAGTTTTACCGAAAGTTTTTGATGAACATACAATCAAAGAAACTCAAATTCTTATTAATCCAACAGGTGAGTTTGTAGTTGGTGGACCTTATGCAGATTCAGGTTTAACTGGTAGAAAGATTATTGTAGATACTTATGGTGGGTATGCTAAGCATGGTGGTGGAGCCTTTTCTGGCAAGGACGTAAGCAAGGTTGATCGCAGTGCGGCTTATTATGCCAGATACGTATCAAAAGCCGTTGTTGGGGCAAATTTGGCGACACGTTGCGAGGTACAACTAAGCTACGCAATTGGAATAGCAAAACCAGTGAGTGTTTATGTGGATACCTTTGGAACAGGCGTCATTAGTGATGAGCAAATTCAAAGTCTAGTAACACAAGTATTTGATTTTAGACCACAAAGCATAAGAAAAGAACTCAACCTTGATAGTGTTAAGTTCCAGGAGTTATCAAAGTATGGTCACTTTGGTCGTGAAGATTTAGATGTTCGTTGGGAACATGTAGACGATAAGATTACTCAACTGAGAAAACTATATGAGAAAACCTAAAGAACTACACCGATTCTATAAATCAATTCCATGGCAAGTAGCAAGAGAAATCAAGATACGAGATGCAAATGGAAAGTGTGAGCGTTGTGGTGCATTAGGTGAAGAAGTACATCATAAAACAAGACTTACAATTCAAAACTATCTTGATACTTCCATTAGTTTGAATCAAGAGAACTTGGAGTTGTTGTGTAGAAAGTGTCACAATGAGGAACACAAACGTTTCTCAAAGTCACAGCAATTTGATGAAGACGGTAATTTAATACAAAGATAACCTCGTTTTTATAACTAACATTTGTTATAATATACATAAGAGTAGGTGCATATAATGAGTTCGATTGATATATTGAAAAATAAAGTAATTTGTTTGGTTGAAAGTCAAGAATATATAAACATTGATACGATTACTAGTAAAGATCATGGGATAAAAACAACTTATAAGCAAGGGTTATATTTTTTGTATGAAGATAGCGATCAACCTGTTTACATTGGAAAGATCGGTGATTTTGATAATACGTCATTATATAGCAGGCTTATTGGTCATGGAAGTGGTGCACATAATCAGGAGTTTTGGTTCAAGACAATCAAAAAATGTAAGTTTAACCGCTTTATTGGTTTAGATAATAAACAGTTATTTCAAATTGAAAGATTAGCAATTTCAGTTAAGAATCCTAAGTTTAACGATACAAAAGTAACTATTGATGAAGCACAAACTATAATAAATGCAATCCCCCCCTGTTCAATTGAATAAATTTCGTTAGGGTACCGCACAAGGGGGCAATTAAAAAACACAAGGCAGATTTTTTGAAAATCAGATTTTGAATTTTGAATTACAAGTCACTTAGGTGGCTTTTTTTCTTGCAATTTATCGACTTTAGAGTGATATATATTACTAATCATAGGAGGTAATAGAAATGTTTAAAATTGGAGATAAAATTAGAATTATTGAAATGAAAGGTGAAGAGAGCTACAACGGTAGAGAAGGTGTCATTGAATTTATCGATGGACTTAATCAACTTCATGGTACTTGGGGAGGTTTGGCAGTTATACCTGAGCAAGATACTATTGAGTTGATTAATGATAATTCAGAAGCGAGGTGTTGATTGTGTCGAAAATTAAAGATGTTAATTATGAATACGAGCGATTAAAGTCGCTTTTTTCTTTGGTTGATGAATCAAAGACAGAATTAGTAGATAATTTAATTTATCAAGCTGCATTTATGAAAGTGGAACTTGATAAGTTACAAGAACAGATTAAAAAGCACGGTGCAGTCCAAGTCTCATCAAAAGGCACACAACGTCAAACCGAAGCAGCGAAGTACTACACGAAGCTTGTGAACTCATATGGGACAGTGATCAAAACGCTAAATACCATACTTGGAACACAAGTAGATGATGGAGATGATGCATTTGATGAATTTCTTAAGCGAGCAAATGAATGAACTATTTAGTCGAGTATTACAATGAAATTGAAAATGGCAACATAATCGTAGGACAAGAACTCAAGGCAGAGTTAGATCAATTAATTGTAGATCTCGATAACCCAGCATACATCTTTGATGAGAAACCAGGTAATTTGAGAATTGATTTCATTGAAACGTTTTGTAAACATACGAAATCACCATTCAATGGAATGCCGTTCATATTAGAGTTATGGGAAAAAGCACTCATTCAAACAGCTTATGGTTTTAAGATGGCTGATTCAGGATTGCGTAGATTCAATGAGGTTATCTTACTGATTGCACGTAAGAATGGAAAGACAACATTTGTTGCTGGTATAGATTTAGCTGAATTCTTTCTTTCAAGTGGTGGCGTTGATATTGTCTGTGCTTCGAATACGACAGAACAAGCAAACATCTTATTTGAAGAGATTAATAACATGAGAGAACAGTCTCCTGCACTCTCAAAAGATACAAGAAGTAAAAAGAACATTTTCCATATCTACTCTCCAAAGACAAAGAACAAGATTAAGAAATTATCAGCACAATCCAGAAACAAAGATGGATATAACATCGAAGTTGGTTGTATTGATGAAGTCCATGAAATGACCGATTCAAAGGTTTATGATGCAATCAAACAATCGCAGTCAACAAAGAAAGAACCACTTATATTTATCATAACCACTGAAGGGACAACCATCGGTGGTTTTTTAGATAATAAACTAGACTATGCACGTAAGATGCTAAAAGGTGAAATACAAGACGAAAGAGTCCTGCCCTGGTTATACACACAAGACTCAACCAAAGAAATATATGAAGATCAGTCAACATGGCAAAAGTCAAATCCGAGTCTTGGTGTAGTAAAACTAAGCCATTATTTAGAAGATGTCATGAATAAATCAAAACATGACCTATCCACAAGAGTTACCATGCTTTGTAAAGATTTTAATATCAAGCAAGCAGATAGTGGATCATGGCTGTCGTTTGATGATCTAAACAATGAAGACACTTACTCAATTGATGAATTGCGTGATTCTTATGCAGTTGGTGGTGTGGACTTGTCATCAACAACTGATTTAACTTCAGCAGTTCTAGTTATCCAAAAAAGAGATAGCAACAAGAAGTATGTCATTCCACATTTCTTTATGCCGAGTGAAGTCGTAGAAAAAAGAATTAAAGAAGATAATGTTCCATATGATATTTGGATAAAGAAAGGCTTTGTGACTTTAACTGAAGGCAATCAAAACGATTTTAGTTTAGTCACTCAGTGGTTTATGAAGATGATTCAAACATATGGTATTAGACCTTTGTGGGTTGGGTTCGACCCTTGGAACTCTCAGTATTGGATTAAAGAAATGGAAGACTTAGGATTCAATATGGATAAAGTTAGACAGGGAATTTACTCTTTATCTGAACCCATGAAAATCCTAGAAGCGGACTTAAAGAATAACTTAGTAAACTATAATAACAACCCAATCTTAAAATGGTGTCTTTCTAATACACAAGCGAAGGTAGACTTAAATGGAAATATCCAACCGTCAAAGCTGAACTCAAAATACAAGCGTATTGATGGAACAGTAGCCTTAATCATTGCTTATGTTATTTTAAATAGATATAAAACAGATTATGAGAATATGCTATAGGAGGTTCAAATGGGCTTAATTAAAAGAAAAAGTAAAACTGGATCATTTGATGCACTCCAGTTAATTAGCAATTTTAATACATTTTATACACCATTTGGATCTAACATTTCAAATAGTGATGTCGTTAAGATATGTATTGATCGAGTCGCCAGCCAATGTGCGAAACTCAAACCAAGATTTATAAAAACCGAAAACGACAAGACAGTAACCGAGAAAAAAGGTAGGCTTTCTTATCTTTTGAAGTATAAACCAAATGAAATCATGACACCATATGACTTCATCTACAAAACGATAACCTTGTTATTGCTTAACGATAATGCATTTGTCTATCCAAAGTTTGATAAAGATACAGGTGAACTGAAAGGTATCTATCCATTACGACCTATCACAGTTGAAATCATCGTGGATAATTCTGATGCTTACTTCATTAAGTTTTTATTTGATAATGGTGAATCGTATATTCTTCCTTATGATAACGTGATTCATTTAAGGCGACATTTTGGACAAAACGATATCTTTGGTGGAACTGGATCAACTGGAGACCATGAAGCAATCCTTAAAACAATATCCATCAATGATAGCTTACTTCAGGGAATCGATAATGCAATCAAATCTTCCATGCAAATAAAAGGTATATTGAAGATGAATGGGATGTTATCAGAAACCGACAAGAAGAAACAAAGAGAACTATTCGATGCTGCACTATCAGAATCGGTAAGTTTAAAGGGAAGTTCGATTATTCCGATTGATTTGAAATCAGAATATATACCCTTAGATGTTGATCCGAAACTGATTGATAAGGATACACTTGAATTCTTACAAGCAAAAATCCTAGATTATTTTGGAGTATCAGTTCCAATTTTCACGAACAAATACACTGAAGATGAATATAACTCATTCTATGAGTCAACGATTGAGCCTTTAGCTATTCAACTTAGCGAGGCTTTTTCTTTAGGTCTATTAACAGATAATCAACTAGAACGTGGAGAACAGATTATCTTTTATAGTGAAAGATTGCAATACGCATCATGGAATACAAAAGTTAATGCTATTGAGAAACTCATGAGTCTTGGTATTATGTCACTTAATGAATCGAGAGCTCTTCTAGGATTAGAACCTATTGAAGGTGGAAACAAACGACTACAATCATTAAACTTTGTCGATGCAGATAAAGCAAACCAATATCAAGTTGGAACGGAGGAACCAATAGATGAAAATAACAGTTAATGGAAAGATATCAGAAGATGCATTAAAAGTCATCTTAGAAACACAAAAAGCAAAAACGATTATCATTGATGATTATTGCAAAAAAGAAAAACTCGAGTCTCTTTACTATAAAGACTCTGAGCTTGAATACGAATATCAAAAACAAATAACATCTAAACCAAAGAAAGTAGAGGTAAGAAACAATGATCAAGGAAACTAGACTCGCTGATGTTACGCTTCATGAAGAAGAAAACAAAATGATATTAGAGGGCTATGCACTAGTCTTTAATAATGAAACATTAATTGGTGATGAAGAATATGGTTTCATTGAAGAAATCGATTCAAGAGCACTATCACAAACTAAAATGAAGGATGTCCCAATGAAATACAATCATATGGACTCCTTTTTAATTATCGCAAGAACCAAGAACCAATCATTATCGCTTACTGTTGATAGTGTTGGGCTTAAAGTTCATGCAGAATTACTGGATACCAATACGAACCAGGACATTTACAAAATGGTTAGAAGTGGCTTGTTGGATAAGATGAGTTTTGCTTTTACTGTAGATGAACAAGTATGGAATCGTGAAGGTAGAATTCCAAAAAGAACCATTACGAAGATAGAACGCTTGTATGATGTGTCTGTTGTGGATACACCAGCATATGATGCAACTAGTATATACGCTCGTTCTTTAGAATCTATGGAGTTAGAACTAAAGGCTATGGAGTTAGCTGAGCAAGAAGAAAAAACGAGTATTATCAAAAAACGTATCAAAATTAAAACCCAAATTTAAAAGGAGAAAGAAAACATGAATTTAGAACTTAGACGAAAAGAAATCGAGTCAAGACTGACTGAAATCAGAGGTCTTGTCGATAATGAAACAGATATTACAAAACTTGAAGGATTCGAGACTGAAACGACTGAACTTCAAGAAGAACGCAGTGTGATTGATAAGAAAATGGCAATTGCTAGTAAAGCTGAAATCAAACCTATCATCATTGATAACCGCACACAAATCGATAAAGAAAAGCTTGAAAAACGAGCTTCAAATTTACGCGAAAATCGTGTGATCCAAGTATCAAGTGAAGAGATCTTACTACCAGAGTATACCGCTTCAGGATTAGCACCAGTACCATTTGCTCAAGTTTCAACACTTGTGGATCGCGTCAATGTCATCAATCTTAATGGTGGAGAGACTTACAAGAAATCATTTATTAAAAGTAATGGCATTGCTGGAACAACGCTTGAAGGGCAACCTTACAGTGAAACAGAACCAGCATTTGGTTATTTGACAATTTCAAAAGTAAAAATCACTGCTTATACAGAAATCACAGAAGAACTTGAAAAATTGCCTGCAATTCCTTATCAAGCTGAAGTATTACGTAACATCAATATTTCACTTAAAAAGAAAATCAGCGAACAAATCCTACGTGGGGCAGGAACAACGAATACTTTTACAGGTATCTTTAGTGATGCAGCTGTAGCTCTTGCTGATAAAGCAGCACTTGAAATTGAAGCGATTACGGATTCAACTCTTGATGATATTGTCTTTGCCTATGGTGGAGATGAAGAAGTCGAAGGTGGAGCAGTCCTTATCTTGAATAAGAATGATTTACGTGCATTTGCAGGACTTAAAACATCTGAAGGACGAAAAGTCCATACGGTAGATTATGTCAATAAAACCATTGATGGCATTCCTTATATCATCAACTCTCATTGTAAAGCTATCTCAGATAGTAATACAAGTGCTGGTGAATATGGTATCGCTTATGGTGCACTTAAGAACTATGAAGTTCCAGTGTTCTCACCAGTTGAAATTGGTAAGTCTACAGACTACAAGTTTAAAGACGGAATCATCAGCTACAAAGCATCAGTATTTACTGGTGGTAACGTAGTGGGTTATAACGGTTTTTTAAGAATTAAAAAGAAAGCCGCAGCCTAATAGCTCCGGTTAGTTGTTGAAGTAAGAAAGGATTGATCTCATGGCAATATTAGACATTGTAAAAAAAGCACTACTTATACCACTATCAGAAACATTTGCTGACGATGAGTTATCCACTCACATAGGTAGCTGTAAATCATATCTTACGAGTTGTGGGATTGATCCTTCTTACATCAATGACGAAACAAATCCGATGGTAAGCACCGTCATCATTATCTATGTGAAGACCTTCTTTGGATTTAAGAATGATGGTAGTGCAAAAGAACTACCGAAGACATTTGATATGTTAGTAGGTCAAATTGCACTTACCAAAGGAGTGGCAGAAAATGTATCCTAATTCACCAAACATCAGAATAAAGCTATTAAAAATGGAAATGGTTCAAAATGCGATTGGTTCATCAACATATCAGCTTCAAAACGCAAAAGAAGTCATTGGTATTAACATCAGCATTACTTCAAACGAATACTATGAAAGCAAACGCTCAGACATTAAGATTGATAACGCATTAAAAATTCAAAGCTTTTTGTATGATAATAGCAAATACGCTGAAGTTGCTGGAGATATTTACAAGATTGAGAGAACCTATCAAATCGGACAGTTTATTGAACTCTACTTAAGCAAAACAAAGATCAGAAAGAGTGATGTCATTGGTTACGCTTGATGAACTTGGATTTGCTATTTCTAATATGGTCGAAGATTACGCACAAGAGGTTATTCTCGCACTTGAAAAGAAACTTGATGAAACAGCAGAAGAAATTGTGAAGTATATAAAAACACACGCTCCAAGAAGTGGTGGATCAAAAGCATTCGCTGATTCATTTGTTGCAGAAGCTCAAGGTAGTGGTATCAATAAATCGGTATCTATTTTTTCAAGTGAGAAAGGGAAACTAACACACTTGCTTGAGTTTGGATTTACACACCGAAGTGGTAAGTATGTAGGCCCAAGACCATTTATGCGACCAGCTTATGAGTTATTAACACCTAAAATGTTAGAAGACATCAAATCAATTATTGAAAAGGGTGATAGCTAATGCAACAAATACTAGAAGACCTATTTGAAACGTTGAATTCGGTATTGCCTGGCAAGGTATCTTATGGAACAAGAGTAGGATTAGAGAATGATCCGAACTATATCATCTATCAAGAATTAAATAATCGAACCATAGTCTATGCAGATGATAAGGCATTAGCAAAGGTAGCAACATTTCAAGTCAGTTTAATTACTGAAAAAAAGAATCTATCTATAGAAGAACAATTAGAAGCATCCCTCTATTTTGCGGGATATGAATTTGAATTATTATCTGAATTCATCAATGAAGATGGATCAGTTAACAGAGTATATGAAATCAAACAGGAGGTATTTTAAATGAGTAATAAAGTAACATTTGGTTTAACAAACGTACACTATGCACTCGCAACTCAAGCAGAAGATGGTAGTTGGACCTTTGCAACACCTAAGCGTTTAGAAGGCGCACAAGAAATAACAACTGAAGCAATCGGTGGAAGCACACAGGTTTATGCAGATGATAAAGTAATTGCAACCCTAGTATCTAATTCTGGAACAACAGTCACTCTTAAATTTACAGAGGTTGATGATGTGTTTAAGAAGGATATCTTTGGGGTTTTAGAAGATACAAATGGAAACCTAGTAGAGGTAGTAAATAGCGAAACAAAGACCTTTGCACTAGGTTATGAGATTCAAGGCGATATCAAAGCAAGACGTATTTGGTATTTCTTATGTACAGCGACGCCATCTGGCGATGCAAGTAAATCGAAAGCCGATTCAATTGAAGCTAACTCAATCACACTAAACATTACAGCAAGACCAATCGAGTCTGGAGATAATCTCATTCTAAGAGTGATTGCTGGAGTGGGAGATACTAACTACACGTCATTCCTTACGACAGCACCAGCTTTACCAACATTTAATTAAGGAGATCACTATATATGGAAAAGACACTCAAGTTGGGTGAAAAGGAGTACCATCTTCATTCATCATTATTTACGATTATTGATTACCGTAATGTTTTCTCAACTGAACTATTTAGTGATATCAAAAAACTAGAAAAATCAAATAGCAAAAAGGAAGAAGACTTATCGACTGTGATTGATACGATCTTTCGCATTATCTATGTACTTCATCGACCTTTTTACAAACAATCATACAATGACTTTCTGATGTCGCTTGATTTTTCTATTTTAAGTAATCAAAGTGAGCTTGAAAATCTAACGAATACGATAGGTGAAATGCTCGGCACGTTTCAAAAAGGAAACACACCCCAGCCAGACATCAAAAGCAAATGATACAAACATCACAGCAAATATCATATTCAATCTCGCTCATTTAGGAATTTCAATTGAAGATACTAAGCATTTTGATTTAGATACATATTTCGATATTGTTGAACTTGAAATGAATGTCATCAATGGGAAACAATCAACAAAACGAGCTACACAAAATGATATTGATAAATTCCTACTATAGTATGTTATAATAGCAGTAAGAGGTGACTATTATGTTTAGACTAAAAGAGGTAAAATATAAAGACATTTTAAACATCGATGATTTAACCATTAAACAAGGGAAAATCACATGTATTGTTGGGGAGAGTGGCGCGGGTAAGTCTACCCTTTTAAAACTGCTAAATAAAATGATTTCACCTGATGAAGGTGAGATTGTGTATAAAGATAAAAAGTTAAAAGATTATGATGCGGTTGCATTAAGAAAAAGCGTTATTTACTTATCACAAAAACCTTATATCTATAAAAAAACAATTAAGGATAATTTAATGAAAGCAGCTTCTTTTCATCGCTTGAATGTTACTGATGAAACGATGGAAAAGATGCTTAAACAAGTGAAATTAACCCAATCTTTAGGCCATGATGCAAGCAAACTATCAGGTGGAGAAGCGCAACGTCTTGCGCTTGCAAGAGTGATGTTGCTTAAAGGTGAGGTTTATATAATGGATGAACCATCAAGTGCATTAGATGATGAAACTGAAGATTTAGTGATTTCAATGGTTGTTGATTTTGTTAAAAAAAACCAGTTGAGTTTGGTGATGATTACACACTCTAAAGCGGTTGCTAAAAAATATGGTGATATTTTGATTGAAATTGCCAAGGGTGAAGTGAAAGGGGTTGAGTCGCTTGAATAATGATACAATCATTCAGCTTAGTGTTTGGCAAGTTTTATTTGGCTATGTCTTTGTTGTTTTTATTTTATGGATTTTAAATAGGCGTGGCATTAAAAGAGAAAAAACGTTGATACTTGCAACCCTTAGAATGACGGTGCAGCTTGTTGTAATGGGCCTTCTTTTAACAGCAATCTTTGATAACCCATCGCCCTTTGTGACATTTGGTGTTGTTTTATTAATGGTAGGGTTCAGTGTTTTAACAGTGTTTAGAAAGTTTAAGGATGATCTAACCCCATCTTTAAAAAAAGTTATTATGCTTAGTTTACCCACTGGTGGACTCATTGCGTTATTTTATTTTGTGTTTATTGTTGTACAAATTGAGCCGTATTATAACCCTCAATACCTTATTCCAATGACTGGGATGATTATTGGTAATAGCATGACAGGACTCACACTTGGTATTCATACGTTACTCAATAAATTTACGGATCAAAAAGATGAAGTGATTGAGTCGTTAGTATTAGGTGCAACACCAAAAGAAGCAAGCCATGATATCATTAATCAAGCATTCGATTCAGCTATCATGCCGACCCTTAATAATATGCTGGGGATGGGGATCATTTTCTTGCCTGGTATGATGACTGGACAGATTTTATCTGGTGTTGTACCAACGACTGCTATCATGTATCAAATTGGGGTTATGCTTGGAATCTTAGGTGGTGTATCATTAAGCACTTATATATTTTTAATTTTTGGATATAAAACATTTTTTAATCAGGATTCACAATTAATTGATGGATAATAGGTGACTATTATGCAAAAAACAAAACCATGTCCAAAATGTAATGTGAATGGCGAACTGGTAAGTAATGTTACAGTTAAAAGCTTAACTAGCATAGAATCCATTGAGGTTAATCAAGATTATTATTTATGCTTAAACCCAACATGTGATGTTGCTTATTTTTCTGGTGAAGAAAATATGATAATGCAAACTGATGTTAAAGTTCCGATTTGGTACAAGGAAGATGCTGATCCAAAATATATTTGCTATTGTAGTAAAGTAGAAAAAGCTGAAATTGTTGATGCGATAGTGAATAAAGAGTGTGATACAGTAGGAAAGGTTGTAAAAAATACAAACGCGATGAAAAACAGTGATTGTGTTCACAAAAGTCCTACTGGTAAATGTTGTAGTAGACAAATAAACGATTTAATAAATGATTATAATAATTAAAATGTTCTTTATAATAACACGTCAAATCTGATGTGTTTTTTTATGCATTGGAGGTGGAAACATCGCAGAAACAGTAAAAGGACTCAATATCAAACTTAGCCTTGATGGTAGAGATTTAGAAAATGAGCTTAAAGATATTAAAAAGGATCTTAAAGAACAAAATAAAGATTTAAAAGCTATTAATGCTAATCTAAGATATGATAGTTCTAATCTTGATTTATGGAAATCAAAACAAGATAAATTAAATAGTATTTTACAAACAACAAAGAAAAGATTAGATACACAAAATCTAGAACTTGAAAAAGCCAAAAAAGCAGTTCAGATTGGTGACATGAGTCAAGATGAGTTTAATAAGCTCAAACGTAATGTCCAATATACAGAAGCTGAACTCGGAAAACTGAATGGCCAACTAAGTAATACAAACAATAAAATTAAAGAATTAAGTAACGCCAAGTTTGATAAGATTGGAAAACTTGGTTCTACACTGACAAAATCTGTAACAGTTCCTATCTTAGGAGCCGTTTCTGCATTAACAGCGTTTTCGATTAAGACTGCTTATACTGCAGATGAGATTGGTGATACTGCAGAGAAGATTGGTTTATCAGCTGAAGCATTTCAAGAGTGGAATCATACCGCAACTATATTAGGGGTTTCCACAGAAAGAATGGAACGAGCGTTTGTTAAGGTTAATGGTATCTTAGGTGATATTGCGACTGGCAATGGTGATAAGTTTGCGGATAGTCTAGGCTTAATTGGACTAACTGTTGATGATTTAAAAGGTAAAAATGCGGATGAAGCATTCTTACTGATTAGAGATGCTTTAAGTAAAGTGGAAGATGAAGCAGTAAGACTAGGTGTGGCCAATGATTTATTAAGTGAAAGAGTCGCAGCTGATATTATTCCGGTTTTATCTAAAGAAGCAGAAGTTATAAATGACTTAAGACAAGAAGCAAGAGAACTTGGTATTGTGACAAATGAACAAGCTGCACAAGCTGGTGAGTTTACAGATGCCCTAGATAGAACCAAACAAGCCTTATCTAGTCTTGCAGTTGATATTGCTAGTACACTTATGCCTGTGATTCAAAACTTAATCATCAAAGTCAGAGATGAAATGATACCTGTCGTTAAAGACTGGATTGCAAAATGGAATAGTCTAGATTCAGATACAAAGAAAATGATCGCAACCCTTATAGGATTAGTTGCGGCTATTGGTCCAGTACTCGGGGTTGTTGGTAAGGTTGGACCACTCTTAAATATTGTGGCTATGACGCTTAAAGGTGTGGGTGCTGCTGGGCTTTTTGCAGGTGCAGGTATAAACTTTGCCACCCTTGGTATAGGCGCGCTCATCGCCATTTTAGCCCTTGCTTTATTTCAAAGTGAAGAGTTTAGAGCACTTCTTGATAGACTCATGGAAACATTTATGTTGTTGCTACCTCCGATCATGATGATCGTTGATGCACTCCTTACTGCACTAGAGCCTATTCTTGATGTGATTATTGATTTAGTTGTGATGCTTGTTGATTTATTAGTACCTATCTTAGATGTTTTACTCATGCCACTGATTATGCAAGTGACAATGTTTGCTGAGATATTAGAAGCACTGGCACCTTTGATTACTACTTTAGGTCAAGTCTTACAAGCCATATTAGTTCCAGCAATCAAAGTTTTAAAGACAGTCTTAGATCCTGTGCTAAATGTTGTACAAAAAATCGTGGAGTTTATTCAAAAAATATTTGAGTGGATTGGTGAATTACCATCAAAAATTGGTGATTTTGGAGGGAAAGTCAAAGATACCTTTTCAACTGTCACAGATGGTATTTCAAACATAGCGAATAAAGTAACTGATGGCATTAGTGATTTTGCATCGAATGCAGCAGATAAAGTCAGTGGATTCTTTGGAGGCATTGGTGGATTCTTTGCAGACACCTTTAATTTAAAAGGATCAAGTACTGTCAATAACTCAAACTCTAACACTTCAACAAGCAATACAAACAACATTACCATCAACACAACATCTCCGACATTTGATATTGATTCAATCAATAAAGCATTAGGAGGTAGTGTCATATGATAAGACAATTTTATATAGAAAATAAATATGGCGATACGTATTATTTCAATCATCAGAAACAAACACTGATTTCACAAGTCAGTGGACTGGGTTATACATTAGATTTGAAGTACCTAGAATATCAAAACTACTATGCACGTTCTGAATATAATATTCCACTTACTGAGATTTCAATGACACTTGTCTTTTTGAAAGGGTATCAAGGCTATAAAGGTTTTGTTGATTTTATAAGTCAAAGCAATGATAATATCAAACTCTACTATCAAACTGATGCCTTCAAAGCATACTGCTATGTAGATATCGCAAGCCTAGCAAAAGCAGAACTTCTGGCAGGAACCATTCAAAGCAGTATCGTCTTTAAAAAACTATCACTATGGCTTAGAGAAAAAACCTACGAGATTATCGCTAATGGTTCATCAAGTGGTAAAGTATATCCCTATAGTTATCCCTATTACTATTCAAGCTCATACGAAGGCAAGGTATATATTAGAAATGAAGGACTAAACGATGCACCTATTGTTATTGAAATGATAGGAAGTGTTGTTGATCCAGAAGTACTTATAAAAAAGAATGGTGAAGTTGTTTCAACGCTACGTTTATATTTAACTGCAGAAAATATAACATTAACCATTAATTCAATTCCAAGCAAGCAACAAATCATCATGGACGAGTCAGGTGTTGTCACCGATATCTATGGGCTTCAGGATTTTGAAGAGAAGAACTTTATATTCCTAGACTATGGTGATTACGAAATCGAATTCAAACCTGGTGTTGCAACCGAAACGATATGCAGGGTTACTGTGATTGAAGGGTATCTTGGTATCTAATCATGAAACTACTATTCTTAGATCGGAGTACCTTGCAGTATAAAGACAACGCCTATATTAGCTCGCAGTATGAACTTGTCTTGGATATGGTTCTTATCAAACGTTCAACTTTCAAGGTTAACAAAACTAATATTAATTGCACGATTGGCGACATTGTGATTTTGCAAAACGATAGTTATTCATATATTGGTATCCTAGAAAGTATTGAACTAATTGATGATTATTCAACAAGTATTAAGTCTCTCGATTTTAGAGAGATTTTTAATTTAGAAATACCAGCAGTAAGTTTCACCGGTGATTTGGCAGATTACCTATACCAGATTATAACGAACTACTTCAAAAATAATACTGATCAAAAACAGAACTTATCTTATTTGACTATCAGCAAAGAAACAAGTGTTACAGGAAGTCTAAGCTTTGATTCCGATAACATTATCAATATGTCAAAAATATTCGAGCTTGTTTCTAAAGGTTATGGTATCAGTTTTAGTACCGGTGTCACCTACTTACGAGGTCGTATTACAGGTATAACTTTTCGTATAGTCAGTGTGAATCAAGGTATGGTTATTAGAAGTGACTTCTCGTCTATCTTAAATGTTGTAACAAATGATTCTACAAGTCAGCTTGTCAATAAGATTGTCTTTTATCCAAGAAGTGATAACCAAATCTATCAAAGTATTAAAACGTATTATTTACTTACAACTGGTGACATCACAGAAGATTCAGATGCAGATGATAGATATACAAGTGTTATGGCTAAAAGTTATATCTATACCGATAATGACTATGAAACTTTAGAAACAAAAGCAAGAAGTGAAATGGTCACATCCAAGCTTGACCACAATATCACTTTTATGATTGATATGAAGAATAAGATATTTGTTCCTTTTAACAATATAAACTTAGGGGACTATGTATCATTTATTCATAAAGGCAAAACCTATGAATCAGTGATTACAGGTATCACATTCAAAGATTCGATGAATTTTGCAACGATTACGTTAGGAGAGTATCGAGTGAAGTTAACAGAAAAAATACAACTACTAAGTAAAAGCACAAGTAGTGGCACAACAAGTAATATTACAATAACCAATTCAGACGTCGATGGAGGTGAGTTCTGATGGGATTACAAAAAATAACATTTGAAGGTGGTAATGTCACGTCGAAAATTGACTCAGACTTATACCACTTTTTATTTTCAAGTGATGTTGGCATATTAAAAGGACTCAAAAATGAGATCAGTTATACTTTAGCAAATAATACGATTACATTTAGTGATGGTTATGTTTCAGTTTATGGAAGGATTATATATATTGAAAATCAGACAACCATTGGTGTAACACCCGATTCAAGTAAGTTTGGGTATGTAGTGTTAGGAATTAACACATCGAATGATATCGTTAGTATCTATCTAAAAGAACAGGTTGGAAGTTATCCCACACTAAACACAACCAATTTACTAACAACAGATGGTCTATATGAATTAGTTCTATGCTCTTATTCAAAAACAACGACATCGGTAACCTTAACAACTTATTCAAGAAAACTGATAACCAATGATAAAACTCGGGTGGACACATTAGGCGATGAAGTATTTAATCAATATCTACCAGTTAGAAAATCATTAACATTGGTATCAGCTGGGACATATCGTTTTTCTGGAACCAACTCAGTAGAGTTAAGTCAAGCAGTTTTATATGCTGTGATAAACGGGCATACGGTTGTTACATTTCCAGGAGAGCTTTTGTTTATTATTGTAGGTTCTAATACATCAGTTACTTATCGATATGGATCTGGTGATTATTCATTAGGTATTTCTTATGAAAATGGTGTAGTGACATTAACAACATCGAACTCATCACATTTGATAACAAGTTTATTCATGAAAAAATAGGAGGAAAATAAATGGCAACGATTCAAATAAAAAGAAGAACAACTGCAGGAACTGGACCACTAACTGGAACAACAGGTACAGTCAAAGCAGGTGAACCGCAAGTTGATTTTAGTGGAGAGCATCTCTATATAGCAAAAGCGGATAAAGTGGCGAGTGTTTCAGTACCACTTGCAGAAGCAGATTATTTAAAGATTCCTGGTGTTGCAAAAGTAGATTCACAAATCGATACAAAGATTACAGCTTTAAGTTTAGGAACTGCATCGACTAAAAATACAGGTACTGGTAATGGCAATATTCCAATACTTGATGCCAATGGTAAGTTAGCAGATAGTGTTGTACCAAAAATCGCATTAACAAATACTTTTGTGGTAGCAAGTCAAACAGCAATGCTTGCTTTATCTACCGCACAAGAAGGCGACGTTGCCGTTAGAACGGACTTAAACAAATCCTTTATCCTTAAGGCGACTCCCTATTCAACGCTCGCAAACTGGCAAGAACTCTTGACACCAACCGATGCAGTAACAAGTGTTAATGGTTCAACTGGTGCAGTGACCATTTCGCTTTCTGGACTCGGTGGTGTTTCATCAACGACTTACAATACACACGTTTCTTCAAATCTTCACTTAACAGATGATCAAAGAACAATCCTTACTAACTTTATTGATAAGGTTATTTATGGATCAGATGGTATGTCAGTTGCGGCTTCTGATACAGCATTTTCAAGTGCAGTCATTGGCGATGGGCTTGTCTTATATCCTGTAGTAAATAACGATTATGTACCAAAACGAGTTTCATATATGATTGGTATTGATTCATCCAAAGTATTACAACCTTCATCGATTATTGATGGTGGAACATACTAATGGCTATCATTAGAGTGAAGCGTGGAACTACGACTCCGACTACGTCAAATTTGTCCTATTTAGGTGAACTAGCATTTGATTATAGTAGTGAAACACTCTATGCAAGAGGCATTTCATCAGTTGTGAAAATCGGTGGAGCATTAGAGAAAGTTTATTCCTACGAAGGGTATGCCTACTATCACAGTTTAGTCTATCCCTTTGATCCCGACTATATTTATAAAGTACATGTGATTGCTTCAACTTATGGAAGTTCTGTTGATACATCGGACACTTATATTTATTACAGAACTTCAGGTTTATCGTATTTATACGGTTCTTATATAAGTCACCAAGTAAATACTGAGGACACAACCCACGATGTTAGAACAGGTGAAAACACAACTGCACAGTATATTGAAGATAGTTTTGTTTCTGGTACGACAATTACAAGTGGAACAACCAAAGTCATTGATTTTGAAATATCACCAACATTTAGATCATCCTTATCCGATACAGAGCAATGGGTAGCTTATGGAAAAGAAGTCACTACATTATCAGGGCAAGGTAATGCATCTATTAAAATGGTTGATTTTGCACACTCAGTAAATGGTGCATTAGGATCACTTTATATTAATCCAGGTATGTCAATTGGATCACCTGATAGCATTTCAGTTACTATATTTAGAATGAAAAGAAAGTAGGAAAGCATATGGCAATTATTAAAGAACTAGACACAAAATTTGGCATTGGTGCATCATACCACCGTATCACCGCATTTAACATTAGCTATTCAAGTAAAAAGATTACGATTTGTGTTGCATCATATCTATCTAAAGAAGCACGTGCAAATAAAAGCATACCGATTGAAGAATTAGATATCGCCATTCCATTTTCTGATTTTTCATCATTTTTAAATGTTAATCCAATAGTTCAAGGTTATGAATGGTTAAAACAAAACGTAATAGGGTTTGAAGATGCAGTAGATGATTTTGACATCGTTGAACCACCTTTACCAGAACCAGTGATCGAAGGTGATGTAGATGAATGATATTGTTAAAATGGTGGAAGGTATATTTCCAGGAACCACTATTCTATTAGTTTATTATAGTGGATCCATTGCATACGGTTTAAATAATGAATTCAGTGATAAGGATATAACCGTCGTTTTAGATAATTTCAAAGGCAATATGCAGCTTGATCTTGGTGAGTATGATTTCTTTGTATTTTCAAAGGAAAGGTTTATCCAAAGACAACAATTTGATGAATCAATTATTGCTTACCACAAAGCAGCAGCCGATGACGTTATGAATTTAGACGAAACAGCAATCTATATCAATCCAGATTTTCAAGAAACATTAGAGCATTTACTATCTTATGATCACAAAACGTTTATGCTCAATCATATCCATTCAGAAGTTGAGTACGGTCGAATGCGCTATAACATTAAAAAGACGCTTAAATCACACTATCATGTATTTAGAATTCGTGGCATGGTAGATCACTTCGATAAGACTGGTGAATACGAGCTTGTAGTTGAAGAACCATGGAACAGTAAAATGCTCGATTTCAAAATGAACTGGAATACAGATGACGCAAAGAAATACGAAGATGAAATATTAGAACAGCTTGATTACTTAGAAAATTACCGAAATGAGATGATGCAAGATGGATTGGGAAAATATAGCGAGCCTATTTAGAATGGAAAACTTAATCTATTGGATCGTGACTATGGTCGTAGTGATACTTACCACAATCAAGCAATTTAACAGACAAGAAAAAACCAACAAATCAAAAAATGATGAGATTATTGGTAACTTGCAGAAAATTGAAAAACAAAACGTCAAAATGATCAACTTGTTAGAATTACACTCACAGGATATCAAGACATTAAAAAAAGATGTCAATATCTTAGAACATCGAGTTTCACGTTTAGAAGATTCACATGTCAACATCTACAAACATTTAGGAGGAAAAGAAAATGACAACACTTGATATTATTTTACTTATTGTAGCTTTATTTTTATTAGCGCTTTATGTAACATCAAAAATAGGAAAAGATCAGTCAATAAATGATGTGATCAAAGAAGTTAAAGAAGATTTGAAAAACACTGCTGAAAATGTATCTGAGCTTGTTAGTAAAGCAAAGGAGGTCGTTTTTGATGAAAGTGTACAAAAAACCATCAAAGAATTCATATTAATCGTAGAAGAAAAGAATCGCATCGCAAAAGACAAAGGTGAAGCATTCTTAGCTGGTGATGATAAGAAACTAGCCGTTGTACAAAGGTTAAGTGAATGGGTAAGCAACATAACAGGTTCAACTGAAAAAGCAGTAGAGTTTGTCGAATCTAATCAGTCTAAGATTGAATCGATTATTGATGACTACATATCCTTTAGTAATAAGATGCAAGGCGATTAAGCCCTTATAATTGTGTAAAAAGAAAATGAGCCACAAACTCATATCCTCGGTTAGAATATAAGTGACAAACAAATACCAAACCGAGGAGGATGAAATCCATGGCTCAGTTTAATATTACCC
>Ga0265294_10000996_pt1 | contig 38463 bp, 49 predicted proteins | sample MunlanPumphouse3_FD_192504 | JGI IMG/M metagenome (GOLD analysis project Ga0265294, IMG submission 192504) | Groundwater microbial communities from a municipal landfill in Southern Ontario, Canada - Pumphouse #3 | ecosystem: Environmental > Aquatic > Deep subsurface > Groundwater | place... | reverse complement strand
AATCAAATAAATTTTACTGGGGGAGAAGCCTTTGTTAAGGAAGATTTTTTCAAAATTCTAAAGTATTCTTATGAAAAGGGAATAATAAACAATATTTTTACAAATGGAACAAAGCTTGATTGTAAAAATATTGTTTTACTTAAAAAATATGTTAATTCTGTTGGAATAAGTATTGAGGGAACAAAAGAGGCAAATAATTTCATTAGAGGAGAAAACTCTTATAATGCGGTAAAAAAAGCAATAAGCTTACTAGATAAAGAAAAAATTCCCTTTGGAATCTATATGACTTTGACTAAACAGAATCTTCCAAATCTTAAAAAGATCCTTAAAGAATTCAAAGGATATGGCCCTCAAAATATTAGTTTAAACGAACTTGTTTTAAGGGGAAGGGCTAAAAAAAATAAAAAAGAAATATCCCCCAAAATAAATAGAAAGAAAATATTGGAAACATTAAAAGAAATTTTTCCCAATGAACTTTTTAGAATTGAAAAGGGTTGTAATATAGACTCAAAGAAAATTTTTTTAACTTCCGAAGGAAAGTTTTATTTTTGCACAGAAATAAGGCAATGTAATGAAACAAACTTTTTAGGGAGTTTTCTTTCCCAAAATTTTCATAAATTTACAGAATTTTCAGATAATTTTTCTAAAAAGAACTTGCCCAAAAATTGCCCTTATTTATCCTATGTCTCAAAAAATCTAACTTTAAATTTTTTAACCGGTGAAAAATGTCCTTATTTAATCTAAAAAATTATTCAAAGAGAGTATGGAAAAGTGAATTTTTCCCTCTTGGCAAGGGAAAAATCTACCTCTCTAATTTTTTTGTTGATAAAGACATCTTAAAATATCACCAGATAGATGAAGCTTTTTTTAATTTTCCTAGTAAATTTCCTCTGCAGTATGTTTTTCCAGATACAAGAAATTTAGAAGAAAAAATTAAAAAATTCCATGAAAAAGAAGGTTATGAAAAAGAGAAATTTAAGGTATTTGTTGCTGATGGTTCAACACCCTTACTCTCCGCTTTAATTTTCTTTGCTAAGTCTTTGGGCTTTAATCAAATTTCTTCAATATTTCCCCTTTATTTTAACATTCATAAACTCTGTGATTCTCTCAACATTTCAATTGTTCCTGTAAATGACTGTTTGACTTATGAAGGAGACTTTAAATTGCTCTTGCCAAAAAAGAAGAGTATTCTTTTGTTAACTGATCCTATTTGGTGTGTTGGAAGAAGGCAAAGTGAAAAGACATATGATCTTCTTGCAAAGTGGCAAAATAAAACAAAGTCTCTTATCATAATTGATTCTTCTTTTGATTATACTTGTTTTGATTCAATTAAGGGGGAGAGAAAGAATTTTCAAAGATTAAATCCCACTAATACAATAAGGTTAATTTCTCCCACAAAATCTTTAGGAATCCTTGGCACAAGGTTTTCCTATTTACTTGTTCCGAAAAAGTATTCTGATGAAATCAATATCTTGACTTGTTCAAGCATAGGTCCTACAAGTGAATATGCAGAAGCTCTGAGAGAAAAATTATTTGATTATTTTTTACTAAAAATAAAAAATAAAACTCCTTTGGCTAGTTTTTCAGAAGAGAGATATAAAAAAATAAAGCCCTTGCTAGATGCAAAAGGAATAAAATATGTCCCTCCAACTTGTTGTTCTTACCTTTTTGCAGAATTGGTTCCTTATTTACAGAAAAATGGAAAGTTGGAAAAATATTCTTATTTGGATTTTTGGTCTGTTGATATTCCTTTAACAGAATACCAAAATTATATTAAGATAAATTTATTGATGAAAGGTGAAAATTTTAAGGAATTGTTGAGGGATTTAGAATGATTTTTCAGGAATTATTCCCCGGAATTTCTGATGTTTGTAAAAAATGTAATACTTGTTGTAAAACCTACGGTTGGCTTTTGGAAAAAGAGGCTAAAGATTTTATTCAAAGAGGCTACCCTGTAGTTCAGTTAAATCATTCTATTTTTTGCGTAAATTCGTTTAAAAAAGATACAGAAGGAAAGTTAATTTTAGATGAAATTCCTGTTTGTAGATTTTATGGAAAAAGAGAATGTTTGATTCAAAAAGATAAGCCTCTTGATTGTAAACTTTTTCCTGTAAAATTAAAGTTTCAGGGAGAATCTTGTTTTCTAGGATTGAGTCTGGGTTGTAAATATATTTCTCGTTTAAATGAAAAAGAGAAAGAACTACTTTATTCCAGGGTGAAAAAAGGGATGAACAATTTTCCTAAGAAAGATTTAGATGAATATTTTAATTTGATGTATAAAGTTAGCTTAATTTCTAAACCTAAAAAGTTTTGGATGAAGAGACTAATCACCTTTAAGAAAAGAGGAAACTCTTGGGAATTAATCTCTTTTCATGACTAAATATGTTGTTCTATTTTTTGGGATCTCTGGCCAGTCTGTGACTATTTGTCCATGAAATCCATTCTGAAGGAAAATCTTTGCAGTTTCGTTTAATTCTTGTTCGCTCTTTGGATAAAATTGTATCACGAGGGGACTCTCTTCATTTAAAATGGAGTATATTCCCTTAGCAATTTTTTGTAGTTCTTGTTTATCTTTAATCCATTGAAGGGCAGAAACAGAAACAACCCCATCAAATATACGGCCTTCAAATATTTTCCCAGTATTTCTCATGTCTCCTAGGTGGGATTCAAATCCCTTTTCCTTTGCCTTATCTGCCATTTTTGGAATTAAGTCTACACAAGTTACATTATAGTCTTCAGAGCGATAAATCTCTGCAGTATATCCCGGTCCAGACCCAAGATCTAGCAAATTACTTCCAGGTTCTAATCCTAAAAGTTCTAAAACCCTATATGCTATCTTTTCTTGTGCTCTTCTCATTCCTCCAGAACGAGCGTACCTTTCCACTTCTTCATCAGTGTAATACAAAAATGGGTCTCTTAAGTATTCTTCTGGGCGATCATTTTTTACAACCCATCCTTGATTTTTTAAGAATTTATTTTTATTCTTATTTTGTTTGTTTAAAGTTCCTTTCATTTTCTCAAATAAATGGCTTTCTAGATTTTTATTCTTTGCCATAATAAAATTAATCTTCTTAGTTTTATAAGCCTTTCCAATAGAGAGTCATTTTATAATGGTATCAAAGAAATTTATCTTAAAAAATAAACTTACTCCTCTGAATAAAGATTCTTTTTGTAAAGGTTAAAATTTCCAAAAATAAATATTCTTGAATCTTGATTTACTTTCTAAATCTCAGAAATATTTATAAAACCGAATCGTCTTAAATTGTTAATAACAAAATGAGGTCGAGAAATTTTATTTTTATTTTTGCAGCACTTTTAGTTGTAATTTCAAGTTTAATGTTTGTTAATTCTGGGGTTACAGTCAATATAGCTGCTAATTGGAGTGATACAGGTATAATCTATAATTACGGTCAGACTTATTATGCAAAGATGTTTATAAATTTTACAGATTTAACTGATTATATGGATAACTATCGGGAACAAAATTATTGCATTGATATTGTTCAAGGGTCAACAACTCTTTATCCTTGTGCAGTGGAGGGAATAATTAGTTTAAATCCTCTTGTAGTGTCTTGGAGAGTTCCGTCTGAAACAATTGGAAAAACCCTAGCTTTTAGATTTTCTTTAGTAGATGATACTAATTCTCAAGCTTTAAGTTCAAATCGTTTAACAATTTCTCAAGGAACTTTCTCAGATGAGGGGGAAGATGAGATAGTGGGTGGGGAGTGCTCCTCTGATTCTGATTGTCCAGAAGACTTTTATAGTTCTACTTTTTGTAGTGAAGGAGGAGATGTTTATAGAAATCATATAACTTATTTTTGTGGCAATTCAGGGGTTTGTTCTAGTACAGCTACTTCTAGTCTTTTGGAGCAGTGTACAGCTGGTTGTGAAAATGGTGTTTGTATTACTGAGATTATTGACGAAATATGCACTGTAGATGAGGATTGTAGTCCTCCTCATAACAGTTCTAATTTTTGTAGTGGAGGAGATGTTTATACCACTCAAACAAGTTATACTTGCCCTTTGGGAAGTTGTGTTGCTAGTACGGAAGATATCCTCAAAACTGATTGCCCTCAAAACGATTGTTTAAATGGGGCTTGCCAAAGCCTGGCCGAGGATCCAGATTCTTTAGCTGCTACGTGGTATGATCAATTTCGGGCGGATGACGTCACGAACGGCATCGGGGTTAGTTTTAATATTTATTCTCCAGATTCAGAGTGGGAAGCCGGAATAGTTGAGCTAACAGGTTTAGATGCTGGGACAGGTTATGTTAATGTTTATCTGGATGGAAGTTTGTATAAATCTTATGGAATTGTGACTCATAGTGGGACCATCAGCGAATCTTGGAATATTACTAAGGGAGATATTGATGACTCTGATGGAATTTCAACAATGACTGTTAAATATGTTGAAAGTGGTGTGACAACGAATTTTTCTGAATACATGACTGTTAAAAAAAGTCACACAATAATCTGCGACATCTCTTCGGGGAGTTTGCTGTGGAGTAATCCTTCTCCGACAATAACTGAAGGTTCAGATTATAATGCTGGAATGTATGTTTCAGGAATAACTGCTGTGGATGGAACTTATATGACTATAAAAATTTACGATTCTTTAAGTAAAGATTTAGTTTCTACACAAACTGTTACGGTTAATTCAAATACAATTTATTCTTCTTATTTGTTTGAGGATTTAGCTGAGGGTATCTGGTCCTATTATTATACTTTGGATGGTTGCACTTCTCAGCAGAAAGAATCTGAAAATCTTATTATAATCGTTCAAGATCCTGCAGCGGGATGCACTTATAATATAGGAGATGGAATCTGTTGTTCTGCTCAAGGAGAAACTTGTGTCAATGCTCCAGGGGATTGTGGAGCTTGTCTTGCTTCATTAGAAAATTCTGTTGCATCTTGGTTAAAGGATGGAGTAGTAACTACTGAAGATACAGTTTTGTCTGGAAGTGCAAATAACCAATATCAAATGAAGGTTAGTGGAATTGAAAATGCAGAAGGTCAGACTCTTTATTTTGATGTTTACGAATATGATGCTCTCTCTTCGCATGAAGCACTTTCTTCTGGTTTATTAACTTCTCCTGTTTCTGGAGGAGAGGCAACAGCAACGTTCTCTTTCAATGAAGCTGATTTATATGCAATCAGAGAAACTGGAGAACCTCCGTACAAATTATATTTCAAAGTAAGATTAGGGGATTTAAATGAAGACTATAAAGATAATCAGCTATTGGTTGATGTTGCTGAACCTGTAGGTTGTATTTACAATTTAACTGATGGGGTTTGTTGTGAATCTCAAGGAGAAATTTATCCTGATGAGCCAACTTGTGCAGCACCACCTATGGATATCTCTGGAGCAACAGGTTCTTGGGCAGTGGATAATGTTACAATGATTGAAGGAACGAGCGTTGAGGTAGGGTATTTTATTTCTGGAATAACAAATGTTCCTTCTGGGGGCCAGCAAGTAGGTTTAGAGTTTTGGGAAGATGAGGGTTTTCTTTCTTCAAACAGCCATACAAAAACAGTTTATGTTATGGTTCAAGAAGATGGAACTTACAGTGGAACTTTAACAATTTTACAATCAGATATAACCGCGGCAGGAGGAGATGAAAATATTGGAACTTCTAAATCACCTTATGAATTTTATTTGGTTTTAACTTCTGGTTCAGATGAAAAAAAGCTTAATGATGAATTGGAAGTTTTTGTGGATAATACTGAAACTTGCGAAATCTTTGAGATTAATAAAGAAAATTGTGCAAATTATGAAGATTCTTGGCAATGTTCTGCAGATTCTTGTGAAGTTGGGGCTTATAATTCTGGAGAACTAATTAGGGCAGGATTTTGTGATGAAGAAGGAATAATCTGTAACTGTTCTTGGAATGTTAGCAATAATTCATGTTATTTTGATCCTAGGTATATAACTTCAGATGGAATAAAAATAGGTTCTTGTAATTATATTGAAGATTATTCAGAAGATGATTGTTCTGACAATTATCTGCATTATACTTGGGATGCAATTTGGAATTGGGACTCAACAAACGTTGGTTTCATGGAAGTTCCTGAAGGGGAGGAGGAAGTAGATTATGTTTTATGGAGCGATAATAAATATTATTACGATCCTTTAAAGTATTCCGGGGGATGTGAAGGCGGAGAAAACACTATAGCATGCCCTGCGCAGGTTCAGCTATCAGGGTTCAACTGGGTGAACTTAATTGTTGCTTTGGTTATTGTGGGTATAGGTTATTATCTATTTGAGTTAGATAAAAGGAAGAGAAGTAAGACTAAGAGCGTAGATGAGAAGTCAACTAAGAAACAAAGTGAGAAATTAACTAAGAAGTCAACTAAGAAATCTAAGGGTTCTAAGAAGAAAAAGAGTAAAAAATAATTAAAATTTTTATACCCAAAAGGTAAAAGATTTAAAACCCTCCTTTAAACTTAAGGATAGAAAAGGGTCATCGCCCGGTCAAAATTTTATTTTTATTTTAGCATTTGATTTTCATAAGAGGTACGAATCAATTCATCCTTTTTTGGATGCAAATGGTAGGACTGGAAGATTAATAATGAATAAGATTTTGATAGCAAATAATTATTTTCCAATTATAATCTTTAAGGAAAACAAGGAAGCGTATTTTAATTCCTTGACTTCAGCGAGAGAAGGAAGAAATAAAAAATATTATCAATTTATGTTGGAGCAAGCAAATAAGAGTTATGATTTGATCTTGAATTATTTGAACTAAAAAGATTTTTTACTAAGGGGTTTTGGAGAATTTTACAAAAACTTTGTAAGAATCCCAGAGATATTTACAAAAAACTTGTAAATTTAGAAATAAACTTTATTTTTTCCTATGATTATTTTTAGGATTTTGAAAAGCATTTCTAAATAAGTTTTATTTGCAATAATATTTATAAACTATCTTTTGTTGAAAAAGACATGAAAAAGAGCGTGAATTTTATTTTTATTTTTGCTTTGGTAATTCTATTAACCGCTAGTTTTGTTTCTGCTGGTTGGTTTGGAGATTTATTCGGAAAGATTACGGGTAATCAAGTTTTTGTGAATGAGCCGGGGGATGCGCCTGTAGAAGATGCAATAAAATCTTCCCCTGAAGATAAATATTCTGTTCCTGATAAAACTTATTCTGTTCCTGATAAAAATATTCTTCAAAAATGTCATTTTTATTTTGGAAGTGATGGTTGGAGCAATAAGTTTAATACGCATTCTTTAGATTCTCAGGGGGATGTGGAATCTGTTGAGGAGGTTCTTTTGAAATATGGGTTAGAAGAATTTGAAATTCTTGATGTAGGATATTATTATAATAATAATCTTGGAAATCATGAAGAAATTTGTGTAGGCAGTTTAAAGGAAGTTGGGAAGGATATTCCGAGCAATCTTCAAATTGAAATAGATAAAGATAATCTTAGACAAAGTAAGCTTGTCTGTTCTGGGGGAAATTGTAAAGACTATTGGATTAGAGTCAAAATTAACTATTCTTCTTTTTGTGATTTTCCTGTTCCTCAGGAATCAGCTTTTGGATTCACTAATCCTTTGAGGGATTCTCCCACTGAGAATTCTTGTGAGGATTTAAGGTTAGTTATTGGAGACAAAAGTGAAAGACTTTATTCCCTCTCTTTTGATGCTCATTCTATTCAATCTTCCGAATTATTGGTAAATAATACTCTTTATGATGAGCCTATTTATTTTTCACCAGTTTCTTACAACGAAAAAAATTATTTTGTTTCTGGACCTTATTTATATTCTTTTAATTTTTTAGGAAAAACTCCTCAAATTGTTTGGAATTATTCCTCTGGAACTTTATCCGGGCATCCTAATACTGGAGATTTTGTAGGAAATTTTTATCAACCGGTTATTTCTGAAGATGGATTTCTTTATGTTGGAACAAGTGGGGGCTATGTGCTCTCTTTCGATTTAAACAATCTAGCTATGAGTCCAGTTTTGGGAACTCCGAATCCTTCTTGGGTTTTTCCAACTTTGAGAGGGGATTTGTCTTCTAATCATCCAGTTAGGCCAGTTGTTTCTGAGGGGTATGTTGTTTATGGAAGCCCCGAAAAAGGGGTCATTGCTTTAAATAAAACTACGGGGAATAAGCTTTGGGAATATTCTGAATATAAACTTGATGAAAGAGCTTATTCGGAAGATTCTCCGGTTATTTATGATTCAAAGGTTTATCTTACAAAGAATATTGATTCAAGATCAGTTATTGCGCTTGATTTAATTACAGGCAATAAATTATGGGAGTCTTCTATTGCAGGGCCTTCAATTTCTCAAGCAGTTGTTGGAGATGGGAATTTAATTTATGTTGGGAATTATATGTCTATTATAGCTTTAAATAAAAATGATGGTTCAATTGTTTGGTCAAGAGCTGGGGTTCACATGGACAATTTAGATAGGGATCCAGATAAATATTTTGGAACTATTCTTTCTACTCCGGTGGTTATGGGGGATGTTCTTTATTTTTCTACTAATAGGGGTTCTTCATTTGCTTTAAATAAAAGTAATGGGGTTCCAATTCAAAAATATTTAATTAAGAATGTCCTTAGAAATAATGAAGGAACAGGGGATTATTATTATCTTTCTTCACCTCTTATTAGAGAGAATCTGCTCATTGTTTCTGGAGGGATGACCAATAAGTCTGCAGCAATATTTTTTCATGATTTAATTAGTGGAGAGGAAATTGCGAGGTTTTCTTTGAAAGGTAGCACAGAGGAGCATTATTTAAGTTCCCCAATTTTTTCTTGTGCTTCTTTTGAGAGCCCTTCAACAACCCCCGAGGGTAAAACTAGGGATTCTAGTTTATCAGTATGGAAAAGAATTTTAGGGCTTTTTTATTCAAACCCTCCCGCTTTGGATGTTCCTAAGATAAATGCCTTGGAACCTCAGGGTTTTAGTGGTTGCCTTGTGGATTCAAATAATTGCATTGAACTTGAAGATGGGAGATGGGTTTGCGATAGGCAATTTTGTACATTGTACGAGCTTGAAGGATTATTAGTTCCCAATTTAGATTTTTTTAGATTGCTTTCTATTAATGGTGAAACTGCTAATCTCAATCTATCTTCTAATGGATTAAAATCTTTAAAAGAGGGTGAAAAAATTGAACTTGGAAATGAAGGTAAAGGAATTTTAATGTTGGACTTGGGACAGAAGAATAATCGGGATTATGTTTTTTTCCAAGTAGGTGAATCTGGAGATTTAAGCGGAAAAGCTGAAGAGGATGAAGCGAATGAAGAGGATAAAATAACTGAAAAAGATAATTGTAAAGATAGTGATGGGGGTAAAGACCATTCCGTTTACGGGTGGATTAATTTTACTACTCGTGGAGTCAAGGATTCTTATCTTGATAGATGTGCTGGGAGAACAAATATTCTTTATGAAGCTTCTTGTAACGGAATTTATCCTCAAATAGAACAAATTGATTGTTCTTCTTTTGGAATGGTTTGTGAAAATGGTGCTTGTGTTGAGGGAGATTCACTTGGTGGAGGAGAAGATGATCCTGCTGGAGGAGTTTCTTGTAGCGATTCAGATGGGGGGTTGGATAGTTCTGTTCTTGGAACAATAACTTATTCAAATAATACTTCTTTTACTGATATTTGTTTTAATGAGAGTCATGTTAAAGAATATGTCTGTGGTGAAAAGACTAATGCTTTTTTAATCCCTTGTAGGTATGGTTGTGAAGCTGGTGTTTGTGCTGACTCACTTGGTGGAGGAGAAGATGAATGTACTTTAGATACTGACTGTGGTCCTGATGGTTTTGTTGAAGGCATACCTCCTTTTTGTGATAAATCTAAAAGCAGTATTTTAAAATTTTATGTAACCTGGTCTTGTGAAGAAGGAACTTGTAAAAGTGAAACAACTTCTAAATTGGTTAAATCTTGTTCAAATGGTTGTGATTTGGGGGTCTGTTTGGGGGAGGTTGAAGATTGCGTTACTGATGATGATTGTGAGGATGGATTAGTCTGTAGGGGGGAAAAGTGTGTAGGTTCTAGTGGAAAAGAATGCTCTAATAATTTTGGTTGTGACATGGGGGAATATTGTTCAGAAGAAGGTATTTGTACCCCTTATTCTGCAGATGGAACTTCTTGTAGCGATTCAGATGGAGGTTTTGAATTTTTCCGGAAAGGAATTGTTAATGACATTACTAATGGGGGAACTTATACGGATTATTGTTTTAAGGATGGAAATACTTTAGTAGAACATGCTTGTGGTGAAAATCACCTAGTCACTTGGGTTGAATTCGAATGTCCAAATGGTTGTGAAAATGGTGCTTGTAATAAAGAAGAGGATAATCAATGCGAAGGTTGCCTTTCTAAAAATCTCTGGGGTAATGTTAAGTGTTATGAATATGGAAGTTTAAGGCAAAAAAATTTATTTAGTTCTAAAGAAGAAGTATGCACTCTTAAGGGGTTTATTGAATTGAACTCTTTAGATTTAGGAGATTCATGTGTGGGGTATTTCGACAAATCCCAAGCTGAATTAATTAACTTATTGCGTGGGGGTTCTTCTTATATCTGTGAGCAGGATGATGAGTCTATTTATTACCAAAAGTGGATTGATTCAAATGAGCCTCCTTTAGGAAAATCTTGGGATGGGGGAAAAAATAAATCAGAAGTTTACAGATGTGTTGGTTCAAATGAAGGGGGAAATTTGAATATTAATCCTTCTTCTGCTTATTTACTAACCGAATCTAATGTTCTTGTAGGTGTTAAGAGGATGGATGTTTGTTTGGAAGGAAATAAGGTTGTTGATTATTATTGTGAGGGAAAGAAAATCAATTCTGCAATTACAGAATGTCCTAAAGGGTATTCTTGTGAAACAAATGAAGCTGGGGCAGGATATTGTTCTTCTTCGTCTGGAATAGGTTCGGGGGAGGGTTCTTTTCCAAAAGAATGTTCTGAAACTGATAATGGAATTTCCTCTTTTGAAAAAGGAAGAACTAATAATGGAACTAATGATCTTTCTGATTATTGTTCAAGGGATAAAACATTAGTAGAATATTTTTGTAGTGAAGAAGATGAATCAATTCTTCAGAAGGAATTCTCTTGTCCGCATGGTTGTGATGATGGTGCTTGTAGGGAACAAGGATGTGTTCATGACGGGGTTTTTTATGATTCAGGAGAGCAATTTAAAATAGCTGGTGTTAAAAAATATTGTCATAATGACACTATTCAAAATCAATTAGATAATGGAGAAGTTTGTGTTAATGATTATGAATGCGATAGTGGTAAATGTTGTAGATCCCAGGAAGATTTTTATTCTCCAAAAGAATGCGTTTCTAAATTTGCTGCTTTTTTTAGTAATGATTGGCTTTGTTACTAACATTTATTAATTCTTTTTTCCTAAATTAATTATTGATAGAGGTGAAGATGAAGAAAGATAAACCTAGTGTTAAAGATATTCTTGATAAGTATGGTTCTAAAATAGAGTCTCAGATTAATTCTCGTGCTTTTTCAGAGGCTGGGGGAACGAATTATAGCCAGGAGTATCTGAAATTTAAAGAAGAGATTGCCCCTGAATTTTCTAAATATGAAAAATGGTGTCACAGTCTTGGTAAATCAATAAAAGTTAAAGCTTCTAAGAAAGATGAAGAAAGGTTGAATAAATCAATTAGTGTCGCTCATTTAGATATTGAACCAACCCATGCGCTAAGTTTATCAATTATGTCTTTTGTGGGGGTTTTCTTTTTAGGCTTGCTTCTCTCAGTAGGAATCGCTTTTGTGCAGGGGGGAATAAATTTCTTTCCAACTTTGTTATTTGTTCTTTTTGTTTTTTTCTCTATTTTTCTATTTTATTTTGTTAATTCCTACCCAGAAAGATTAGCGAATAAATGGCGATTGAAAGCATCTTCTCAAATGGTTCCGGCAATTCTTTACGTAGTTGTTTATATGCGGCACACTCCAAATTTGGAAAAGGCAATTGCCTTTGCATCTAAGAATTTATCTTATCCTTTGGCAATGGATTTTAAAAAAGTTTTTTATGATGTGGAAGTAGGAAAATATTCTACAATTAAAGAGAGCTTAGATGTTTATTTAGAATCTTGGAGGGATTATTCTGTTGAATTTATAGAAGCATTTCATTTAATTGAGAGTAGTTTATTTGAACCAAATGAAGGAAGGCGGATTGCTACTTTAGAGAAATCTTTACAGGTTGTTCTCGATGGAGTTTATGAAAAAATGCTTAAGTTTACTCATGGGGTTAGAAGTCCTTTGACTAATGTCTATATGCTGGGGGTTGTTTTACCTACATTGGGTTTAGCTTTAATTCCTCTGGCTTCTTCAATGTTAGAAGGGGCAATAAAAGGAATTCATATTCTTGTTTTATTTAATCTAATTGTTCCATTCATGGTTTTATTTTTGACGGATAAAATCCTGATGATGCGTCCCGGAGGGCATGGAGAAACTAGTTTTTTGAGAAGAAATCCTCTTTATCCCAAATATAAAAGTAACGCTCCTTTTGTAAGTGCTTTTTTTCTTTGTTTGCCTTTATTAATTTTGGGTCTTGTTCCTTTGTTCTTTCAATTTACTTCCCTTCCTAGTTATCTGGGGGTTCCTTCTAACCCTACCTTTGGGGATTTGGGAATAAATTCAGCGGCTCTTGCGGGGGAATCAGTGTTTGGTTTTGTTGAGACAAATAAAGGAATTAAAGGTCCTTTTGGATTGGGAGCAATTATTTTAGGGTTGTTTATTCCTCTTAGTTTCGCATTGTTTTTATCTATGGCGTATCAAGATAAAACTAAACTTTTAATCAAGGAAAGAGCCAAGACTAAACAATTAGAAAATGAATTTAATAATTCTTTATTTCAATTAGGTAACCGTCTAGGTAACGGCATTCCCCCTGAATTAGTTTTTGGGAGAGTAGCTCAGTCTAGTAAAGGCTTAATCACAGGAGAATTTTTTAAGAGAATAAATTATAATATCCAACAGATGGGAATGAGTGTCGAAAAAGCCATTTTTGATAAGAATCGAGGATCCTTAAGATATTATCCTTCTGAATCAATTGCAACAAGTATGAGGGTTCTTATTGAATCTTCTAAAAAGGGATTGAAAATTGCAGCAATTAGTTTGATGAGCATTTCTGAGTATGTTAAAAATATTGGAAAAATTACTACTCGTTTAAAAGACATGTTAGCAGAAATTTCCTCAGATATGAAAAGTAATATGACTTTTTTAGCTCCTTTACTTTCTGGAATTGTGGTGGCATTATCTTCTATGATTGCAACTATTTTAAGTAGGTTGGATTTAGCAACTCTTGGAGGGGATTCTATTGGGTCGTCAGGAGTAAGCGGGATTGTAAATCTTTTTGATTACACTATGATGGTTTCTCCTTATTTTTTACAAATTTGCGTGGGAATTTATCTTATTCAAATTGTTTTTATTTTAACTAAAACATTGGTAGTGGTGGACTCTGGTGAAGATGAATTAGAAAAGAAAGCTTTAATTGGAGCCAATCTGAAAAAGGGAATTATCTTATTCTTTATCACTGCAATGGTGGGTGTTCTGGCGTTGTCCCTTTTAGCTATGAGTGTTGTAAGTGGAATCGGGGTAGCTTAATTAGAAAAGATTTATTAAGTTTTTTTTTGTAGTTAGTTTATGAAAAAGTGGAATAATAAGGGAATTTCTTCAGAGTATCTCCCTTGGTTGCTGATTGCATTAGCTATTTTAGTTATATTAACGCTTTCTATTTTTTTATTAAAAGATAAAGGTCTTGCGGTTTTAGACGGAATTAAACAAATTTTTAGGGGGAGATAATGTCAGAATTAGCTACAAACAATTTAATTAAAATAATCCTCGGGGTTTTGGTTTTTGTAGTTGTTGTAGGGGGGGTTTATCTTATTTTTAGAAATAGGATTATGGACTTTTTTCGAGGTCTTCCCACCGGGGAATTATTTAGGATTTTAATAAAATGAATTCCAAAGGCGAGTTGCTAACTTCTGAAGTTTTAAAGATGGTTGTTGCAGTAATTTGTATCGGTTTTTTAATTTATTTTTTAGCAGCTCTTTATTTTTCTAATGCAAATAGTAAGGATTTAGTTAAGGCTAATTCTTTGGCAGAGCAAATTGAAAAAGGTTTTTATCATATGGAAATTAATTCTTTGACTAATTTTGATATTGATGATGTGAGTCCACAGGGTTGGTGGGTTTTCGGATTTGGCTCGGGAGAGGCTAAGCCTAATTTTTGCTCTGAACGTGATTGTGTATGTATTTGTAAGAAAGCAATTGTTTTATTTGGTGAGGGTGAAGAGAAACAACTCCAGACTTGTGACGAGGATGGAGCCTGTGTGGTTGTTGGACCCTTAAAAGATTTTGAAGATTTTAAAATTAATCGGGAAGAAGGAAGTTTTACTAGTATAAGGTTAGTAAATTCTGAGGGGTATCTGGAGGTTAGAAAAAAATGAATCTTGAAGAATTTTTAAAATATGTTCTTTGGATTGCTTTGTTTGGGTTAGCTCTTTTAGGAATCCATAGTTTATTAAAATCTGCAGGGGTCATGTGATTATGAAAAAAGGAGAGTTGACTACGCAACAAATTGTTACTTTAATCATTCTTATCGCTAGCTTTGCAGTTATACTTTATTTTATATTTAACATGGGCATTGGACAAGAGCAAGATAAAGAACTTTGCCATAACTCTGTTTTAATGAGAGATAATGCATTGATTCCTGATGAAGCTGCTCCTCTGAATTGTAAGAGGCAATACGTTTGTATTAGTGCAGATAAAACTTGTGAGTCTATGACTGATCCAGTTTTGCATAAGGTAAAAGATAAGAATGAAACCTTTGAGGTTTTAGCTCAAGAGTTGGCGGATTGTTGGTGGATGTTTGGGGAAGGAAAGGTTAATTATGCAGGAAAGGATTTGATTCAGAAGTGGTACTGTGCTCAATGTGCTCAGATTTCTTTTGATGATAGTATGAAAGAAATTTTTCCAGACGAGAAATTTTCTGAAGAGGAATTGTATCAATATCTTGTAGATAATAAAGTTCCTAGAACTGAAGAAAGTTATGCGATGTATTTTTATGGGACTGATGAGATTTTGGAAGCTGCTGAAGAGTTCAATCTTGCTTTCGAAGACATAACTTTAGATAAGTCATATTATGTTCTTACGGCGATGCATAGCGAATTTGGGGGTTTGGAACTTGCAGGAGCAGGAGCAGGAGCAGGAGCAATCGTTAGCGTTGTTAAGTTATTTCCTCAAGCAAGATTTGCTTCTCTTATGGGAGGGGTTATAAAGAGTGCTGCAGCAGGGAGTTTTTTAGGTGGGGGAGTCTCAGGCGCGCTTTCGTTTATTGTTAAGGGAAAAAATGGTTTAACTTATCTTCCTCCCTCATTAGTAGAAGCTCCTTCAAGCTCAGAAGAGTTTAAGGCTTTTAATTGTAAAGAATTGACAACGTATGCTTAATTTTTATTTTCCATTTTAATGAAAGTTTTATTAAGTTTATTTTTCTTTTTCTTTTATGAAGAGGAGAAATAAGAGAGGGGAGATTCTTGTTGAGAATGTTATTTTTATTGTTCTTAATTTAGTTTTTATTTCTATTCTTGCGATATTTTTGATTAACCAAAGTTCTGGAGTTGTTCTTTTAGAACAGCCTTACGCAAAACAATTAGCGCTTCTTGCAGATGGAGCAAGACCGGGAATGAAAATTTATCTTGATATGACTAGCGCTAAAAAGATTTCTGAGAAAAAAGGGATTCCTTTCGAAAATGTTATTTCAGTAGATGGAAATGCTGTTTATGTTAAATTAAGTGAACATAGTGGGAAAGGATATACTTTTTTTAATGATATAAAGCTGAATGCATACCCCCAAGAGAGTCTTCAAGGAGAGGAAAGGTATACTGGGCTTTATGTTTTAGTTTTTAGTCATCAAAATTCTGTTTTGGAGGATTCAAATGAAGTCTAAAAAAGGAAACAGTCTAATTTCTTTGTACTGGTTTTTTATTTTAGGGATTATTGTGGGAGGAGTTTTAATTATGACTAATGCTTTTTATAGTGCTCCATATGATGTTAGAAATATGGAAGCTGAGTTGTTAGGTAATCATGTTGCAAATTGCATCTCCCCTGAAGGAAAAATGCACCATCTTTTAATTATTGGGGGGAGGTTTTTTCCTGCATTTAAGGAAGATTTTGAAGGAAAATGCAAATTGAATTTTGCGGGTTTTGAAGATTGGGATATTGAAGAATATTATGTTCACGTGGAGATCTTTAAGGGAGCAGCAAAAATCCCTTCATATAATCTTTCTGCAGGAAATAAAAACTGGGAGATAGATTGTGAGGCTGAAGGCGTAAAATTTAATAAACTCCCGGTTTGTTTCAATAAAACTTATTATTCTTATGATAATCAAAGCACTCTTTGGAGGATAGAGCTTTTGTCTGCAGTTTCTAAAGTACAGGAGAATGTAAAATGAGGAATAAAAAAGCACAAACTTCAGAGACCATAACTTGGATTGTTGCAACAATAATCATAGTTTTATTACTCTTATTTTTTATTTTTGGTGCGTCTATGCTTGGGAGTACGCGGGTGGTGGAAGGAAAATTTAAGGAGTCTTTGATTTCAAAATCTTTTGAAAGTAATTCAGATTTATTTTTGAAAAAGTCTATTATTGCTTATTATAATGTGGGTGAGAATTATGCTAGGGGTTTAGAAAGAAATTTAATTTCTTTGAATAATGCAGGAAATTTTAGGGGAAATTTTACACTTGAATTAAATGAAATACAAAATTTAATATGAAAAATAAAAAAGGAAATTTGCCAATTGTATTGTTGGTCCTGGGAGTTTTTGCCTTATGTAGTTTAGGATTAATCAGCTTTTTAATTGCAGATTTCAAAACAAATAACTCTTTTGTTGGGATTGGATTGATGATTGATCTTCAGGAACAGATAGATGAATACACTTTTTTGAAAGAGCAAGGAGTTGGTGCGGCGGTTTTAGAAGAAAGATATAACTTGACTACTATTGATGGAGAGAAGAAGTTTTATTTAGAGCAAAGGGAAGGGGGAATATTTTTTGATAAAGGTTCAGGAGGGGATCTTTTATTTTCTGTTGAATTTCCAGTTCCATCATAAGATTTATAAACAATTTATCCTATAAAATAATATTAAAGAGGATGAAAATGAATAATAAAGCACAAGGGATGAGCACAAATACCATCGTTATCCTTATTCTTGCAGTAGTGGTTTTGGTTATTTTAATTTTAGGATTCACGATGGGTTGGGATAAACTGGCTCCTTGGTTATCTTCTGAAAATGTTGATGATGTAGTAAATCAATGTAATGCTGCGCTCTCTACGGGGGGGTCGTATTCTTTTTGTTTTTCACCAGTAACTTTAGTTGATGCGGATAAAAACAAAATTAGGGCTTCTTGTGCCGTTTTAGCGAATGTCCCTAGTTTTTCTAAATATGGAATTACTCCCGGAAGCATTAAATGTGACTTGGCTTGTGAAGAAATTGTGATTAACGAAGTTAAAGGGGTTTTAAACGGGGATACTGGTTATGATGTTAGCTTGATTGCTGATTTAAATCCTGGAGAAAAGTGTTTTGTTCCATTTGAATAATCCTTAGATTAAACTTCTAATCTAGAGATTAATTTTTGTTTTGGTCAATTTTCTTAAGTTTTATATAGGATAATTCTTTTATTTTATAATGGGAGATTATGAATGTGGGACTTCTAGAAATAAGAGAAAGGACAAGAAGAAGGAAAAAAAGAGGCATCCCTATAAGTCTGGAGGAAGATTTCGTAGCTCTAGTGTGAAGGAGAGTTCCAAAAAGAAATAAAATGTTTGAATTTATTTTCTTATTTCTTTTAGCCTTAGTATTTATTATCTTTGCAGTTGTCCAGGATTTAAAATCTAGGGAGATTGCTAACTGGTTAAACTGGAGTTTAGTTATTTTTGCTTTAGGTTTTAGATTTTTTTGGAGTTTATTTCAAGGGGAATGGAGTTTTTTTTATCAAGGATTAATTGGTTTTGGAATTTTTTTTGTATTAGGTAATTTATTTTATTATACTCATTTGTTTGCAGGAGGAGACGCTAAACTAATGGGAACTTTAGGAGCAGTGATTCCTTTTAGTTCTGACTTTGCTTCTAACCTTGAAATATTCCTCTTTTTTATTTTTAGCTTTCTGATTATTGGTGCGGTTTATGGATTAGGGGTTACAATTTTCTTTAGTTTTAGAAAATGGAAAAAGTTTAAGAAAGAATTTTTTGTTCAGTTTGGTAAAAATAAATTGGTTGTTTATCTTGGAATAGCTTTTGCTATTTTGTTAATTGCTTTTAATTCAGTAAGTTCTTTATTTGTTTATCTCGGGATTTTAATGTTTGTTATTTCTTATCTTTATATTTATGCTAAAGCGGTTGATGCGGTTTGTATGGTTAGGGAGGTCTCAGTTAATAAATTAACAGAGGGAGATTGGTTGTATGAAGATGTTTTTATCAATGGGAAGAAGATTAAGGCAACTTGGGACGGTTTGTTAACCGAAGATATTGTTTTGTTGAAAAAGTGTAAGAAAACAGTTTTAGTTCGTTATGGGATTCAGTTTGCACCTGTTTTTTTGATTAGTTTTTTATTTTTAGGAATTAGTTTTTTTTTAGATTGGCTTGGTAAAATATTTTCTTTTTTTATTTAAGGTTTCTTATTCGGCAGCCACATGTCTTTATCAGTTAAAACCTTTGAATTTTTTTCTTCTGTAATTTTTTCATTTGAACTGTTATTGTTGTTTTCTAAACAGTTTTCTTCAAATTTTCTTTTAAGTTCTGTTAATTCCTCTGGCGTTTTTTTCTGTCTGGGGGAATTAATTGTTTCTTCTTTATATATTGGAAGGAGATTTATTGCTTGGTGGCCCATTGTCTCTGAATTAATTAAATCTATTTTTAGGGGGTTGAGGGTTTTCTGAATCTTTTCTGCTAATTGTTTTGCTAACTCTTTCATTTCTTCAGGAAGTTCAGCTGGATCTGAAATATGTTCTTTTGGAAGAATCAAGGTATGCCCTTCTGAAACTGGATTTAATTCCAAGATTGCAATTGCTTTCTCGTTTTCCCCAACTTTTATTGAAGGTAAATCTCCGAAGATAATTGAACAAAAGATGCATTGTTGATTTGGGTTTTCAGATTGTTTTATTAAATTATTCTGATTAACGAATTCAATTAATTCTGGATCAGACATTTCTTCTAATTGTTTTATAGTGTCCCCTTTTTTATCTTCAGGAAAAGTTGTTTGAACTTGCTCTATTAGTTGTTTTTTTACTTCCAGTAATTGTTCTTTTGATAATTTCATATTTATTGAAGCTAAAAAGAGTTTTTAAGAATTTAGGCAATCTTTCTCATGTCAATGAGCTGAGCAGATTGAACGTTTTCTATTTTTGTAAATTCTTCTTCTAATTGTTCTGTATCCTTGTCATCTGGATAAAAGAAAAATACAATTACTGCTTTTAATCCGAAAGCTATTGGCTCTTCGGAATACTCTTTGTTTGTTCCCCCGAATTTTTCTACTATCTTTTTTGCAGCTTCTTTAATTATTTCTAAATCTACACTGGATGATTTAGGCATTAATTTATATTTTGCCCCGTTTATTCCTACCATATTCTGTTGTAGAAGACTTAGTTTATAAAGTTTTTCTGAAAGTATTGTTTAAGTGGCAAAATCCTTATAAAAGAAGATGATTTGAATTTGTCATGGATGGAAGTTATGATAAAATTTTAGAGAGGTTAGTAAAAGTTTCTGGGATAGAAAGAGATGAGCTTGATAGGCGTGTTGAAGCTAAGCGTGCAAAGCTTTCTGGGCTGATTAGTCGTGAGGGAGCTTTGCAAGTAATCGCCGCGGAATTAGGAGTTAATTTTGATAATGAGAAGCTAAAAATTGATGAATTGCTCCCGGGGATGAGGAAAGTTAATTTTAGTGGAAAAGTTATTACACTTTATCCTATAAGAACCTTTATTCAAAAAAATGGGGACCAGGGCAAAGTTGCAAACATGGTTGTTGCAGATGACAGTTCAAATATAAAAGTTGTACTCTGGGATACTAACCACATTGAGTTATTAGAGAAAGAAGAAATAAAAGAAGGAACCTCGGTTGAAATTATTGGAGGAAGCATGAGACAAAATGAAGTTCATATGGGGAGTTTCTCTGAATTAAAAGTTAGTACGGAGGTTTTTGAAGATGTGATGACGGAGAAATCTATTAAGGAAAAGAATATCTCTGAATTTAATGTGGGGGATAAGATAAAAGTTAGAGCCTTTGTAGTTAGTAGTTTTGAACCTAGATTTTATGATGCAAATCCTGAAACTGGTAAAAAGGTTACTGAAGAGGAATTGGCAAGTGGTGCACCCGTTGAGAAAAGAGCAATCTGGAATGTTGTTATTGATGATGGAACAGAGAATATTAGAGCAGTTTTGTTTCACGATAATGTTCAAAGAATTGGTTTAAATGAATTTGAAGATGCTTCAATGATGAATCAGCAAAGATTAAATTTAATGGGTGCTGAAAAAATATTTAATGGGGAAGTTAGAATGAACTCTTATTTTAATAATCCAGAATTAATTGTAGAGCTTGTTCAAGAACCAGATTTAGATAAACTGATTGAAGAGCTAGAAAAATAATTTCTATAATGAAAATGTATACCTTTTATTGCTATAAAGCTTATAAATAGGGAGAGGTTTAAATTTTTAGGATGGCAAATAAAGAAGTGGAAGAAATCAAGGAGGCAGTTGAAGGAGAAGAGGAATCTAAAAAGAAATCTAAAGGAAAAATTGATAAGGAACCAGAATTAATTGATCTTCCAGGAATCGGACCTGCAGTTGCTGCGAAGCTTGAAAGTGCGGGGGTTTTTGATATGATGAGTCTTGCTGTGATGAGCCCTGCTGCTCTTTCTGATGCTGCTGGAGTGAGTTCAGCTGTTGCGAGGAAAGCAATTCAAGCTGCACGTACTATGCTGGATTTAGGCTTTTCAGATGGAATGGCTTTTGCTCAAAAGAGAGCTAATGTTCACTACATTACAACTGGAAGTGAAAATTTGGATAAGCTTCTTGGGGGAAGAGGTGTGGAGTCTAGATCGATTACTGAAGCTTTTGGAGCTTTTGGTTCGGGAAAGACTCAGTTGAGTTTAGCCTTATCGGTTAATACCCAGTTACCTGTGGAAAAAGGGGGTGCTGCAGGTAAATGTGTCTTTATTGATACTGAAGGAACCTTTAGGCCGGAAAGAGTTAAACAGTTTGCAGAGGGGATTGGGGCAAATCCTGAAAAGGTTTTGAAAAATATTTTAGTTGCTCGTGCATTTAATTCGGATCATCAAATGTTACTGTTAGAAAAAGTTGGGGAATTAATTAAAGCAGGTGAACCGATTAAATTATTAATTATTGATTCTTTGACAGCACATTTCAGAGCAGAATATTCTGGGAGGGGGCAATTGGCAGATCGTCAACAAAAGTTAAATAGGTATATGCATGATTTAATGAAACTTGCAGAGACACATAACTTGGCAGTTTATGTAACTAATCAGGTTATGGCTAATCCAGCTCAATTATTTGGTGATCCTACAACTGCGATAGGAGGAAATATTGTGGGTCATGCTTCAACTTATAGGGTATATTTAAGAAGAGCAAAACAAGGATCAAGAGTTGCAAAATTGATTGATAGTCCTAATTTGCCTGATGGTGAGGCTGTTTATTATGTCACCTCTCATGGGATTAGAGATAAGGAGTAATAAAATGATTGAAAAAAACAGTTTTTTTGGATTTGAAAAAAAGTCTGGATTTGATTATACTACTCTTTTTAATTGGGTCATTCATGTTAAAGAATTAAACAAGATAAAACCTTGGAAAGTTAATTAACTTAGAGGAATTTGAAACGTAAATAAAATGGAAAAAGAAGACTGGAATACAGATTGCCCAAGATATCTTTTGGGAGAATTGGGGGAAGATTGTTATACTTCCGAGTGTTTTTTTCAAGATTACTTTAGTTGTCCTTTTTATCAAGATTATTTAAAATCTCTCTGGAATAAGCAGGTGGAAGGAGATAACACCTTAGCTGATAAATTAGTTTTTGATGAGGAGAAAATTTTGAGGTCATAAAAATGGATAAAGGCGATTTGAGACCTGGAAATTTTGTTTTATTTCCTTATGAGGGTTGTTTTGTGGAGACCCCTCTTAATTTTTTGGGTGATATTGCTTATGCAAAAATTAATGGTAACCTTGAAGGAGCAGATTATTCTCAATTGAGGCCTATCTTTCTTGATGGCTGGTGGATTAATCATCTTCCAGATTTTAATTTAGAACTAACTGGAAGGGTGAAATCAGTTAGTGATTTACAAAATCTCCATTATTTTTTTAATGGGAGAAAAGAACTCTCTGTCTCAAAAGTTCCAGTTAAACAGGGAATTGTTTCTGGAAGGAATTTAGAATTTAACTTTGATTAATTAATTCGTCTTCATCAAACCAAAGAGCAATTTCTCTTTTTCCCGATTCTGGAGAATCTGAAGCATGAATAACATTTTCAAAGCAATTTGTTGAACTTACATGCCTTCCATACTTTCCCCTTATTGTAAAGTAGTCCGCTTCTTCCGGGTGAGTTTTTCCTGCAGCATTTCTCACCTTTTTTATTGCATCTTCTCCTTCATAAGCGATAGCAATCACATTTTCATTTCCATGGAGTTTTCCAGTAATGTGTTCAATTAATTTTTCAAAGAAAGGCTTTCCCTTATGCTCGCTGTAATGTTGTTCCGCTAGTTCTCTTTGAACGTTCACTAATTTTAATCCAATCATTTTTAACCCAGTTCCGTATAAATCTGAGATAACATTTCCTGCTAGATGTTTAACCATGGCATCAGGCTTAATCAGTACAAGTGTTTTTTCCATGGTTAATTTTGGATAGTATTATTTAAATAGTTTTGTTTGCTATTGGAATTATGAAAAGTTATTTATTTGTTTGCCAGCATAATTTCACTAGGAGTAAGTTTGGAGCAGATTTTTTTAGAGGGTATCTTAGAGGAAAAGGAATAGCTGCAAAGGTTCGTTCTGCGGGAGTGGGATTTATTTCTAATTTTTTGGGAAATCGGGTGGATAAAAAGGTTAAAGGGTTTGATTATATTTTTGTTATGGAAGATTATATGAAAGAGTACTTAATCAATAAATTTAATGTTAATAAAACTAGGATAACTGTTCTTGGAATTAAAGATGAATATGGTTTGTTTAGGAAAAAAAGTATGGATTCTTTGGAAAAGTTTTTTGAAAAGATTAAGTGGGAGAAATACTTGAAATGACTGGAGAGCCGGAATATGTCAGGTTGGTTAAGGCTACGGAATTGTTTAAGAATTGTACAAATATTGTAATTGGCAAGGGAAATCCTGAGGCAGAAATTCTTTTTGTTGGTGAAGCTCCGGGAAAAAATGAAGATCTTCAAGGGGTGCCGTTTGTTGGTGCAGCAGGTAAAAATTTGAATAAATTTTTAGATAGCGTGGGATTAAATTTAGAAGATATTTATGTTACAAATATTTTAAAATGTCATCCTCCAGATAATCGGGATCCTTCGCCAGAAGAGATTCGAGCGCATACGCCTTGGTTAATGCATCAGATAAAAATGATTAAGCCTAAGGTCATCTGTTCTCTTGGTAATTATGCCACAAAATTTTTTCTTGCGGGGGGGGTAGTTGAGGATATGAATTCTCAATTAGGGATAACTTCTGTTCATGGAAAGGTTAAAGAGATTAGTCTTGAAGGATTGAATCTGAAATTGATTCCTTTATTTCATCCTGCGGCGCTTATTTATAATAGAAATTTGATTTCTCTTTGGGAAAAAGACATGGAGACAGTAAAGCGCGAAATCATCAATCTTATACCTCATTAGATTAACCGATCAAATGAAATGAAAAAATTAAAAGCGTTCGACTATTTTTTCTTAAAATATGCAGGATTTGATTTTGGAGCGTCCCTAATTTTTAAAAATTTGTAGTGGGCATTTTTTACTTCTGAATCACATTTTGGGCAGGATTGATTTAATGTGTAAGTTGAACATTTTTTACACTTTTTTAGTTTCATTTTAGAAATACTTTTTATAAATTTCACAAAGAGTTTCCTTGTAGATTCATAAGGGTAGCATGTAATCTTGAGGGTAGTTTTACTCCCAACTTATTTTCAACTTCTTTTGGTTCAATCCAAATCATTTCTTCTACATTTTTTCCTGGTTTCATCTTTCCTCCTGCAATTTCACATAAAAAATGTATTTTTAATTTTGTTGGGTCTTGTAGTTTATTTTCTGCATACATTGAACCCAAGTTATGGACTTGATACCCTGTTTTTTCAGTAACCATTCTTTTTAAGCAGGTATCCAATTCTTCATCTTGGTGTAAATCGCTTTCTAAGAAGCTATAATTTTTATCTCCTGGATTTTTTCCAATAAGAATCTTTCTAGTTGAAGTATCAAAAATCCAGCCTACCAATTTAACATAAAAATGTTCTTTTTCCATAAAATTTTATGTTTTATTTAGTTTTTAAGGATTTAGGTTCTCTTTAGAATTAAAATTAAACTGAAATTTTTAATTCTAGTTCTTTATTTGCAATCTCTTTTTCTATGTTTGAAATAACTTCTTTTATTTTGTTATCTGCTTTTTTTAAATCGTCTTCTTCAGCTTTAAGAGAGTATTTTCCTGCAGAAAGATATTTTATTTCTATTCCTTTTAAATTGCTTAGAATGTTCTTGATTTCTTCTAATCCTGAAGGGCTTGTGGTAGTAAGTTTTATTTCTCTTTTAAGGGTCGATGTCTTTGGCTTTGTAGAGTTAATTATTTCTGCTATTTTTTCTGACTCTTCTTTTGTAAAGTACTTTTCTAGCTTTTTTTTATCTTCTTTTACACTTTCTATAAACTCGTAAAGGGTGCTTTCTTTTTTTATCTCTTCTATTTTTTCCGAAGCATTTTCATTTAAGATGCTTTTCAAAATGCTTTTGTAGCTTTTTTCAATATTATTTTTTTCTAACACTTCTTTTTTTTCCTTTGGGGTTACTCTTCTAAGAGAAAGTTCAACATTATCCCCTGAAATTCTTAAAATTTTGCAGACAATTGTCTTTTTTGGAACTACGTATTCTCTTAAGTTTCTTATCCTTCCGGAGGCAATTTCACTTAAAACTATTCTTCCTTCCCCAGCTCCTTCAATATTTACAAATACAGTTGTTCCAACTATTCGGTCCACATTACAAAGCACAATTTCTCCTTGTTCGAAGTTTGTCATAAAGTATTGAGCTTGTGGGGCGTTTTAAAGTTTTGGATGGTATTTTCTTAGAAAGATTTATAATCTTTAGGAAATATTTTTTTTAATGAAAAGAAAATTGGAGGAATCTTTAGTAAACTCTTGGGAAAAACTTAGATTTGAATTTAAGGAGGAATATCTTGAAAGGTTTCGGAATACTTCAGATGTTGGGAAATTAAACTTTTTAGAGAGAGTAAATGAGGCATATGCTAAACTAGTTTTCATTCTGGGAAATTATAACTTATCCCCTAGAATAAACGAGTCTTGGAACAAATATCTTAATCATTAGATTTTAACCACTTCTAAATCAAGGGTTTTCTTTAGGGCAGTTATGAACTCTTCTTCGTACTCTTTGTTTATTGTTGCTCCTGCTGCAAATTCATGGCCTCCTACTTCTGCATTGAATTGCACCACGGAATTTGATAAAACTTCTCTAATATTTCTTCCCTTTCTTCCAACACTTCTTCCAGAGATTTTTAATTTTTCTTTGTCATAAGCCATGCCAATAATTATTGTTTCTTGATCATATTTTGGAGAATGAGATAAAATGCTAGTTACTGTTCCGATTATTGTATCTTTTATCTTGTCTTTTGCATTGAGGATAAGGTAGCCTTTTCCATTTATTTTTTCTGCTTCTTCTTGAGCGTATTTTATGCCAGATAATAATTGTTGTTTATATTTAACGTGGATTGATTCTGCTTCTTTTTTTGCTTTAGAGTCTTCCAGACAAAACCTTAACGCAACATCAGAGTTTCCATTCCTTGAGCAAGCGTTGATTTTAGCACTTAGTTCTCTAGCATCTTCTAGTTTATTATAGAATTTTATTAAAAATAATTCTCCTAGAAGTTCTTTATTTTTTATTTCAGGATTTCTTAAAAGTATTCCCGTAATCAAATTACGAGATTCTTTTTCGTCTAATTCAATGATGCTTTTGTATTTTCCTCCTTCTGGAGTTAGACCTGCTTCTCTTAATAGTTCAGTTATTCCCTTGTAATTTCCTGTGACTCCTGGAATGTATGGATCAGAAGAATATTCTAGCACCCTATTTATAGGCCTTGTTGCGGGATAAATCATTAAACCTTTTTTCCTTTTTATTTCACTATCTTCTAAAATTCCATGGTTTATTGAATCTAATTCTTTTTCTAAGCAATCTCCGATTGTTCCAATTACGGCTAATTTTGCTGATTCTTTGTTCTTAGAATCTATTTCTTTACAGAATAAATAAGTCATACCTGCGCCACTTATTTTTTCTTTTTCCCATAATTCCGGATTAACTATTTTTACATTATCGGGTATTTTTTCAGTAACCTGATGATGATCTACTATGAAAATTTTTTCTATTCCTGACTTCCCTAACTCTTCTAAGCTTCCAGAAGCTAAATCTAAAAAAAGAGTAACTTTGTCTTTTGGAAGCTCTTGAATAATTTCCCGTGTTAAATTTTTTACTATCCTTATATTGAAAGCTTTGTCTAACCTTTTTAATGCTTTAATCATTATTGCTCCGGAGGTTATACCGTCAGTATCAAAATGAGTTATTATTTGAAGAGGTCTATTCTTAATACTTTCTAAGAAATCTTTTTTAAAATTCTTTAGTTCTAATTCTAACCTCTTTTCTCGTAACATTTTTTAAAAATTAAGATAATTATTTAGTTCTGATTCCTAAATATAATCTGATCTTTCTTAACTGAGAGAAGACTCGGTCTTTTTCTCTTTTTGATCTTTTATCTTGATGATTTTTATCGTAATGTTTTTTTATTCTTTCTAATTTATTTTCTATATTCTTTAAATCCGGACTAATATATTTTTCTCCTAAAATTTTAGATATCTTCTTTTCATATTCTCTTGGATGAATTCCCTTTTGTCTCAATTTCTCTCCAATCTTCTCTGCAGTTAAACCTTCCTCAGCTAAAGTTAGAACTTCTTTTTCATACTGAGCCTGTGTTGGTTTTTTCTTTGTAGCTTTTTCTTCTTTAATTTTCTCTATTTCCTTAGATTTTTCTTTTGTCATGATAGTTATTTGTAATTTGGTTTTTTAAGGCTTGTGGTATTTGATTTTTTTCTAAGGAGAAGATATTTAAATCTGTTTTTGATTTATTTATTATGGGTAAAACGATTGGAGTGATTTCTTTAAAGGGGGGTGTAGGTAAGACTTCTTCGGTAGTTTCTCTTGGCTCAGCTCTTGCAGAAAGAGGAAAGAAGGTTTTGCTTGTTGATGCTAATTTTTCTTGTCCAAATTTAGGACTTCATCTCAATTTAATTGATCCAGAGGTATCGATTCACCATGTTCTTTCTGGAGATATGCTTGTTCATAATGCAATTCATGAAGTAGATAATTTTCATGTTCTTCCAGCTTCTGTTTTTTTTAAGAAAAAAATTGATCCTTTAAAGTTAAGTGAAAAATTAGGTGTTTTGAAAAAAAATTATGATATTATTTTGATTGATTCTTCTCCCGCTTTGAATGCTGAGACGCTTAGCGTTCTGATGGCTTCAGATGAATTATATGTTGTTTCTACCCCAGACATGCCCACATTAGGGATGACTATGAAGGCAGTTAAAATTGCCAAAAGGAGTGGAACACCTATTTCGGGGTTAATTCTTAATAAAGTTCATGGAAAAAATTTTGAATTAAGTTTAGAAGATATTGAGAGAACTAGTGAAGTTCCTGTTTTGGCAGTTATCCCGCATGATTTGAATGTTCTTCGTGCTTTGAAAGAAAATGTTCCTTTTAGCAAATATGGCCATAAAACTAAGGGGGGAGTAGAATATCATAAACTAGCGGCATTAATTGTAGGAGAAAGATTTGAGAATAAAAGAAAAAATATGTTTAAGAGGTTTAATCCTCCTAAACAAGAAATAAATCGTGAAATTTTCTATCAAGCTATATTTCAGTAATAGCTCTGAGAGAGTTAGGCTGCTAGGTTCATAACATCTACAGTTATCACTTCTAAGCCCATCTCTGGTGGCAAGAGTATGGTGGCTCTGCCATTATCTTCCCCTATGACGTTAACCTGTAGTCCTTTTTCGGTAAAAGGCAGGTTTTTCTTTAGAGTGGTGTTGATTATTCCACCCCTTGAGACTATTTCCAAATAGCCCCTGTTGGAAGATACTCCCTCATATGTTCTACATTTAAGGTAGTTTGTTTCCATAATTGTTCTAATCTTGGGGCATTTATATTAATTCTCGAGTATTTTCTAGAAGTGATGTGTTACTTTTACTTTGGAATGCTCAATGCTTGGTATTACCTTTGGGTTAGGGATGAAGAATACAAGATGTAGTATGTGGTGCATAATCTTCTTACTTTTTTGTATTTAGGCTTTTTAAAATTTTGTAATTGATGATGCTAGAAAATGCTCTTATTCTAAGGTTGAATCTTAATAGCCCCACCCGGATTCGAACCGGGGTCACCGGCTTCAAAGGCCGGCATACTTGACCACTGTACTATGGGGCTATAACAAAAAGATAGTTGAAGAATTTATAAGGGTTTTGATAAAGAAATTTTTATGAATTTTTAAGATGCTTTTTCTTTATGATAACCCTTGAAAAGATAAAAGATACTTGGAGTGGTGAAGGGAAGGGCAGCTTTATTGCAAGGATAAAATGGAATCTGTTGAGGTTAGAGGGACAGGGATTATTTTTCAAGAGACCTTTTTAACTTTATTGGTTTTTGAACAACCAGATTGCCCCATTATTCTAATAGACCTATAACTTCTTCTGGTCGTAGGGGATGCTGTTTTATTGGAGGGGGCTGTTATCATTCTTATCTTAAAGCAAAATATACTTTTGTTGCAGCTCCTTCTAATGATCTTTCTAGGACTGATTAACTCAATGTCTATATCTTCCACGTTTTTCAATTGCGTTTAGCCTATTGAATATTTTTTCAGCTTCTTCTTTGTTGATTGATTCGTAACCTTTTTGAAACTTCTTGAAAAGGCTTTTCCAATCTTTGAAATGTTTTGCTTCTAAGGCTTGTTTTAGTAGATGGATGTCAACTCCTTTATCTTCGTATTTTCCATTTTGGAATCCTAAACCGAAATCTATTAGGTAGATTTGATTTTCTTTTAGTAAGATATTGGAGGTTGTTAGATCTCCGTGGATTAGGCTTTCTTTGTGAAGTTTTGCAATTGTTTCTCCTATTTGAAACATGACTTTTTCTTGTTTTTCTTTTGGATAATTATCTAGGGTTAAAGAGAGTTTATCTCCTTCAATGAAGGGCATAATTATTTTATCTAATTCTTTTTGTTCTTCTGGTTTTGGGACAGAAATTATCTCTGATGCTTTTGTCAGAATTTTTGTTTCTGCTTTTGTTCTTCTTTTAATTATCTTTTTATCCAGCTCTGGGTGTCTGTAAGATTTTGAAATTCTATGTTTTATTATGTTCTCTTTATCTTGGTAAATTATTGCTTCTGCCCCTGATGAGAGGATATTTTTATTTCCTTTTGAAGAAGATTCTTTTTTCATTTTTAACTCCTAGGAAAATGATTAAACTTAATATCACCGCTACATCTGCAGTAATGCAATAGAAGCAAGTTGCTTTCAGTACGAAGAATTGAATTAATAAAAAGTATAGGGAATATACTGTTCCGATAATTAGTCCTGTGCCGATTAATCGTTTTTTTATTTTTTTTGGTCTTTTAATTTGTGAAAAGGTTACCCCTGATAAGATTAAGAATGCGATTAATCCCAAATGGGAATTTTTTACTCCAAATGTACTTTCATACTGGGAGGTGTTAACTATTTCACATGAACCTTTTTCTTGTTTACATGCTTTATCCAATGGAATAAAGGAAAGTATTGAAGATACAATTATAATTATTGCAAATAATAGTAAAAGTATTTTATATTTCATTCTTTAATTTAGGAAGATTTAGTTAAAAATCTTGGGGTGTAGCTAATTACTTTAATCTCATCTTCTTAGCTTTGCCAAATTTCTTCATTAATTTTTGCATTTGTTTTTGAGACATTCCTTGGGAGAGGTCCATTCCGGAAGAATCTTTCATCATAGATTGAAGCATGTCGTATTGTTTTAAAAGAGATCTTACGTCGCTGGTGTTAACACCTGAGCCTTGTGCGATTCTTTTTATTCTTGAGGTTTCTTTTTTTAATATTTCCGGATTTTCTTTTTCTTGGGGGGTCATAGATTTAATTATGTGTTCCCATTTTTTCACTTTTATTTCTTGTTGTCCAAGCATCTCTTCGGGGATCTTTGCAGAGCTCATTCCTGGGATCATTGATTTAATTTTATCAAATCCTCCAAGTTGGTTCATAGATTTAACTTGTTCGATCACATCTTCTAAAGTTAATTTTCCTTCTTCTAAATTTTTTTGTAATTTTCTCTGTTTTTTTTCATCAGTAACTGATTGAATTTTTGATAATAATGTTTCCAAGTCTCCCATTCCTAAAAGTCTTGATAGAAAATTTTTAGGGTTAAATTCTTCAAGGTCATTAATTTTTTCTCCGGTTGTTATAAAATAAACTGGCGCTTTTGTTTCCGCACAGGCGGTCAATGCTCCTCCTGCTTTTGCTGTAGAATCCATTCTGGTAATGATGACCCCTGTGATTCCTACTGCGTCTTTGAATTCTTGAGCTTGAGTTTTTGCAGTTTGACCAATATCTGCTTGTATTGTTAATATTGTTTCTGTTGGGTTGATTTCTTTTCCTAGCACAGTCATTTCTTTTATTAATTCTTTGTCTAAACTGTGTCTTCCTGCAGTGTCTATTAAAATTAAGTCATATTTATCTAATTCTTTTTTGTATTTTTTCCAAGTTTTAATTGGATCGGATTCTTCTAAGTCTACAAAAACTTTCAAGTTATTCTCTTTTCCTAACTGTAATAATTGTTCTTTTGCTGCAGGTCTGTGGACGTCTAAGCCTATAATTGCAGTTTTCTTTCCCCTTTTCTGGTAATAATTTGCTAGTTTGGAAATAGTGGTTGTTTTTCCTGCTGCATAGAGTCCTATCAGCATTATTCTATTTTGTTTTTCTTTTAGATCTAAAGATTTTTTTTCACCGAGAATCTCTGTTATTTCAGAATGCAATAATTTTATTAGGTGCTCTTTTTTTTCAATTCCTTTTATCTTTTCGTCAAAAGCGGCCTTTCTTATTTTTTCTGAAATTTCTTTTACTAAATGAATATTCACATCCGCTTCTATTAATGCTCTTTGAAGTTCTCTCACAATTCCATCTACTAGAGACTTGTCTAGAAAGATTGCATTTGATATTTTGTCTGTAGCTTTCTTTATTGCTTTACCTAGTTTTTCTAGCATTTTGCTTAGAAATATGAGTCTAGAATTAGTTATTAAGTTTTTGGGTTTTAATTACAAACCTAGTTTTTCAATAAACTTCTTTTATCAAATAAAATAAACCAGCTGGTTTCTTTTGAACTTCCTCAAAACACTGAACTGTGGTTTCTAATTTCTTTTTATGAAATCCCTCTTTGATAAAAATTAGTCTAATCCCAATTTTTTAATAAACTTCTTTTTATCAAAGGGCTCTAAATCAGAGTATTCTTGTCCAGTTCCTAAATAGAGGATTGGTTTATTTGTTGTGTAACCTACGCTTAATGCAGTTCCTCCCTTTTCGTCTATGTCTGCTTTGCTAAGAATGATTGCATCTATTCCAATTGTTTCGTTAAATGCTTTAACTTGTTCTGTTGCGTCGTTTCCTGTTATAGATTCTCCTGTAAAAATTGTGATGTTGGGTTTTGCAACCCTTTTTATTTTTTCCATTTCTTTTAGAAGATTTGAAGCTGTGTGCATTCTTCCTGCAGTGTCAATTATTGCACAATCTAAGTGATTTTTTTCAGCATACTTTACTGTATCAAAAGCTACCGCTGCAGGATCGCTTCCATGGCCTTGAGAAATAACCTTTGTGTTTATCCTTTCTCCGTGTTTTTTTAACTGTTCAACTGCTGCAGCTCTGAATGTATCTGCTGCCCCCATTACGCAAGAAATCCCTTTTTCTTTTAGAGCGTTTGCAAACTTTGCTACCGTAGTGGTTTTACCTGAACCATTAATTCCGCAGAATAAAATCACATAGGGTTTTTCTTTTGAATTTTTTATTTCTTCAATTAGATCAAAAGGTTCAATTAAGATTTTATTAATAACTTCGTTTAGAGAACGGGTTATTTCTTCTTCCATATTCTTCTTGGAGAATTTTTTTCCTAGAAGGGTAGATTTTAATTCTTTTATTATCTTTTCGGCAACTTCAATAGCAACATTATTTTCTAAAAGCAACAGTTCTAGTTCTTCTTCGTATTCTTCAAATTGTTTTTCTAGAATCCTTATTTTTTTTGATTCTTTCTTGGATATTTTCTTAAGATCGGGTTGATAAGATTGTTGAGCAACATCAAAAATTTTTTCTGGCTCTTTGTAATCTCCAGTTTCTAGTTCTTCTTGAAGGGTTTTTTCTATTTTTTCTTGCTTGACTTTTTCTTTTTCCTTGCGTTTTTGTTTTTTTAGTTCTTTTTTTTCTTGTTTTTGGATTTGCTTTTCTTTTTGTGGGTTTATTCTCTCTTCACTTTTTTTTGATTTTTTTCTGCTAACTTCATCTACAGGAGATTTTTCCCTTGAGGGTTTAACTATTTCCTCTTTGGCTTCTTTGGATAACTTTTTTGTCCAATCCCTTAAGGTATTTTTTAATTTTTTAAACATCTTAGAGTTAGGAGTTTCTTTGGATTTATAGGGTTTTTGATAAGTAAATTTTTATAAACGTATTATTATTAGTTTAATTATGAAAAAGAGGAAACTGTTAAAAGGAATTTTTGTAATAATTGATGGGCTAGGAGATTTGCCCAATAAGCAATTGGGAGGGGATACACCTTTGGAATCTGCAAGCACTCCAAATATGGATTTTTTGGCCACTAGGGGAAAGATGGGGATGCAGTATCCTGTTAAAAGGGGATATTCTCCTGGTTCTGATGAAGCGATTGTTTCAATATTTGGGAATAGTCTTATTAATTCTTCTCGGGGGCAATTAGAAGCCTATGGCGCAGGAATAAAACCCTCAGAAGGAGATTTAGTTTTAAGGTTAAATTTTGCTACAATTAAAAGAAAGGGGGATGTTGTTGATAGACGTGCTGGAAGAACATTGAAAGATTCAGAGGCTAAAGCGTTGGCCAAATCTTTGAATAAAATTGAATTTCCTTATGAATTCAAGGTAATTCCTACCGTTCAACATAGGGGGGTTCTTTTGATTAAAGGAGATTTTTCAGACCAGATTTCAGGAGACGATATAACTTACCAAAAAGGGAAGTCTGAAGAAATAACAAGGATAATTAGTTGCAAGCCTTTAATTAAAGGGGAAAAAGCAAAAAATACGGCAGAGGTTTTGAATGAATTCTTGAAATTAGCTTGGAGAGTTTTAGAAAGTCATCCTGTTAATGAAATTAGGAAAAAGAAGGGGCTTTTACCTGCAAATTATTTATTAGTTAGGACTCCTGGAACTAAGAAGCCAAAGCTTAAGCAATATCAAAATTGGATTGCTACGAATGCAATGCCTTTGGAGAAGGGGTTTGCTATCCTTTCTGGGATGAAAAATTATGGTTTTAATTACCCTCCCTTAAAGAATTTAGATTCTTATAGAACTTTGTGGGTTGGGTTGAAGAAGAAAATTAAACATACTAAGAAAGTGATTAGGAGAAATATTAAGAAAGCGGAATATTGTTATGTACATATAAAAGAAACAGATCTTCCGGGCCATGATAATAAACCTTTTGAGAAGAGAGCGATGATTGAATACATAGATAAAACCCTTATGAAATATTTGGTTAAAATTGCTCCTCGTAAGCAAATAAAAGTTTTGGTTACAGGAGATCATTCAACACCTTGCGTTTTGAAAAATCACTCAGCTGACCCAGTTCCTTTTTTGATTTATGATGGTTCGGAATTAGATAAAAAAAGTTTCGGGGAGAGTTTTGCTAAGCGGGGAAGGTTGGGGTTTATTCTTGGCGAAGAATTATTTAGGAAATCTGGATTTCTGAAATAATCCTTTGGTAGTACAATAATCTATTAAAAGAATAGATGTTTTTTCTTTTAATGATAACTTATCAAGATATTTATGAAGCGGCAAAAAAAGAGAGATATTCCGAGAGTTTACAGCCAATTTCTAAAAGCTTTGTAAAAGATGTGGCAAAATATCTTAAAGAGAAGCGAGAGGTTGCGTCTAGAGAAGAAGAGGGTTTTTCGGATGTTTTATTAAAAACAAAAAAACAATTAGAAAATGCAATAACTCTTTTTCAGGAATTGCTTCGTCGTAGAAGAAAAAAAATCTTAAATTTAGTTTTAATTGCTTCTGAAACTGGGATTTCTAAACAAGATTTTGATAATATGCTTCTTATAGAAAAAGAATTGTTTGAAGATTTGATGAAATGCATCGATAAATCAGATAAAGATCTTAGTGGGTTACTTAATGGAGAAAGGAGTGAAAAGGAGCAGAATAATAGTCTAATTGTTTTTCTGGAAGAGATTTCTGCGTTTACAGAACCCCAGGGGGAAACATTAGGGCCTTATTTTCCGGGTCAAATAGCAAATCTGTCTAAAACTGTTGCAACTATTCTTGTTGAAGAAGGAAAAGCTGAGTATGTTGAATAAATTTCTTAACGGATTTTTTCTTTATTTATTTTTCAGTAGTAGGGTATGTTTAAATAGTACTTCTATTTTTTATCAGTAATTAAATTTGAGGGAAGAATTATGTTACACATCACAATAGAAAATTTTGACCAAGAAGTTGCTCAAGCAGAAACGCCAGTTATCTTGGATTTTTATGCTGATTGGTGTGCACCTTGTCAGATGATGTCTCCAGTTTTTGAATCTTTGAGTGAGGAATATGAAGGCAAATTGAAGTTTGCTAAAGTTGATACTCAAGATCAGGAAATGCTCGCGATTAGATTTGGGGTTCAAGGAATTCCTAATTTAGTTATTTTAAATAAAGGGGATGTTATTGGAAGGATTGTTGGTTTTGCCGGAGAATCTCAGCTAAGGACTAAAATTGATTCGATACTAGATTCAAATGGGAATTGATTTTGCTTGCAAAAGGTTTGAGATAGAAGAAGTTGTTAAGTGCAGCCTTGCCTTGAGCAAATCGGATTTTGTTATTTTAAAATTTTTAATGAAAGATTCGGAGAAATCCTATTCTACCGAAGAACTTTCTAAAGAATTAGGTTTTGAGAAATCAACAATTCAACGGGCGGTTAAAAAACTTCATGGAGAGGGGTTATTATTCCGTACGCAAAAAAACCAATCTAGGGGGGGATATTCATTCTTTTATAGGGTAAGGGATAAATCTTATCTTAGAGAAAAAATTTTGGGCATTGTTGAAAGTTGGTATAAGGTTTTTGAATTAGAATTAAAAAAGTGGTAAGATTTATTAATTCTCTTTTCTAAGGTTACTTATGGAAAGAAGAGAATTTCTTGGAGGTGTTATCTCTATAGTTGGGTTGCTTATTTTATTAGTTGGTAGTTTTTTTAAAATTGCTTTTTTTGTTTTCCTAATTTATGGGCTGCCAATTTTTATAATTGGTCTTGTGATTATTTTGAATAAAAATGAAGATAAGATAGAGCAAATTAATTATAAGGGGGTTAAGAAAGATGTCAAAAAATGAGTTTATTGTCTTGACCACTGAAGATGTTCCCGGTTCTAAAATTAGCAAAGTTTTGGGTCTTGTTAAAGGTAGTACAGTTCGTTCTAGGAATTTTGCGAGAGATATTGGGGCAGGATTGAAGACTCTTGTTGGCGGTGAGATTAAAACTTATACCGCTATGGCTAATGATGCAAGGGATGAAGCTTTGAATAGAATGATTAATGAAGCTATTTCCAAAGGGGCAAATGCCGTTATTGGAATGAGATTTTCTACTTCAATGATAATGCAAGGAGCTTCAGAGATGGTTGCTTTTGGAACAGCAGTTGTTTTAAAGTAGGTCCTTCAGCACCTTACATGTCCTCGTAAACTGCGGGCTTAAATCCACACTGTGATTTAACCAATGCAAGGAGCTTCAGAGATGGTTGCTTTTGGAACAGCAGTTGTTTTAAAGTAGCTAATTCATTACTAAGCCATAGATGTAGAATAAATTTTTAGGTTCTTCTATTTTGCAATAAGTTATTTTTTTGTAATTTCTTTTCTTTGGTCTGTAATTCAAGGGGATGGAAATATATTTTGTTGTATTATTGTTTCCTCTTTCTTTGATGTATTCTTTTTTTAAACAATTCTCTTTAGAGAAGATTCTTATTTTTTTCATTTTTCCCTTTAAATTTAATAATTCTTTTTTAGATAATTCTATCTGTAGGATGCTTTTTCCTTTTCGCGAATTTATTTGGTTTATTATCTCGGCCATTATTGGATTTCCATGATTTTATCATTTATAGATTTTATTGAAGTTTTATTGCCACTAAATCACAATATTCTTTTTAAATTGAAATCTCTTTAGGCGTTGATGGGTGAGGTCCTTTCTATAAAACGTAATAAATCTGGTAAGTTTGTCGTTGAATTAGAAGTTGATGATTTAGAAGTAGAAAAGCTTAAGGGATTTTTTACAAATGTTCGATTATTTTCTGAAGATGCCCCAGATATCATAACTCGTTTAACCCAAAGAGGTTTGAGGGAGGCTACTAAATATTTTTTAATTCCTAAAGAACTCAGAAGAAATTTTGATTTAGTTGGGGATGTTTATTGTCAAAAATTAGAATTTGGAGAAAATATCTTTTTTATTTACTGCGTTAAAAAAGAGGATTAATTTTTAAAACGAAGAGTTTAGATTAGAACCTACTAAAATAAGCTGAATCTGATTTTGTATAATCAACTTTAATTGCCTTATTTCTACTAAGGAACAATCATTCAAAAAATAAGGCTGTGCTAAAAACTAAAACTTCTGGTTTTAGCATTTTTAATTTATGAAAAAGCCTGTAGAGAGATTCGAACTCCCGACCTACTGCTTTCGTGGCTCCTGAGGAATCAGGAATGAAAGATTCATAAGAATCTTACTTACAAGGCAGCCGCTCTACCACTGAGCTATACAGGCAACAGTGATAGAAATATTTAATTCTTCTAGTTTAAAAAGTTGTTTGTTTTTTAGAATAGGCTTTATTTGAACTTTTTAACTTCTAACATTCTTATTTCACAAACTGAAAGAGGGTAAACTTTCTTTAGTTTTAGGCTTAATTCTTTCTGGATTTTGTTTTTTAGAATTTCGCCAATCAATGTTTGGGAATCTTTGTCTTTTGCCCATTCAATTAATTCTTTTTTTGTATCTTCTCTTAAAGTTTTCTTTACAGCTCTAGAAACTTTCCTTCTTGTTATTAAAATTGGTTTGATTCTTAATTCGGAATCTGTAGAATCTATTGTGAAGGAATCTTCAACGTAATCGGTTCCTTTTCTTGCTATTCTTTTTAAATAATAAGACATTATTTTGAATTGATCCGCTTTTGTGGTTCCCTTCCCATTTTCAACCTTTAGTTTGAATCTTAATGTTGAACCTTTCCCTTTTAGCATTCGTGTTAAGTCATAAGAGATGTTTCTTCCATCTAAGTCTTTTGGTTCATAACCGATCAACTGAGTTATCTTTTTAATTAAAGATAATTCAACGTTAAACATACGTTTTTTTCTTTTTGCTTGTGCCATTTAAAAGAAACCCGCTGGTTTCTTTTGAACTTCTTCTAATCCCTGAACGGCGATTTCTAATTGCCTCTGGGGAAATCGCATAAGAAACCCTTTGGTTTGAGTTTCTCTGAATTCCTGAGAAGCAAAGCCTAATTGCCTCTGGGGAAATCGCATAGTTCGCGAGTAACCAGTCTTTGATTTAATTAATTTGATTTGCATTTTTATTCTTGTATTACTTTTCCAGCTCTTTGTCCTTTTTTTTGATATTTTGATTTTCCACATTCTTTACATGTGTACATGAAATTAGTCTTTTTAGTTGTTTTTGATTTTCTCTTGTGTTTTGCTTGAGCTGGTTTTGACCCCCATTTCCCAAGATTTCCAATCCCTCTACCAATTCCTCTAAGTTTAGCTCTCACTCTTCCGCCGCCTCTAGTCATTGTTCCTCTTGAGAAACCTGTTCCCACTACTTTTATTTTGTGCTCTGTACGTTTTTTACAAATTGGGCAGTATCTTTTTGTAATTTTTGGAACTTTCATACTTTGATGATTAATTTTGGTTTTATAAAGGTTTTTATACTAAAAAAATTTATTTGTTCTATGAATTCAAGGCAGTTTATTTGGTTTGCATTGTATGTTC
>Ga0265294_10000995_pt1 | contig 38472 bp, 37 predicted proteins | sample MunlanPumphouse3_FD_192504 | JGI IMG/M metagenome (GOLD analysis project Ga0265294, IMG submission 192504) | Groundwater microbial communities from a municipal landfill in Southern Ontario, Canada - Pumphouse #3 | ecosystem: Environmental > Aquatic > Deep subsurface > Groundwater | place... | reverse complement strand
GTATGATAAATCAATTGAAATTATCGATGATAATACATACGTTGTAGATGGATTAATACAAATACAAGATTTAAATAGATACTTTAAGATAAATATTAATGAAGAAGCAGAAACACTAAGTGGAGTAATAATAGAACGTTTAGGCTATATTCCTCAAAATAAAGTTGATAAAGAATTTAGTATTGAAGGTTTAATAATAAAGGTTCAATCAATAAAGAATAATCATATTGATAAAGTAATAATAAAAAAAGAAACGTCTTAACTTTAAAGCTAAGACGTTTCTTTTTTACTTATGTTTTACTACAGAGTATTTCTTCTTTCCTTTTCTAATGATTGTATATAAATTAAATAATGCAGTTTCTTTACTAACTTGATAATCTAAATTATTTTCTTTATTCCCATTAACTGCAATTGCATTACTAGTTATTAACTCTCTTGCTTGTCTTTTCGAACTCGCTAATTTTAACTGGATTAAACAATCAACTAGAGATAAAACTTCATTAGTTTCAATCGAATCAAGATTTGAAAAACCCATTTCTATTTCTTCTAAATCAAGGTTACTAATATCACCGCTAAACAGCGCATCAGTGACTTTTAAAGCTTTCTTTAATTCATTTTCTCCATGCACAATTTTTGTTATTTCTTCAGCAAGCGTTTTTTGAGCTAAACGTTTTTCAGGTTCTTCATTTAACGATGCTTCTAATGCTTCAATTTCTGCTTTTGATAAAAATGTAAATTGTTTTAAACGTGTTATTACATCTTGATCAGCTGTGTTAATCCAATATTGATAAAACTCATAAACTGAAGTCTTATTCTTATCTAACCAAACTGCTCCTGATTCTGTTTTTCCAAACTTTGTACCATCTGCTTTTGTAACTAAAGGAAATGTTATACCATATACCTTAGCTTCAATTGTATGTATTTTTCGAATCAATTCCATACCAGCTGTTATATTACCCCATTGGTCTTGTCCACCAATCTGTAACACACAATTATAATTACGGTAAAGATGTTCAAAATCCCAAGCTTGAATTATTTGATAAGAAAATTCTGTAAATGATATTCCGTTCTCAATCCTTGATTTAACAGAGTCTTTACTCATCATATACGCAACATTAAAATGCTTTCCAATGTCTCTTAAAAACTCGATAGCATTTAAAGATGACAACCAATCATAATTATTTACAATTGTAGCTTCGGGTAGTATATGTTTAGCTTGTTTCGCTATTCCTTCAGCGTTTTTTAATGAATCCGCAATGCTTAACAATTTTCTTTCTTGACTTTTAAAACTAGGGTCCCCGATAAGTCCGGTTCCTCCGCCAATAACTAAAATAGGCTTATGGCCATAATCTTCTAATCTTTTTGCTACTAAATAAGCTAAAAGATGTCCTATATGTAAACTATCAGCTGTTGGATCAGCTCCCATATAAAAAGTTAATTTCTCGTTATTTAGTTTTTCTGTTAATTCTTCATCGGTTTGTTGGTACAACAAACCTCTCCATTTTAAATCATCATATAAATTCATTACAAATATCCTCCTCAAAATAAAAATCGCCCTTAATAAAGGACGATTAAATTACCGCGGTACCACCTTACTTCACTTTTTTATAAGTGCTCTTACAAAGATAACGGATTTACCGTGCTATAACAGCAAAGCTCCAGAGTGTAGTGAATAATCATTACAGGCTAGTTTACACCTTCCACTAGCTCTCTAAAACTATAAATTAATTATTCTTTCTCATTCACAGCCTATTTAGTTGTCTCTCTTAAAATTATATTATGTGGTAACTCATTGAATTTTTCATCAATAATTTGTCCATCTATTTCTAATTTTAAAAGATGCATTGCTTTTACACCAATATCAATAATTGGAATATCTATACAAGATAATCTAGGTCTTGATAACGATGCGTATTTAGTGTTTTGAAATCCAAAAACAGATATATCTTCTGGTATTCTAATTCCTTTTTCTATCATTGAATTAATAAACGAAACAGCAATTGAATCTCTAACAGCTACTACACCATCAATTTCTTTGCCTTTTTCTTTGTATAACTCATTAAAATGTATAGTATTAACAACAATATCTCCACTTGTTCTAAAAATATTCATTGGTAACTTAGCTTCTTCCATTGCTTTTTGATAACCAGCTTCTTTTAAATCATTAACCATATACTTTCTAGCTGTGGTTAACATATAGATTTTTTTTCTACCTTCATCAATTAATTTTTTAGTTATTTCATAACCAGCTTTATAATAATCAATTGATACAGTAGTTAAAAAATCATCATATGGATAAACAGTATTAGCCAAAATAACTGGAATGCCATACTCTTCTTTAATCAAGGTTAAAGCTTTATATTGTTGTTCATTAATTTCATCATTCATGTACAAAATTCCATCTGCTTGAGAAGCAACAACTTCCTGTAACATCTCAATTTCATCTTCATATTTATCCTTTAGAACATAAAGAATTAGAGTATAGTTGTATTTTTTTGCTTCAATAGCTATACCATTAACCATTTCTGCAACTGATGATCTTGACATATCAGGAACTATTATAGCCACAGAAGTTGATTTTCTACTAGCAAGACCTTTTGCAAAAGCATTTGGTTTATACCCAAGTTCTTTAATGATTTCCAAGACTCTTTGCCTTGTTTCTGGTTTCACTTTTTCTGGATTATTCAAAGTTCTAGAAACCGTAGCTAAAGAAACCCCTGCTTTAATTGCTACATTATATATGGTAGCTTTGCTCATAATTAAAATCCCCTCCCTATAATAAGGTATTAATTGAATATATTTTTACACATATTTCATACTTATCAATTGATTTATGAAAAATTTTCATAAATCATTAAAAAACATCCAAATAAAAAAGATGAGGTTTCTCTCACCTTTTTTTTGCAAACTATCTTCTTTCTTTGATTCTTGATTGTTTAGCAGATAAACCGCGAATGTATCCAAGATGTGCTCTTCTGACTTTACCACGACGTTTTACATTGATTTTATCAATGACCGGTGAATGAACAAGAAATGTTTTTTCAACACCTACTCCGTAAGAAATCTTTCTAACTGTGAAAGTTTCACTTACTCCTCCACCTTGTCTTTTAATGCAAAGACCTTCAAATATTTGGATTCTTTCTCTGTTACCTTCCTTAATTTTGATACCAACTTCTACAGTATCTCCAGGTCGGAATTCTGGGATGTCATTTCTAATAAACTCTTGAGTGACATCTTTAATTAATTGCTGCGACATTTTGGTCAACTCCTTCTTTAATTAGCCAGTTGTTCATAGTATTCCAGCGGAACAAGGGCAAGATATATTCTATTCAGCGATATGTATTATATCATACACTTACGGTTAAAGCAAATATTTTTTATCATCAAATTATTTGTTTTTTAATAAATCTGGTCTTCTTTCAAAAGTCTTTTTTTCCTGCATTTCTTTACGCCATTTTTCGATTTTAGCGTGATTGCCTGATAATAACACATCAGGAACAGTTAAACCCTTAAATTCGCGAGGTTTTGTATATTGAGGATAATCAAGTAGATTGTCATAAAACGAATCCTTTTCAAATGATTCTTGTGACCCTAGAACTCCCGGAACCATCCTTACTATTGCATCAATCATAGCTATAGCTGCTATTTCGCCACCAGTCATAACAAAATCGCCAAGTGATAACTCTTCATCTATATATTCTGTTACTCTTTCATCAAATCCTTCATAATGCCCACATATAAAAACGATATCTTTTTTCTCTAATAAAGTTTTTGCTTTTTCTTGATTAAATGTTGAACCTTGTGGTGATAATAATATTTTATATGGGGTACCTTTTAATGATTCTAGCGCTAAATATATAGGTTCAACTGATAATATCATTCCGCTTCCACCACCATATGGCGTATCATCTACAGTTTTATGTTTATTCGTTGAAAAATCCCTGAAGTTTATTATATTGAATTCTACCAATTTATTATCTTTCGCTCTTTTAAGTATTGAACTATTTATTATCGGTTCTATCATTTCTGGAAAAAGAGTTAAAATCGTAATTTTTATAGTAATCCCTCCATATCAATCAAAATTATTTGTTCATCATCTTGATTTTCGATGAACTCATCTCTAAAAGGAACAAATTTATCTCCACTGTTTGTTTCTATTACCAAATAATCTCCTTGTGGATAAGTTATTACATCCTTGACAACACCTTTAAATTGATTAAACTGATAAATCTTCAAACCAATAAGATCTTCTATAAAAAACTCATTATGAGACAAAACAATATCTTGGTTTTCATCAGAATATAGATCATGTCCAACAAATTTTGTAACTTCATTAATGTTATCGTATCCTTCAAACGTCAATATATCGTTGTTTTTAATAACACGATAACTTGATATTTTTAAAGATCTGTATTCTTCGTTTTCAAGGATATACAAACTGTTTCCAACTTTGAATCTTTCTTCTTGCATATTGGTCAATGATTTAACCTTAACTTCGCCTTTAATTCCTCTTGTTGTAACAATTTTAGCAATCTTAATTAAATTCATAATACACCTCACATCTTTACGTACTTATATTATAACATTTCTTAATATTTTTTATATAAAAAAGAAGGATTTCTCCTTCTCTATAAGCCAACTGATATTTCACCAGCTTTTTTCAAAACAATTTTAGTAATGATTGGGCCAGATAACTCATAAATAACTGTCGCTGATAAAACTATAGCTCTGATTTGCATACCTAATTCGGGGTTTAACGCAGTAGTAGCTATTAAACTCAACCCGATAGCAACCCCAGCTTGCGGAATTAAAGCAAAACCTAGATAACGTCTTGTATTTTCATCACTTTTTGTTATTCTCGCTCCAAGATAAGCACCAAAGACTTTACCAGCAATACGGAATATGATATATATTATCCCTAACAAACCTACACTAACAAGTACAGATAGTTTCAGTTCTACACCGCTTAAAACGAAAAACATTACATATACAGGCGGTGTAAAAAAATAGATAAGTTCGTTAACTTTTTCTTCTTTACTAGATACATTTGTAAATATAAAACCAGCAACCATAGCTGCTAAAATTGAAGATCCGCCCCACGCATCAGCCAAATAAACAGTAAGGATTATTGATGCAACAGTGAGAGAAATTCTGTTTCCCCTCCCAGTAAACCAAAGGCAACCGAAAACAAGGATTAATCCAATCAAACTTCCTATTCCAACTGAAATTAGGATTTCAAAAATTGGCTGCATTATTTGTAAAAAGATTGTTGAACTTACTTTAGCAGGGTCTAATGCATTTGCAATAGCGACACAAATACCAAACAATAATACTGCAACTGAATCATCTATAGCAACAACACTAAGTAAAGTATCTGTTAGTGTCCCTTTAGCTTTATACTGCCTAATAACCATCAGTGTAGCTGCAGGGGCTGTAGCCGCTGCGATAGCAGCCAGTACTAAAGCAAATCTAATATTTTGTACATTAAATTGATTTATTATTAAAAAATAAATTATTAAGGCTAAAAAAACAAAAATAACCGCTAAAAAAGATTCTAAAAAAGCAATTATTATTGGTTTTACCCCGACTTTTTTAAAATATTTAATTTTTAGTTCATTCCCGATTGTAAACGCAATAAACCCTAAAGCTACCACCGAAACAATTTCCAATCCTGGCAGAGCTTCTTCTTTAATTATATTTAGAATAGAAGGCCCAATTAGAAGACCCCCAATAAGATACCCTGTTACATTTGGCAACTTGATTAATTTTGCTACTTTTCCAAAAAGAAGGCCGGTGGCGATTATAATGGCTGTGTATAATAATATAGAAAGATCCATACTATAGTTTCAAACCTACTATATCTTCAATTGGGACAGTAAAAACTATACCCGAATCTGGTTTTTCTAAGTTGCCGCATACATTGTCTATCACTTTATAAACAGTTTTAACTTGCTCATCAGGTAAAGCAATCAAAATTACATTTGATTCAGCTCTTTGATTATCAAATAAATATTTCAAGGATCCGAACATATGTAAGTCATCATTTTTTGCCAGTGTTCTAGCCATACCCGTTGCGCTTATTATTGTTGCGCCTTTAACTCCATTTGCATTTAACTCACTTAAAAATTCTTCTAAAACTTTTGTTTGAGTCATTACATATATTACTAATTTCATAAACACATCTCCTTATTCGCCTTTATCGATTATACTCTTTTAAACTTAATAGTCAAGTTTTTTTATGACAGAATAATAGGAATATTTCAAATCTTTTTGCCCAGTGTTTTTCAGAATGAGTTGCACCCTCATCTACTATTCGCAAAACGTCCATCTTAGGGATTTTGTTGATAATATAGTCATGAAATTCTTTATCATCGTCATAATATATTTTGCTAAAAAATCCGTTTTCATTTGTACCAATATCATGATAAATGTACAATCGATTATTTATGTTGGTTTTGTTTAAATAATCATATAACCCTTTTTTCACTATGTATAAAGCAGGAGAAAATGCACCTATGCATGAAAAATACATTTGATACTTTATTCCTAAATATAAACTAATATTTCCTCCACATGAGCTCCCAGCGATATAAGTGTTTTCTCTATTCTTTTTAGTTCGAAATTCACTATCAATCATTGGTTTCAATTCCTCGACAATGAACTTACCATATTTATCCGCTTCAGGATGAATATCATTGACATTTAAGCGTTTTAATCTTTTCTTCGCTGAATTATTAAGGTAATTGGAGTATTCCATAAGTCTATATTTATTATCAGAATCAATTCCAACGATAATAATCCCATTTATTAAATTATACATTTTATCAATTGTTTTAAGTACTTCCCAAGAATAATTACTATAAGGAGATTCATTAACCAGATATTGTCCATCGTGCATATATAAAACCGGGTATGAACTTATTTCCTTGTTATAATTCATAGGGAGAATTATCCTAATTGTTTTGTTTCTTTTCAAGTTGTTGCTATATAATTGCTTTATTATGACCCGTTCCATAAATCCCTCTTATAATAAATTATACTATAAATACAAAAAAACAAGAGAAATTTATAAGAAAATAAGTTATAATGATTTTTAAGCGAGGTATAAAATGAAAAGAATTTTAAAGATAGTTATAATTACTGTTGTTATTATCATCACTTTGGGAATAGGTTTCATTGCCACTTTACAAATTTTCGAATTCAAACCTGAAGATGTTACAGTTTTATCAATAACTGATAACCCCATTAACTCTAATGATAACTATATAGATAAAAACAATAGTTTAACAATTTTAACTTTTAATATTGGTTATGCTTCTTTAAGCGAAACTGAAGATTTTGTCATGGATGGTGGTCAAAAAGCAAAAATGGATTCATCAGATGAGGTAGAAAATAATTTAGATGGAATATCTTCTATACTTGCAAACAACCCAGCGGATTTTTATCTCCTTCAAGAAGTCGATGTTGATAGTAATCGTTCATACAATATCAATCAATTATCCTATTTTCAAGATAAACTGGATGGTAGTTCAGTATTAGCTTATAATTACCGCTGTATTTTTGTACCATTCCCTTTTAATTTTTCTCAAATGATGGGTAAAGTCAACTCTGGTATAGTTACATTTAGTAATTTTTATGCTGAATCAGCTGAAAGACATCAACTTCCAGGAAGTTTCTCTTGGCCAGTAAGTCTGGCAAATCTTAAAAGAGCTATGCTAATAACTAGATATCCGATTCAAAACTCGGATAAATATTTTGTTGTTATCAACGTTCATTTATCTGCCTATGATGATGGAACCATGAGATTACAAGAAATGGAAGCTTTAAAAAATATTATGAAAAACGAATTTGATGCTGGTAATTATGTTTTAGTGGGTGGTGATTTTAACCAAACATTTCCAGAAGCTGTTAACAAAGTTGAAGACAGTTATGAATACTATTATGATCTAAAAGATGAAAATTTTTGGCAAGCATTCCCAATGGAAGAAGACTGGTTTATAAATAATTCTTTTAGTTTTGGAGTCGATAAAAATACTCCTACTTGCCGTTTGTTACACCAACCTTATGATACAATCGATTCATCTAATAACCAATATTACGTAATAGATGGTTTTATTGTTTCTAATAATCTATCGATTGAATTAACAACCACACTGAATGAGGGATTTGTATATAGCGATCATAACCCTGTTAAAATTACTTTGTACTTCTCTTAGATGTTTTAAAGAAATTTTTTGTGCTATCAAGCAATATCCGTAGTCTATATGCTATAATATATAGTAATAAAATCTATATTGAGAGGCTAAGATGAAGAAAATATTTAATGTTTTTTGGAGAAATGTATTTTTTACAATCAAACATTACGGTTGGCTATCTTTAGTAATTATACCAGTTCTTCTTCTAGTGAATTGGACTTTTTTCTCGGTTCTCAATTCGGAGAAAGCAACTTTAAAATCTCAACAAATATCTTTAGCTAATGAAGAAGTTAATATTATTGATTTTATTATTTCAAATACAATAAATAATAGTTTTAACGATATTTCTGTCATGATTGATTCTGATGAAATGAGCATGTATTTAGAAAACAAAAATGAAACTAACCTTTCTGAGTTAAAGCAATTATTATATAGAATCATTAGTAACAAACCTCAGTTTTCCGGTGTAGAATTTTTAGATTTAACTGGCCAACAAATAATTTGGTTGAACCGTGTCGATGAAAACCTAGAAATTCTCAATCAAGATTTCTACGTAAATAGATCTAATAAAGAGTATTTTCCAATAATTCAAGATTTAAACAAAGATCAAATGTATATAGTTCCTATTTATCTGTTAAAAGATAATGTTTCAGGAACCGAAATTAATAAACCAGTTACCAGTTTAGTCATGGCTATTTTTGATGATTCCAACCAAAAAAAAGGGTATTTAGTACTAAACTACAATGCAAATCATTTATTAGCCGTCTTTAATGAATATGTTGGATCAGAATCACCACATATCGAATTAGGAATTATTAATGGTGAATCTATTTGGGGTTTAACCCCTGGATTTGATGATATATTTGGTGTGAATGAAGATGAAATTGATGATTATTTTGATTTGCTAGAGGCTAATGCCGAATCAATCATTAGAAATTATGTGAACTTAACTAGTGTATCTGATAATGAAATCATTAATGACGAACATTTCTTCCGAATTTTCGCATCCATTGATTTTCAAGCTGTCTATAACGAATTTGGTGGTTTATTTGTTAAACATCCATTTATAATAGTTTTTGTAGATTTAAGCCTTCTTGTTTTGTTCTTCTTTTTCGCTTCAATTTTAAAGAGTAAAGATGATGACCGAATTTTGTTAAATGCAAATATGTATTTGTCAGATAAAAACGTTGATGGAGTTATGATTACAAACTCTAGAGGAGAGATAACATACACTAATCAATCTTTCGAAGATATTTTCGGATATAAATTAGATAAAATAAAAAACAAAAAACCAGATAACATCTTAGGCAATTTAAATTTTGGTATTAAAGATACGGTTATAAAATCAAAACAGATTCTTGAAGACAATATTTGGAATTTAAGCAATAATAACATAATAATACTTAAGCATATAAGAATTAAACCTGAATTAAATCGAAATGGAGATATAAAGCATCTACTAGCAATCTATTCCACCCCCAAAATAGAGATTGAATCCCTTACTTTTATCTCGGATATCGAAACAGCAAAAACTTACGAACTCCTTGCAAAACCTTTTAAAAATGAAGAGTTTAAATATAATAATTCATGCATAATGATAATTCGTACTTTTAATGAAAAAAGCAATAAACTATATGATAGCACTAATAATATAAATCTAAATCCTTATGCTTTCGCAAATTATTTAAGCAGACACTTAGGTACTAATTATATGTTTGCTGTACCTAAAGAAAACTATTTAATGATTTATGCTTCTTTAGAAGAAATCAATTTAAAGTTACAAGAAGTAGTAGACTTAATTGATAACTTAATTGATAAATATAAACACGAACCAAATATTAATAATGATTTAGAGTATTTTTTTGGTATTGCTTTAGCAGATGAAAAAACTACTAGTATAAATAAGTTGATTGAAAATGCATTTGTTGCATTAACAATGGTTAAGAATAGTAAGAATGTTAAACATTTAATTTACACTCCAGATATTAGAAATATCATAAAAAGAGAAAAAACAATTTATTCACAGCTTGATAACGGATTTAGTTTTAATGAGTTCTATTTACATTATCAAATTCAAAAGAATATCCTAAATAATACTTATAATGGTGTTGAAGCACTTTTAAGATGGAATAATTCTAAACTTGGAAATATACCACCGGCAGAGTTTATTGGGTTAATTGAAAACAGCTTTTACATTAATCGTTTAAGTTTAATGGTTATAAATAAAGTGATTGATGACTTCACACCATATATAAAATATCTCAATCCAAATTTCAAAATTTCAATTAACTTAACATATTTCGACTTTTTCAATGATTATATAATCCATGGACTACTTGATGCTATTGATAAAAGTCAAATACCATCTAGTAATTTCTGTTTTGAAATCACAGAAAGTGGATATCTAGAAAACAAACAAAAAACTAACGTAATTATTGACTACCTACACTCTAAAGGTATTATTATAGCTATTGATGATTTTGGAACCGGATTTTCATCTTTAGAAGTTCTTAAAAATATAAGAGCTGATAAAATTAAGATTGACAGAACCTTCATAAAAGACTACCCTGATAACGATAATGGAGAATTTTTCGAAACAATAGTAAAACTAATTAAATCTATGAACTTGGATGTCTTAGTAGAAGGTACAGAAACAAAAGAACAAGTTGACCTTTGTTTTAAAAATGGATGTGATGAAATCCAAGGTTATTTCATATCAAAACCAATTGAAATTAAAGAACTAATAAAACAATTTATAAATAAAAATTTGGACTCCTAAATGAGTCCAAATTTTTTGTTTTTATGTTATTTACTTCTTTTCTTTTTTAAAGCACATGAACCAATCTAAGCAATAAATGTCATTATCTTTTGATTCCATTCTTTCCTTAGCTGTGCCACATGAACCTGGTGTTGGAACGATAACATCGTCTCCAGGGCGCCAATCCGCAGGAGTAGCTACTCCGTCTTTATCAGCTTTTTGAAGAGCTAGAATAATACGTTTAATTTCATCAAAGTTTCTTCCCATTGAAAGCGGATAATAGAGAATTGTTCTGATAAAACCTTTTGGATCAACTACAAATACAGCTCTAACTGCTTGAGTTGTACTTTGATTTGGTTGAATCATACCATATTTTCTCGCAACATCCATCTTAATGTCTTCAATTAAAGGAAATTTTACTTCTAGATTCTTCATGCCTTTCCATTCTAATTCTTGAATCTTTCTCAGCCATGCAATGTGAGCATATAAAGAATCAACAGATAAACCAACTAATTGTGTATTCAATTCTTCAAACTCATCAATCATATTTGCAAACGTCATGAATTCTGTAGTACAAACTGGTGTAAAATCAGCTGGATGAGAAAACAGAATAACCCATTTTCCATCGTAATCCTCAGGGAAATTGATTGTACCTTGTGTTGTTACAGCAGTAAAACTTGGAGCTTTTTCGCCGATTAAAGGCATTGAATAAACTTCTTTTTTAATTTCTTCCATTTTTTCCTCCTATAATTATTTATTAATAAAATTATAACATTCTATTTTAATTATATCTAATGAAATGCTCCATTGAATTAGTCGTTAATGGCCTTCGCAAGTATCATCAGTGGAAACTAATGTATTTTTTAAATATTCTTTTAAGATTTGTTGTAAACTACCTTTAACACCTCTTACAGCTTCAATTCCTAGTTCTTCAAGTTTATCTACTGCAAGTGACCCAATGTTTCCGGTAATAAGACTATCAATTCCATTATCTTTTAAAAATTTTGGTAATAATCCTTTTTGATGTGGCGGATTAATTATCTTTTCTTCAGACTCTACAATATTATTACTAATATTATAAACCTGAAAATAATCACAATGTCCAAAATGTTCTGCAATTTCATTATTTTTAACTGCTATCGCTAACCGCATAATTTAAAATTCTCCTTTTTGTTAAAAATCTCTTCCTCTTCTTCTAATTCTTAATGGTTCTAAACATGTTTCGCAATCATCTTCGCACAGTTCGTATTCTCCCCCTTCAATAACGATAATCTTACCATCAATTATTGAGGATGCTATCTTCTTTCGAGCATCGTTATAAATTCTTTGAACTGTCGTTCTAGCTACTTTCATTTGATCAGCAGCTTCTTCTTGAGTATAATCTAAATAATCTATTAATCTTACTGTTTCTAATTCATCAATTAACATTGTTATTCGATCTAAACTATTAGCTCTGACACCTTTTGGTCCATACACCAAATGTTTAGGTGTATGACATATGTTTCTTGGTTTTGGTGGCCTAGACATATAATCACTCCTTATCTATATTTTATATTATGTATCGACATATGTCAACTTTAGACAATAACTTCTACTTCACCTGATTTTAAAAGTTTATTTCTAATCTCCTCTACTATTCTATCATAGTATTCTTCAGTTATGATAAATTTTGTTTTTAAGATCAAATATGCTAGAAAAATTAATATGATTGGTAAAATTGTTATTGAAAGTCTTAGCCCTAATTTCATACTAGATGTTGCATTATCTTTAAATGCAAAATCAGCAGCTTCATTTATGAACATGACATCTTTACCAGTTTTTTCATCGACATTGTATTCAACTAATTTTAACGCTTCATAAATTGTTACTTTTCTTTCAGGAGTAATATCTATGTTATCAAGTACAATTATCCCCAATTGTACGTTCTCTTTATATGTTACTTGTTCAGTGATACTCATACTATCAAAATAATTTTTTTGAGCTTCTAATTCTGAAACATTTTGACTTAAAATATATATTCCGAAAACCACAAGCACAAGTGTCATTATCCCTTGTTGGATAGCACTAGCAAGTTTAACCACAAAAGGTCTAAGTGAGAAAAGAATAGCTTCATTTCTTTTCCCCGTCTTATATTCATTATACTCGATTGTGTTTGTCATATTTATAATAATTGTCATATACATTATAGCTTGACCGCCAAAACAAATAGCTCCAAACACACACACAGTAATAATGTTAATTGGAATAAACGATAAATATCCCATTGAAAGAAACATAATATATCCAACAACTATTGAAACAACACTAAACATTAATAATTGGTTTCTTGTAAATCGCTTGGCTAATGGTGCATAAAAGCTTTGGATTAGTATTGTTACTACACCGAATGTTGCTACAAACACTAAAACAAGATTCCCATTATACCCTAATTCGATATAAAAGAAGTTATACCCTAAAGCTACTAGAATTCCACTACCGATTGTATATAATAAAAGAGCTAACGTAACCCATAGTAATTGATCATTATTCTTAATTGAAGAAAACATTTGTTTAATGCTAACTTTTTCGTCATCATTTGGATTAATTTTTTTCGGTTCTTTAACCCCAAAAAGTGTTAAAGCCGTACATATCAAGAAAAACAAAACAAAAGTTATAGAAATAATACGATATCCTTGAACTGCATTACCGACTGTAAAAAACTGTACAATAGCATTCGCAGCAAAAGCACCAACTGCAGCAAAAACTACAACCATAGACGCAATTTGATCTCTTTTCTTCTTCGTACGTGAAAGATTTGGTAATAATGACCAATAAGGAATGTCATTTAATGTCCAAGCTATTTCCCAAACAAAATATATAATTGCAAAAAATATTACAAAGCCTGCTCCTGTCGGTCTCAAGTTAAACATTAACAGAACTGTAATACTTGTTAATACAGCTCCGATAAGAATCCATGGCTTAAACTTTCCAAATTTAGATTTTGTATTTTCAACAATACTTCCCATAATAGGGTCATTAATACCGTCCCAAATACGACCAAAGACTAATATAATTCCTATTGCTGAAAATTGTCCTTCCGTTAACCCTAAACCCGAAAACTGAATATAAGTCATTAAAAAAGTTGCTACAAGAGTATACATCATATCTCTTCCGATACCACTAACACTATAAGTCCATTTATTTCTTTTATAAATCTTCTCTTCTAAAACTTCAATTTCATTCATAAGTGACCCTCCCAATAATCTTTATAGATATAATTATAACAGTTTTTTAAGATTTAAAAACAAATCATTAATAATTTTTTAATAATGTAGTATAATTATTTATTTAGAGGTGAACACTTATGAAACTCATTAAAAATTATAGTGACTTCTTAAAGATAATAGAATCAGAAATAGTGGTTGTTATTGCTAAAACAAAGACTTGTTCAGTATGTAAACCATTAACAACTAAGTTAGAGATTTTCATGGAGGAGTATAAAGATATACCTGTATATCAGTTATATCTAGAAGACGTTGAGATGTTTCAAGGTCAACATCTTGTGTTTACAGTTCCTACTATTTTAATATTTAATCAACAGAAAGAAATACTTAGAGAATCTAGATTTATAGATTTCGATAAAATAAAAAGATTATTTGATTTGTATTTAAGTTAACACTCAATTTTTTTTACAAAAGGAAGGCATATTATGATGCTTAGTCTTGGTTTAATTATTCTTTTAGGATTATCTTTAAATGCAGTAATGTTAAAAATTAGAATACCGAGTTTAATTGCTTATATTATCACCGGTATACTCTTAGGACCATATGTTTTAGATTTAATCAGCCCAGATTTATTAAATATTTCAAGCGATTTAAGGCGAATCGCATTAATTGTTATTCTTTTAAGAGCTGGTTTAACATTAGATATAAAAGATCTTAAAGTTGTTGGAAAAGGAGCGATTTTATTAAGTTTTCTCCCTGCCACTTTAGAAATTATATCTGTTGGTTTTTTATCCCAAATATTCTTCGATATAACGTTAATTGAAGGCTTTATTCTAGGAAGTATCGTAGCTGCTGTTTCTCCTGCAGTTGTTGTCCCAAGAATGATTGCCTTAATAGAAAAGAAAAAAGGAACCAATAAATCTATTCCACAAATGGTTCTTGCCGCAAGCTCTATAGATGATATTTATACAATTGTTATTTTCACTTTATTACTGCAAATATATGAAACCAATGTTGTTAATCTAACAAATGTACTACTTTTCCCTGTATCAATTATATTAGGAGTTATAGTTGGAGTAATTATTGGTTTAGTTTTAGTAGTGCTATTCAAAAAATATCACATGAGAGACACAATTAAAGTATTGATAATATTTGGAGTAGCTTTCATCTTTGATTTTATGGAACAAAGCATTGGCGATGTAGTACCTTTTTCATCTTTATTGGCTGTAATAACCTTAGGCTTAACCATATTAAAAACTTATCCAATACTAGCAAATAGATTAACAAGCAAATTTTCTAAAATATGGGTTTTTTCAGAAATGATTTTATTTGTTTTAATTGGTGCGTTAGTAAATATAAGTGTTGTTTCAAAATTAGGACTAAACTCATTATTGCTATTAATTTTAGCGGTTTTTGTAAGACTTATTGCAGTATTTATTTCTACCTCAGGAATCGGTTTAAATAAGAAAGAAAAATTATTTACTTTCTTTGCTTATTTACCAAAAGCAACTGTACAAGCTGCAATTGGAGCTATACCGTTATCTCTAGGTATGCCAGGAGGAGAAATAATTTTAGGAGTTTCTGTTTTATCAATTTTTATAACTGCGCCAATAGGGGCAATATTAATAGATCAAACACAAGATTGCCTTCTCAAATAAAAAAAATTGACTAATTCAATTGAATTAGTCAATTTTTTTTGGATTCAGTCCATAGAATTGATAATACACAGTTTCTATCCTACCGTTATATAGTTTTCTTCTTCTATCTGCTGTTTTTCCAAATATTTTTTCAAAATTAATCTCAGAAGTAATAACATAAGTTGAAATTGTTTCTAATAATTTCAATTTAGCACTCATCATTTCGTATAGTTTTATTACCTCTTCTTTTTCAGATAATCTTTCACCATAAGGTGGATTTGTAATTATGATAGAATAGTCATCTTTAAATTCTAAATCCTTAAAATCCTTTTGTTCAAAGGTAATACAATCTAGAACACCAGCTTCATCCGCGTTAGCTATTGAAGCATCAATATTTTCTTGCAATATATCATAAGCAAACATTTTTATTTCTGAATTGTAATCAATAGCAGAATACGCTTCGCGTGTTACTGTTTTCCAACTTTCTTCATCAATAAGAGGCCAATACTTACACGCAAAATCACGATAGAGTCCAGGAGCAATATTTCTTCCAATTAAAGCCGCTTCTATTGGAATTGTACCAGAACCACAGAACGGATCAATAAGAACTCTATCCTTATTCCAAAAGCTTAATAATACTAAAGCTGAAGCAAGAGTTTCTTTAAGAGGTGCTATAACTGCATTTTGTCGATATCCACGTTTGTGTAATGCAGTCCCTGATGTATCAATAGTTAGAGTTGCAATGTCTTTTAGCAAAGATACTTTAACATTAAAAACTGGTCCATCTTCAGGAAACCATTGAATATTGTATTTGCTTTTTAAATTTTCAACAATCGATTTTTTTACAATAGCTTGTGAATCAGAAATTGAGAAAAGAGTTGATTTAATAGATTGCCCATCTACAGGAAACCTTCCGTTTTTAGGGATAAATTCGCTCCAATCAATTGCGTAAGTTTTATCAAACAGTTCATCAAATGTGACCGCTTTAAATTCAGCCACCTTTAATAAGACTCTATCAGCGCATCTTAACCACAAATTAGCTTTTACAATGCCCTTTATGTCTGCTAAAAAAGTAACTTTACCATTTTCGGTTTCAATTACTTCAAATCCTAAGTTCAGTAGTTCTCTTTTTACAATCGCTTCTAAACCAAATGTTGTAGTAGCAATCATTTCATATTTTTTCATATTATCTCTCTTTCCTCTATATATTATATCAAACAAAATCTAAGTTAACAAGAAAAGCAAAAAAAAATAAACCCTCTAATCTCAAAATATAAGGTTTATGTTTTTAGTCAAATTCCACTATCAAGTTTACTTTAGCTGCTCTTGAAACTAATTCGTGAATTGAACAATATTTCGTGCCTAATTCAGCAGCTTTTATAAGTTTATCTTTATCACTTGGATTCTTAATAACCATTTTCATATCTACAACTTCAATTATTTTGGAATTGGGGTCTATCTTAGACCCTGATACTTCTATTTTTGCGCTTTCAAATTCTAATCTCATTTTTAAAGCGACAGAAATAAACGTTGCATAAAAGCATGAACCTATTGCACCAAAAAATAGATGGTAAGGATATAAACCATCATCTTGATCACCTAATTTAGCTATACCAGTTGGAGAAAAAAGTTCTCCTTTAAAATTCATATCCCATTTTAAAACTACTCTATCGTAAGCCATTTTATCACCTCGTAAAAAATTATACTATAAATTTGGAAATTTTACTATTATAACGCTAGTTTTTAACATAGTTTAATTTAACCATTTAGGTGTTTATTTGTAAGCGCTTTAGTGTTATAATTTATATGGGTATTTTTTTTTGTAAAAAAGCAAAATTAATATATAAAACATTTGGAGGTTTTAATTATGAGAAACAATTTTTATGGAAAGAGTTTTTTAACCTTATTAGATTTTACTAAGGAAGAGATTAATGACTTGTTATCATTGTCAGCAAAACTCAAAGCAAAAAAACACGCTGGTTTAGAATGTTCACCTTTAAAAGGGAAAAATGTCGTTCTTCTTTTTGAAAAAGATTCTACCAGAACAAGATGCGCTTTTCAAGTAGGAGCAAATGACTTGGGTATGAACGTAACTTATTTAGGACCTACTGGTTCACAAATGGGTAAAAAAGAAAGTATAAAAGATACCGCTAGAGTATTGGGTAGAATGTTTGATGGCATTGAGTATCGTGGTTACAAACAAGAAACAGTTGATATATTAGCTGAGTATTCAGGAGTTCCTGTTTGGAATGGGTTAACAGATAAATATCACCCAACTCAAATTCTCGCGGACTTTTTAACTATAATAGAAAAATTTGGTCATTTAGAAGGTATCAACTTCACTTATTTTGGTGATGCTCATAATAATATGGGAAATTCACTCATGATTGGTTCAGCTATAATGGGTATGAATTTTACAGCTTGTGCACCAATGGACTTATGGCCAAATAAAGATTTAATCTCAAAATGTAACGAATTGGCTAAAGCATCAGGTGCTAAATTGAATTTTACAGAAGATGTAATTGAAGGCGCTAAAAATGCTGATGTTATTTATACTGATGTTTGGGTATCTATGGGTGAACCAGAATCAGTTTGGAAAGAAAGAATAGAAAAATTATTTCCTTATCAAGTTAATAAAAATATTATGAAACACGCAAACGAAACAGCTATATTCATGCATTGTTTACCTGCATTTCACAACCGTGAAACTGTTGTAGGAGAAGATATATTTAAAAAATTTGGTTTAGATGCGCTTGAAGTAACTGAAGATGTTTTTGAATCTAAACAATCAGTTGTTTTTGATGAAGCTGAAAATCGTTTACATACTATTAAAGCTGTTATGTATGCGTCACTCAAGGGGGAATAATGAGAAAGATAGTCGTAGCTTTAGGTGGCAATGCGTTAGGACATAACTCAATTGATCAAATGGAGAAAGTTAAGCATGCTGTTAAACCAATAATTGAACTAGTTGAGCAAGGTAACGAAGTAATCTTAGCACATGGTAATGGTCCTCAAGTCGGTATGATTAACCTTGCTTTCGAAACAAGTTATAATGTTTCAAATAATAATCCTGATATGCCTTTTCCAGAATGTGGCGCTATGTCACAAGGTTATATTGGGTACCATTTACAAAATGCTCTTTTAACTGAATTGAAAAACAAAGGGCTAAAACAACAAGTCGCTACAATTATTACTCAAGTTGAAGTAGATGAAAATGATAGTGCATTTCAAAATCCTACGAAGCCAATTGGTAAATTTTATGATTTAAAAACGGCAAAAGAATTCGCAGAAAAAAAGGGATACATTATGATTGAAGATGCATCAAGAGGCTATCGCAGAGTAGTTGCTAGTCCAAAACCTGTAAATATCGTTGAAATTGAAATTATCAAATCAATGGTTAAAGCTGGCCACTTGGTTGTAACGGTAGGCGGTGGTGGTATTCCAGTTATAAAAAAAGGAAATGAATTTATTGGAGTTCCAGCAGTAATTGACAAGGATTTTGCAAGTGCAAAACTAGCAGACTTGCTTGATGTTGATATGTTAGTAATATTGACTGCTGTAAATAAAGTTAAAATCAACTTTAATACACCACAAGAAAAAGATTTAGATAATATAACAGTAAAAGAAATTGATGAGTTAATTTTAGAGGGCCATTTTCTTAAAGGGTCCATGTTGCCAAAAATTGAAGCTGCAAGAATGTTTGTTAGCGGAAAAAAACATCGTACAGCTATAATTGCTTCATTGGAAGAAGCTAAAGAAGCTTTGCTAGGTCACACAGGAACGAGGATAACAAACTAATGAGAAAAGAAAATATAAAAGTAGCTATTTGGGGCTTTGGAGCAATGGGTTCTGGAATGGCAAGAATGATATTAAGTAAAAGTGGGTTTGACATTGTTGGTGTTTGCGACATGTACAAAGAAATAGTTGGCAAAAGTATATTTGATATTCTTAAAATGAATAACCCATTTAATCATGATGTTTTTATCTCAAATAATATAGACGAAATACTAGAAAACAATAAGGTTGATGTAGTTATTCTAGCTACAGATTCATATACTGCGTCTGCTTTTCCAAAGATAAAAAAAATCATAGAATACGGTGTGAATGTTGTATCAACAGCTGAAGAAATGTCATACCCTAAAGCAAATCAACCTGAACTTGCAAAAGAAATTGATTATTTAGCAAAGAAAAATAACGTTACTGTTTTAGGTACGGGAGTCAATCCTGGAATGATGATGGATTTACTTGCTATTTGTATCAGTGGAGTAACAGAAGATATCAAGGGATTTGAAATATCACGCATAAATTCTCTATCTCCATTTGGTAAAACGGTTATGGAAGAACAAGGAGTCGGATTATCATTAAAAGACTTTGAAGATAAGTTATCAAAAAATGAAATTGCAGGTCATGTAGGGTTCAAAGAATCAGCTTATATGATAGCTGAAGCAATGGGTTTAGAAGTAATTAAGTTTAATCAGAGCATGAAACCGATAATCACAGATTTTGATCGTAAAAGCCCTCATGGTTTTGCTAAGGCTGGAGATGTCTGTGGGGTAGAAATGAGTGCTGAAGCAATATTAGATAACAACATCAAAATTAAACTCTATCACCCACAACAAATAGAACCTGAAATGGCTGGAGTTAGCACTGGAGATTACATAAAAATTTTAGGGAAACCAGAAATAAACCTCTCAAATGTCCCGGAAGTCGAAGGCGGAATAGGAACAATAGCTATTTGTGTTAATATGATACCACATGTTATTAATTCCAAGGCTGGATTAGTTACAATGATTGACTTACCTGTACCACGAGCTATTATGGGAGACGTAAGAAATTTAGTGAGAGAGGACTGATTATCTTGATAAAAAAAGGAAGTTGGGTTCAAATTAGAAAAATCATTCTTAACCCTAATGAAAGAGCTTCTAATTTACCTGAAACAACAAAAAAAGTTCCACTTCTTCTTTGGGTTAAAGGAACTCTAACAAAAGATTCTTCGATAGGTGATACAGTAGAAATAGAAACTGTAACAGGTCGTATCGAATCTGGAGAATTGATTTCTGTAAATCCATGTTTTTTGCATACCTATGGAAACTATATACCTGAACTTCATGAAATAGATAGAATTTTAAAAGAAACTTTATATGGATGTGATAAAAATGAATAATTCATATAATAGCGTAATGCAAAGAAAAAATGAAATTATGCAAAAATCAGTTGGGATAAACTATCAAACTCATGAAAAAAATTATATAAACTTCGATTACGAAGCCCTTTTACATGAAGGAGATTTTAGTCTTGAACAGATTAAAAATATTCAAAATAATAATGGGGTTGGTAGTACACCATTAAAAGAGTGTAAAAACATAACTCAATTAGCTAGAAAGGTTTCAAAACCAGGGTATGGAGCTCGAATATTTATCAAGGACGAATCTTTAAATGACTCTGGAAGTTTTAAAGCAAGGCGAGCAAGTATATCTTGCTACCAAGCTAAGAAAATGGGATTTAAAGGCGTAATTGCAGCCACAAGCGGAAACTACGGAGCTGCTGTAGCTTCGCAAGCTGCGAAGTATGGGTTAAAATGTATAATCGTTCAAGAATGTTATGATTCTAAAGGAATTGGACAACCTGAAATTATAGAAAAAGCAAGAGCCTGTGAAGCTTATGGAGCTGAAGTGGTTCAATTAAGCGTCGGACCAGAATTATTTTACAAGTTTCTTCTTCTTTTAGAAGAAACTGGTTATTTTAATGCTTCTTTGTACACACCTTATGGAATAATGGGAATAGAAACTTTAGGACAGGAAATTATTGAAGATTGTTTACGTATTACAGGAAATGTTCCAGATATGGTTGTATGTACAAATGCTGGCGGTGGAAATCTAACAGGAACAGCAAGGGGTATAAAGAAAACTACTAATGAACCAGTTACAATTGTTGGTGCTAGTGTAAATTTAAAAGGTTTACATATGGCAAATGATATTGATTTTAATAAGAAATCATTTACAACTGGTCATACAGGATTTGGTTTACCTTTTATAATTAATCCAGATAGAAGTGATGTTCCACGTTCAGCTGCTCGACCACTTAGATATATCGATAGATATGTAACTGTTAATCAAGGCGAAGTATTCTTTATCACTGAAGCATTAGCAGTTCTAGAAGGCATTGAAAGAGGACCTGCTGGAAACACTTCTTTAGCAGCTGCGTTTTCGTTAGCTCAAGAGTTAAAAGAAAATCAAATAATTGTTGTTCAAGAAACTGAATATACTTCAGCCGGAAAACATCATCAAGCTCAATTAGCATTCGCAAGAGATAACGGAATTGATATCTATTTTGGCGATCCTCAAGAAGAAGTCCCTGGAAAAACTATTGTTTTTCCTAGTTCTGTCGATATGATTAAAGCTATTGATATCGATTTAGATACAATTAGAAAAAAATACTTACAAAATCAGTTTTTAAAGACAAACAAACTTTCTAAGCAAGATCTTTTATACTTAATTCAAGAAACCAATACTTCTGAAGAATTTGTCTTAAATGAAATTAGAAAATATAAAATTAATGTGGAGGACGATTATGAATAACAAAAAATCAAGACAAGATGATTTTTTATTAAGAAGACAACACTTAGCAAATCTGACCGATGAAGAACTTAAAGAAAGGTTTTGGCAATTAGCTGATAAAGCTGTACAACCACTATTAGATTTAGCACAGAAAAATACTTCCCCCGCTATAGAACGAAGCGTGTTACTTCGTATGGGATTTTCTAGTTTGGAAGCTAAGGATATAGTTGAGAAAGTATTAGCTCATGGCTTAATCAGTAAAGGTGCTGGTCATATAGTATATTATTTAGCAAAAACTGAAAATATTGATATTCGTGAAGCCGGTTTAAAACTTATAAAAAATGAAGGCTGGGATATTATTAAAAACAAGTTTGAGGTAAAAATCAATGAATAAAAATGATAAGTTAAATATTCTTGAAATCCTTAAGGATTTAGATAAATATGAACCAAGAAGACGTGGTTGGACCTGGAGAGAACATGTTGAAAATTTAAATATGTCAGGCAATGTTTATTCTGATGCTTCAAAACCGCTTAAAAATAGTACCCCTTTACCTGCAGCGAAATATTTTGACAATATTGATCCACAACCAATTCAAGTTATTACTTCTGAAATTGCAAGTGGTCGTTTTGAAGACGATATAAGAAGAATGAGAATGGCTGCTTGGCATGGCGCAGATCATTTAATGGTTATTAGAACTGCAGGTCAATCTCATTACGATGGTTTAATTGAAGGTACACCTCAAGGTGTTGGTGGAGTTCCGATTACAAGAAAACAAATTAGAGCCCAAAGAAAAGCTCTAGACATCATTGAAGATGAAGTCGGAAGACCAATAAACTTTCATTCTTATGTAAGTGGTGTTGCTGGCCCTGATATTGCTGTCATGTTTGCTGAAGAAGGTGTTAACGGAGCCCATCAAGATCCTCAATACAATGTTCTTTATCGAAATATTAACATGATTAGATCATTTGTGGATGCTGCTGAAAGCAAGAAAATTATGGCTTGGGCTGATATACTTCAAATAGATGGGGCTCATAACGCTAATGCAACAGCCATGGTAGCTTGGAAAGTTATGCCCGAATTGATGGTACAACATGCAATTAATAGTTTATTTTCAGAAAAAGTAGGGATGAAAAAAGAAAACATAGCTTTATCAACCGTCCCTCCTACTGCCACACCTGCTCCCGACTTAAAAATAAATCTACCATATGCAAAAGCATTAAGAGATTTTTTTGGTGACTACAAAATGAGAGCACAGATGAATACAAAATACATGGAGTCATCAACACGAGAAGCTACTGTAACACATGTTCTAAATATGATGATATCAAAACTAACATCTGCTGACATCCAATCAACTATTACACCGGATGAAGGAAGAAATGTTCCTTGGCATATGTATAATGTTGAAGCTTGTGACACGGCAAAACAATCACTGATCGGTATGGACGGTTTATTGGAAATGGTAGAACTAAAAGACAAAGGTTATCTACCAGAAAAAGTTCGCGAACTAAAAGAAAGATCAATTCTTTTCTTTGAAGAATTATTGGAGTCTGGTGGTTATTTTCAAGCTGTAGAAGATGGATTCTTTATTGATTCTGGTATCTATCCTGAAAGAAATTATGATGGTATATCTAGAAAAATTAATGGCGGTATAGGTGCTAATACAGTTTATGAAAGAGACGATGATTATTTTGCGCCAGTGACAGCTCATTACGGTTATAATAATATTGAACAATATGGATTAAAAAAAGGTGATTCTCCTTCTTCTCTAATCCACGGTTCAACTTTTGAAGATCGGTCAAAGATTCAATACATTGATGAACTTGACGAAGAAGACAACGTTAACACAAGATTAAACGAAACCAAGAAATATTTAAACTCTAATTTAATCAAGCCAGAAGTTCAATGGGCTGGAGATGGTATCTTGGTTGTTGATATCACACTGCCTACTTCAGTTCGATATGCTGAAGCAGCAGCTTTAGAAATAGCAAAGCATATGAACTTAAAAGACGCTGAGGTTATTCATAGAGAAATTTTGCAAGACGCTGAAGCGACTCGAATTCAAATTAAAGGAAGGTTAGATATTGAAATTAACCTAAACACTTTAGTTTTAGCTAAGGAACCTGATTTACTAAGCGACGCTGAAATTAGAGAATTCGTTCACGAAAACCCTATAACAGTTATTGCTGGCACAGTTGGAGAAGATGAACATTCTGTTGGATTAAGAGAAATCATAGATATTAAACATGGCGGCATAGAAAAATATGGTATCAACTGTATATACTTAGGAACGTCAGTTCCGATTACCAAATTAGTTGATGCAGCAATTGAAGTTAACGCAGATGCAATTTTAATGTCAACCATAATTTCTCATGATGATGTACACTATAAAAATATGAAAAAGACTCATGAATATGCCATTGAAAAAGGAGTAAGAGACAAATTAATCATTATTGCTGGCGGAACACAAGTAACTCCTGAAATCGCAGAAAAAAACGGAGTCGATGCAGGTTTTGGCAGAGGAACAAAAGGACATCATGTCGCCTCATTTTTAGTTAAGAAAAAGGTTGAAATTGATGAAAATTGATGCGTTAGTAGCGGAAATTGGATCCACAACTACCATAATTAATGCTTTCAATGATTTAGATACTGAACACCCAAAATTTATCGGTAGCGGATTTGCCCCTACAACTGTAGTTGAAGGGGATGTGAATATCGGTTTAGTCCGTGCTAAACAAAATTTGATGCAAAACTTAAAAGTAACAGAACTAATCGCAAAAGAAACTTTTGCGAGTTCTAGTGCTGCTGGCGGTCTAAAAATGAGTGTGCACGGATTAGTCTATGATATGACAGTAAAAGCTGCTAAAGAAGCGGCTTTAGGAGCTGGTGCAAATTTAAAGATGATAACATCTGGTCCTCTTGATGAATACCAAATTGAAGAGATTAAAAATGAGACTCTAAATATAATTATGGTATCTGGAGGAGTTGATTTTGGTGAAAGAATAACTGCTTTAGAAAACGCAAAAACAATTGCTGAATTAAGACTAAATATACCTGTAATATATTCTGGAAACATTCAAAATCATAATTTAGTTCGTAAGTACTTTGCCGATAATAATCAAGAAGAGTATTTGTATATAAGCAATAACGTTTATCCTAAGATAGATGTGCTAGAGGTCGAAAACACAAGGAAAATAATACAAGATGTTTTTGAAAAGCATATAGTCCAGGCTCCCGGGATGGAGCACGTTAAAGATTTAATATCTGAATCTATTATTCCTACCCCTGGTGCCGTTATGGAAGCATCAAAATTACTACAAAAAGCTATAGGTGATTTAATTACTGTTGATGTTGGTGGAGCTACTACTGATATTCATTCTGTTACTGAAGGTAAAGAAGAAATAAGCAAAATTCTAATTGCTCCGGAGCCTTTTGCAAAAAGAACTGTAGAGGGTGATTTAGGTGTATATATTAACAAAAATAATATTATAAATATTATTGGGAAGACTCAATTAACAAAAGAGTTATCAATAACAAATGATGAGTTAGATTTTTTAGTAGCTAATTATCAACCGATACCTAACACTAAACAAATTGCATTAACAGAAAAACTAACAGAAGTTGCTTTCGACATATCTTTGAAACGTCATTCAGGACGCTTAATATATATGTTTAATAGTTCCGGGAAAATTGCTTATGCTGAAGGAAAAGATTTGAGCAATGTTAAAAATATTGTAGCTACTGGTGGAGCTCTTACAAAATTACCAAATAGATACAAGATTATTAAAAATGTTTTAGAAAAGCAGAATAATCTCACATTATCTCCTTCTGCTAAAACTAATATACTAATTGATAATTCATACATAATGGCATCATTAGGAGTTCTCTCTATAAAACATCCAGAAGCCGCATTAAAACTATTAAAACAAAGTTTGGAGATTGATTAGTATGTATCCAAGAATAAATATTGATTTAAAAAAATTAAAAGATAATTGCCTAAAAATGATTAATTACGCAAGTAGTAATGGCATTACTACCATTATGCCTGTTATTAAAGTGGTTGCAGGAGATAAAAGAGTAGCTGAAGTTTTTGTAGAAAGTGGTTTTGAATATCTATGTGATTCTAGAATTAAAAATTTAAAAATGTATCAAGATTTTAAGGTTAAAAAGTTGCTATTAAGGTTACCTAGTTTATCGGATATAAAAGGAGTTATATCTTACGCTGATATCTCACTTAACAGTGAATTGAAAACCATAATATCGCTAAACGCAGAGGCTGAAAGGCAAAATAAAAAACACGAAATTATTTTCATGTATGACTTAGGAGACCTGAGAGAAGGAATTTTTTATAAAAACAATTATATTGAAGATATTAAGAATGTTTTAAGTTTGAAAAATATAGTTTTAAAAGGTATTGGTACAAATTTAACTTGTTATGGTGGTGTTGTTCCAAGTCAAAAAATCCTGAATAGACTTATAGATATTAAAAAAAATATAGAGAACACATTCAAAATAAAACTTGATATTATTTCTGGTGGAAACTCTTCTTCAGTTTTTCTTTTTGGTAAGAATGAAATCCCTAATGGAATAAATTCACTTAGATTGGGTGAATCAATATTCTTTGGAAAAGAGACTTCTTATTCTACTGATATTAAAAATTTTAATTTAGATGTTTTTAGTTTAGAAGCAGAAATAATCGAGTGTAAATACAAACCATCTTTTCCTGATGGTGAAACTTCAATTAACTCATTTGGAGAAAAAGTGAATATAGTGGATAAAGGCATTATGAAAAGAGCAATCTTAGCAATTGGCAAACAAGATGTACAGTTAAACAATATATTCCCAATAGATTCTAGGATAGAAATCATAGGGGGAAGTAGCGATCATTTGATTATAAACATAACAAATACAAATTATAAGCTTGGTGATATAATTGAGTTTAGGGTCAACTATCCAGGATTATTACATTTAATGAATTCTCCGTATATTTATCGAAATTACAAATAAAAAAGCCCCAAAGGGCTTTAAATTATTTTTTGTTTCGAATATAACTGACAGTAGCTTCTTTTTTCACTTCAAATTCACTCATTTTTTCAAAAAATTGTAATATCCTTGTGTTATCACCATAGTTACGCGGATGAAATCCAGGGAACTTCTTTTGAAGGAGTTGAGCAATTAAACTCCAATATGCCCATCCATCATCTTCTATGTTTGCATTAATAATGTTGGTCAACTCTTGCTTGATTCTTCTAAGCGGTGTGATTGAACTTACATTAGTTGTTATTGTTTTAGCGGCTTTCTTCTTTGTTTCTTTGATTTCAACCTCAATCACTTCTTCTTTTGGAGTCCCTTTCAACATTTTATCAAGATAAGCAAAGGTCTCACATGAGTTAACAAGAGAAATTGGCGTTTTTGATTCTCCCATTCCAAATACAAACATATTGTCTTCTCTTAGTCTAGTAACTAATTTAGTAAAATCGCTATCACTTGAGACGATACAAAATGAATTTACTTTTCCAGAATATAATATGTCCATTGCATCAATAATTAATGTAAAATCAGAAGAGTTCTTTCCAAATGTATAAGCGTATTGTTGTACTGGAGTTAATCCGAATTCACTAATTTTAGTTTTCCAAGGATTGAGTTGGGGAGTAGTCCAATCTCCATATACGCGACGATAATTTATTGTTCCATACTTATTAGCTTCATCTATAATGATTTCTATATAACTAGGGCTGATATTTTCGGCATCAATTAATAATGCAATACTTTTATTTTTAATTTCCATTTTCACACCTCATCTAATATTATAACAAATATTTGCCAAAGAAAGGCAAATTATTTAATAAAAACCAATAAAGGAGTAAAAAATGACGAAAAGTGATGTTTTAAATGATTGGATTCAGGAAATTAGAGAACACGTAACGCCAAACAATGTAATTATTTGGACCGGTAATCAAAATCAATATGATGAATTAGCCGAACAGCAAGTTATGCTAGGAAAAGCCATTCGACTAAATCCAAAAAAAAGACCTAGATCTTTATTATATAGATCTGATCCTTCTGATGTGGCCAGAGTTGAAAAAAGAACTTTTATTTCTACAAGCAAGCAAGAAATGGCAGGACCTACCAATAATTGGATAGCAAAAGATGAATTAATGCCTAAAATGTGGAATCTTTATAAAAATTGTATGTCTGGAAGAACTATGTATGTTATTCCTTTTTCTATGGGCCCAGTAGGTTTAGATATGTCTAAAATAGGCGTTGAAATTACGGATAGTCCTTATGTTGTTCTAAACATGCATATTATGACCAGAACAGGAACAAAAGTGCTCGATCTGATTGAAAAAGGCGAGGAATTTGTTAAGTGTTTGCATTCTGTAGGTTATCCACTAAAAGACAATGAAAAAGATCCATCTTGGCCTTGTGCGCCAATGGAAAGTAAATATATAACTCAGTTTCCCGAAGAAAGAATGATTTGGTCTTTTGGTTCTGGCTATGGCGGCAATGCTTTGCTAGGAAAAAAATGTTTTGCATTAAGGATTGCATCTGCTATCGCTAAAGATGAAGGCTGGTTGGCAGAACACATGTTAATATTGAAGTTAACGAACCCTAAGGGTGTAGTAAAATACATTACAGGTGCATTTCCTAGCGCTTGCGGAAAAACAAACTTAGCAATGATTAACCCTACCTTACCTGGTTGGAAAGCTGAAACAATTGGTGATGATATTGCATGGTTAAAAATCCATAAAGATAAAAAAATGTATGCTATCAATCCAGAAGCAGGATTTTTCGGAGTAACTTCTGGAACCTCATATGTTACTAATCCCACTGCTATGGAATCTATAAAAAGTGATGTGATTTATACTAACGTAGCCTTAACAGATGATAATGATGTTTGGTGGGAAGGATTATCTGAAGTGCCAAATCATCTTATAGATTGGCATGGTAATGATTGGTATAAGGGTATGGATTTAAGACCTGACCATCCAAACGGAAGGTTTACAGCACCTCTAACTAACTGTCCTTGTTTAGCGTCAGAATATGAAAAACCTGTTCCGATATCAGCTATACTATTTGGAGGAAGACGTCCTTCCACCATTCCTTTAGTTATGCAAAGTTATTGTTTTAATCACGGTATTTTTTATGGATCAATTATGGGTTCTGAAATAACCGCCGCAACTATTGATGATAATATCGGAAAAGTAAGAAGAGACCCATTTGCAATGTTACCTTTTATCGGTTACAATATTTCAGATTATGTCAATCATTGGGTTAATGTTTCTAAACAAAGTGATGAAGAAAATTTACCTAAAATTTTCTATATTAATTGGTTTAGAAAAGATAATGATAAATTCTTATGGCCTGGTTTCGGCGAAAACAGCAGGGTTTTGAAATGGATACTAGAAAGAACTGATAATGTCTCTAACTTTATTGAAACGCCTATAGGTATTATACCAGATATTAACAAACTTGATTTATCTGGGTTAAATATAAAATCGGATGATATGATAAAACTTGTTACAGTAGAAAAAGATGATTGGAGAATAGAAATTGAATCAATAAAAAAATATTATTCTAACCTTTACAAAGATAATCTGCCTTTAGTTTTAGATCAAGAATTAAAACAACTAATAAAAAGATTTAATTTTTAACTTTAAAAGGCAACAAAAAAACGTTGCCTTTTTGTTTTGCAATTTGTTTCCAAAAAGTTAAAATTTAAGTTATAATAAAATAGTTATTAATCTAAAGGTGAAATATGAAAAAAACAGTTATTTATATTATAATTCTATATTTTGTTCATGGTGTTATTAACAATTTAGGACACCCAATAACCCCAGCTTTTGTGAGGGGGTTAGAAATACCAAATTACATGTTTGGGTTTTTTTACGCTACAATGAGCTTTGGTTTGATGATAGCTGCGCCTATTTGGGGCATAATAGCTGATAGAGGAAAAAAAAGATTTGTTATGGTATTAGGTCTAATTATTTATAGTATTGGTCAGTTTGGGTTTGCATATTCTGGAAATATGTATTGATGGTCTTTTATAGATTTGTTTCTGGATTTGGCGTAGCAGCTAGTATGACGCTTTTTGTTTCTCACATGATAGAAGTAAGTAAACCAGAAAAAAGAGCGAAAAATTTAGCTTGGTTAGCAGCTTCTTTGGCCTTAGGTGCAAGCGTTGGTTATAAACTAGGAGGATTTATAAGTACAAATCCAAAAATAGTAGAATTACTATATACCTCTGACTTAAGAGTTGTTTTCTTAATCCAAGGTATTGCTAATTTAGTATATGCGATATTTGTTTTTATGTTAATTAAAGAAAGTGATATTCTTAAGCATGCTACTAAAAAGCCAACTATGATTGAAAGTTTCAAAAATATTAAAAATATTAACTTCAACTTATTATTATTTTTAATATCTCTTACATTCATAAGTGTAGCAATAACTAATTTATCGAAATACCTAGACGTATATTTCGATTACCTAGGTTATGATTCTGGCGATTTAGGTGACTTTGTCTTTATTACTGGTATTGTATCTATAATCACAAGTATATTTATCGTTCCAATTATAATAAAACTTCAAAAGAACTTACTAATAATGATAATCACCCAAGCAATAAGTATTATTGTAGTTTTATATGTGTTTAGATCAAATAATTTCATTTTAGCTGTTTACACGATTTATATGATTTATGTAATTGCAAAAGCAATATATCAGCCTTTAGAACAAAACTTTATAGCTGACAACGCTAACGAAGGGTACTTCAGCTCAATTATGGGTGTAAGACAATCTTTCTATTCAGTGGGCATGATTATCGGTCCTTTAATTGGTGGGTTCTTATATGAATCAGCTCCAATAAAAGTTTTTGATTTTTCAGCAATTATGATTGCTGTTGGATTAGTTCTTATGTTAATTGTCTATGTTAGAATAAAGAAAAATAGCGATTTGGTTAATTCATAGCAAATCGCTTTTATTTTACTACTTTTAATGATAGAATGTGAATTATAAGAGGTGATAAAATGAATATTTATGATTATTCAATTAAAAATATTGAACGTGAAGATGTATTGCTAGAAAAGTTTAAAGGTAAAGTTTTGCTTATTTTCAATTCTGCGACAAAATGTGGTTATACTCCGCAATACGAAGGAATACAATCTTTATACGAAAAATATCAAAATAAAGGTTTTGAAATCATTGATTTACCATGTAATCAGTTTTTAAATCAAGCACCTGGTTCTGATGAAGAGCTTGCAGGATTCTGCCAAGCTAATTATCACACAACATTTGAAACATTCTCAAAGATTAAAGTAAATGGTGATGATGCAATTGATTTATATAAATACTTAAAAAGAGTTAAACCTAAAGACGAAACACCTGGAAAGGAAAAATTTGAACCTATATTAGCAGAAGATAAGAGCAGTTCCAAAATCAAATGGAATTTTACAAAATTTATCATCGACAGAGAAGGTAATGTATATGGTCGATATGGCTCAAAAATAAAACCAGAAGAGTTGTCTACAATAATTGAAAAATTATTATAAAAAACGAGGTAGAATTCTACCTCGTTTTTTATATCAAATATTTAGGTTTTTCATTGCTTAGATACAATTTTAAATTATCTCTTGTCATCTCGTATAATCTATCTTTCATATAAGGGCTACTAGATGCATTATGTGGAGTTATATAAACGTTATCAAGAGACCATAATTCATCTGTTTTCGGTAATGGTTCAGGTGTAGTAACATCTAAGCCGGCACCTCTAATACGTTTTTGTTTTAGCGCATTTAACAGACTTTCTTGATCTATAACTTTTCCTCTTGCTACATTAATTAATATCGCAGTTTCTTTCATCAAAGAAAGTCTTTCTTTATTAATTATATGATATGTTTCTTCATTCAAAGGTAGTGCTATCACAAGATAATCAGCAAGTTTTACTACATGGTTAAGTCCTTCTTCACCAGTAAATACTTCATCAAAATAAGGAGCTTGAAAATTATTTTTTCTATAGCCTAATATCTTTTTAGCACCAAAAGCTTTCATTCTTTTAGCAATTTCTTGACCAATCGAACCCGTACCTAATATAGATACTATTGAATTATATATCTCTGGTTCCTTTTTAATTGGTTCCCAAATTTTTACTTTCATAGATTCAATATAGTGTTTCATATTTCTGTTAAAATACAGGATTTTTGAAAAAACATCTTCTGCTATCGATATAGAAAATATGTCTTGAGAATTACTAACTAGAATCCCCTTTTCTTTATAGATATCGATTGAAACATTATCATATCCCGCCATCAACAATTGAATCCATTTTAAATTAGGATACTCATCAATATTTATACTATTTAAAGTTGAATTACTAATTACCATAATTTCAACGTCATGATTGTCTTCAATGATATCTACAAATTCAATTTCTGCAAATTCAACTATCAATTTTGGGTAATTAACCCTTCCCATAAACCGATAATCTACATATACTTTCACATTTATCACCTCACATTCTAATTATATCACAAAAAAAATGTATGCTTTTACCCATACATTTTTTTTATTACATAACTTACAAGTTTCTTCGGTAATAATCTATTTAATAATACAAATACCTTATATTGAAAGCCTACTGTTTTAGCTATAGGCATTCTTTTTTTTCTAATCAACTTGAATATAACTTTACTGACAGATAAAGCTGACATTCCATTTTCTTCATCTCTTGCCATTCGTTCAATAGATACTTTAATTCTCTCGTTATACAATGAATTTTCTATAGTCTTCGGCATTTCGCGATTCTTAGTAAACCCAGTTTGAATATCCCCTGGATGAACTGTAGAAACTTGAATATTAAAAGGAGCTAGTTCAATTCTAAGTCCTTCAGAGAATGATGTAATAGCAGCTTTTGTCATCGAATAAAAAGTTTGAAATGGAATAGTAAGTATTCCAGCTACTGAACCAATATTGATGATTCTTGGACTTTTGGCTTTTCTGAGTAGTGGCAACATGTTTTTTGTTAGTAAGAACTGCCCAAATACATTAACATCAAATATTCTTTTACCTTCTTCAAGAGAACTATATTCTAAAGCTCCAGAAACACCCATTCCAGCACAATTAATCAAAACTTCAACATTATCAAATAGTTTATTAATCTCATTACAACAATTAACTACATCAGTTTCTTTTGTAATATCGCATAATAAATACTTGAATTTATATTGTTCAATTGGATATTTTCTTGATAATCCAATTACATTATACCCTTTACTTTGAAGAAAATTCGCCGTTGCAAAACCAATACCGCTTGAAGCACCACTGATTACAACTGTTTTATTCATTCTTAACGTCTAACAAAGTCATTAAAGACTCATCATCCTCTGGTAAATTATTTAAAACATCAGCAATTATGGTAACAGCTTCATCCATTAGTTCTTCTGTATGTGTCGCTGTATAAGAAGTCCTAATTAAGCATTCGCCTTCAGGTGTTGCTGGTGGTAAAACAGGGTTTACATAAACACCTTTTTCATACAATATTTTACAAGCGATAATAGTCCTTAACATTGAATATGTATATATCGGTATAATCGGTACAATTGAATTCTCTATAATATTCAATCCTTTTGCTTTCAGTCCATCTCTAACATATTTAGTTATATTTAACAAGGCCTTAGGTCTTTCTGGTTCAGCTTTTAAAATCCTCAAAGCCTCTAATGCAGTAGCTGCACTTGATGGCGTAATTGCTGCACAGAAAATAAACGGTCTTGACTTATGCTTCACGTATTCAACAACTTTAGCATCAGCTGCCATGTAGCCACCAAGACTCGCTAATGATTTTGAAAAAGTTCCCATAATAATATCAACATCTTTTTCAAGTCCAAAGTATTCAGCAGTTCCTCTTCCGCGTTCGCCTAACACACCAAATCCATGAGCATCATCAACCATAACTCTCGCATCGTACTTTTTAGCTAGTTTAACAATTTCAGGTAACTTACAAATATCACCACTCATTGAAAAAACACCATCTGTAACAATTAATTTCCCTTTGCTTGGTCCAGCTGCTATTAGCTTCTTTTCTAAATCTTCCATATCATTATGATGATATCTTACCATTTCTGCATATGATAAACGCACACCATCATAAATTGATGCATGGTTTTCACGATCACAAAAAACTAAATCATTTCTACCAGCAATCGCTGATAATATTCCTAAGTTTGATTGATATCCAGTAGAAAAAGTTACACATGCTTCTTTATTTAAAAACTCAGCTAATTCTTTTTCTAGAGTTATATGTGTTGTTAAAGTTCCGTTTAAAAATCTTGACCCAGAAACGCCAGAACCAAATTCCTTCAAAGCTTTAATACCAGCTTGAACAACTCTTTCATCCCCAGTTAATCCAAGATAGTTATTAGAGCCTATCATAATTCTTCTTTTGCCTTCCATTAAAACTTCGATATCTTGTCTAGTTTCAAGAGCGTGAAAATATGGATAAATACCCATTTCTTTATACTCTTCAGCTAATGTGAAATCATCACACTTCTTAAATAAATCCATTTAAATTTCCCCTTCACAAAAAAAATATATGGTACATTACTTTGTTTCTAAGCAATTATACCATATATGATTTTTTTTGTATATTTTATTTATAAAATTACTCTGTTCTTAATGCTATTACTGGATCTTTTTTTGAAGCCATTCTAGCTGGAATAAAACCTGCTATATAAGCCAGTAGTACACTAATACTAATTAATGAAAACATATGTAGAGCTGATAGTTTAGCGACATTAGGCATATCAGCTAAATTTTCAATAATAATGTTGATTGGAATAATTAACAACAAACTTACACCGATACCAACTATACCAGCTGCTAAACCAATAATCAAATTTTCTGAATTAAATACTCTTGATATATCTTTCTTTCTAGCACCTAAAGCTCTTAAAACTCCAATTTCTTTTGTTCTTTCAATTACAGATATATAAGTAATGATAGCAATCATTATCGAAGAAACAACTAACGAAATAGCTGCGAAAGCTATTAACACAATAGATATTGTGTCAATTACTCCACCAACCATAGATGTAATTGTTGCTGCTTGATCAACGTATTCCACTTTATCATCTTCACTTTTATCAATATTATATTTATCTAAATAATCTTTAACTAAATCTTTATTTTCAAAATTACTCGGATAAAGTGAAATTGTATCAATACCTCCAACTTCTTCTGGATAAGTTGTATATAGATATTCTGCCAATTCTGAAGTGTAACCTAAACCATTATATAATAATGCAACATTAGAACCTTCTTTTGCTCTTATTATCCCTGCTATTGTAACATCCATAGCTTCGTTAACATCACTTGTTTGCACATTATATTCGCCCATATACAGCTTAAACTCAGAACCAATCATATCATCAAAACTGAATTCAGTATCTTCTTCAGTATCAAAACCAAGAACTTGAAGAGTAGACTTATAAATTCGATTATATTCATCAACAACTAAATAAACTTCAAATTTTTCATTTTCATAATCTTGAACAACGGGTTCACCATAAATTATGTCATAGTTTGTTTCAAAAACACTTCCTTCAGGTAGTAATGTAAAGAACGAAAAACCAAATCCAAAAACATCTGCTGGATTTGAGTCTTCATTTTCAGCTATTGTTTCTGTATTAACCGGATAATATACATCACCCAAAACAGGTACATTCATAAGTTTCAACAAAGACATATTGACTTTTCGTTGAAGTTTAACACCACTTAATGTTTCTTCTCCATCGTTTAATACATAATCCATTACATAATCTATATAATCATCAGTGATATTATTTTTTGTTAAAAAACTTTGAAAACGATTCTCATCATACATAGTAGCAAAAGATTGATCTGGGTAAGTATCTAAATCTGTTTCTCCAAATTGTCTCATCTTTTCAAAATCCAATCTTGATTCTGTAACTGTAATTGGATATCCTGAAAGTGTTTCTCTTTCGAATTTATCAATTTCTTGATCTAATCCATTTGAAAGAGATAGAATTAAAGCAATTCCAATAATACCAATACTTCCAGCAAATGCTGTTAATAATGTTCTTCCCAATTTTGTTCTTATATTGTTGAATGATGAAATAAGTGCGGTTTTAAAACTCATTGCGGTCTTCTTCAAATTTAATCTAGAACTCTCATTTACCCCTTCAGTTAGTGTATTAGAATCATCGATAATTTTACCATCTTTGAGCTTTATAATTCTTGAAGCATATTTATATGCCATCTCAGAATCATGGGTTACCATAATAACAAGCTTATCTTTTGCAATGTCTTTGATTAAATCCAAAATTTGTATTGAAGTTTCTGAATCAAGAGAACCTGTTGGTTCATCTGCTAGAATGACATCAGGATTATTTGCTAACGCTCTAGCAATCGCAACTCTTTGACTTTGACCACCAGATAATTGATTTGGCCTTTTGTGAAGATGATCTTTTAATCCAACTCTCTCTAAGACTTCACTTGCTCTACTTTTCGCTTCAGATTGAGATACACCACTAAGTGATAATCCCATTTCAACATTTTGTAATACACTTAAATGTGAAATTAGATTATGTGATTGAAAAATAAAACCTATAGAATTATTTCTATACATGTCCCACTCATGATCAGTAAAATTCTTTGTAGATTTTTCGTTGATAATTAAATCACCTTTATCAGCGTGATCCAAACCTCCAATAACATTTAACAAGGTTGTCTTTCCACAACCAGAAGGCCCCAAAACAGTAACGAATTCTGCTTGTCTGAATTCAACTGAAATATTGTCAAGAGCATTTTGAGAAAACTCACCTATTACATAAGTTTTCGAGATGTTTTTTAGTTTAAGCATAATTATTCTCCTTCATATATCCATGCTCTAAAATATTTAAATATTCTTCAAGCAATGTCTTTGATTTTTTGTATTCTAATTCTTTTTTAGCTGATATAAATATTGTATGTTTTAAAATAAGAAAAGCTATATCAATTGTATGTTTAATCTTACTTTCATCTTTATTAAATCCAAATTGATTATAGTCAACTACTTCGTATATTTTTTGGCAATCTTCAAAAATCGGTAATTCTTCTCTGTGTTTTTTTACTTCCTCATCATAATGTGTTTGAAAATATACCAAAATATTGAACAAGAATTTTTTATGAGTGTTTTCTTGATATAAATCAAAAATATTCTTGTGTATACTAATAATAATTTTTTTCAAATCTCCATTAACATCTTTTGAAATTTTAACAATCTCGTTATTCATTCTTTCTCTAAATAGTTCTAATAAGTATGTTAATAAATCGTATTTATCCTCAAAATACGTGTAAAAACTGCCTCTTGAAATTTTTGCATTTTTTACAATTTTGTTAATTGAAACCTCGGAAAAAGGTTTATCTGCAAATTCAATTAAAGATTCTTTTATAATGCTATTTTGTTTTTCTTTTGATAAGTTTAGAAATGTCATACTCGGCATTATTTTCACCTCAGGTATATTCTATATGACAACATGTCAGTTGTCAATTTATTTAACTCGTCATCACAGAAAAATCACTAAATAAAAATGTCAGTAATTTTTGCTTATACTGACATTTTTATATAATTTACAATTTTAATATTTTATCCAACTCAGTAATACAATATTTCTTATCGGACTCTTTTTCAATTTCTTCTATAACTTCTTTAGCTTTATTTAGCATTAAATCTCGATGAGATATGTCTTTGAGCAAATGATAAACTCTGACATTTGCTTCATAAGCGAAGAATAAATCAATATCCTTAAGATTAAGTTTTAAGGAATCATCTAAAACTTTTTTTGCGTAATACAAACTTGCTTCCAATAAATCTGCCTCTGCAAATACTCTTGATACTTGCCAGTTGCTTCTGATGAAGTTAATTTGATTACCTACTAAAGACCAGTAATACTTAGATTTGAAAGTAAGATCAATCATTTTTAGAGTTTCTTCTACGGTTCGATTGTTTTTTTCTATGAAGTCCCAAGTTTGATTAAATGCTTGCTTTGCTAAACTACGTATTTCGTCGCTCATCATAATTTACTTTTTAGCCGCCTCTCTAAAGATTTCTAATCCTTTAGTTGTTAAAG
>Ga0265294_10000994_pt1 | contig 38475 bp, 33 predicted proteins | sample MunlanPumphouse3_FD_192504 | JGI IMG/M metagenome (GOLD analysis project Ga0265294, IMG submission 192504) | Groundwater microbial communities from a municipal landfill in Southern Ontario, Canada - Pumphouse #3 | ecosystem: Environmental > Aquatic > Deep subsurface > Groundwater | place... | reverse complement strand
GACCCTAAATCTACTTGTATGCTTGTTGAGGTGATTGCGAAAAAAAGTCAAGACATTCCATGGGTAATAAATCTTGATGGTGAAAGACAATCTCCTTCTAAAAAGATAAGAAGAGTTTCTATTGATAAGTTTTACGAATTGGTAACAGGAGATAAGGATGCTTTTGTAAACCTATGCCAAGTTATACCACAAGTTATTAAAGATGTCGTTGGAACGATGAAATTACAACAAAGGAAGAATACTGTTTATGATGAACTAAGTAAAATATCAGATGATTTATTGACAAGTATTTATCTTCTTTCCTTTAAGCGTTATGAAGGATTTAAGGACTTTAAAATAGAGGAGTAAATTATTATATGATTGAAAGTACTTTTACAATACAAGAGATAAGTAATTTATTGGATGTTTCTATCCCTAGACTGCAATCATGGGAGGAAAGAGGGAAACTCGTGCCTTTACACTTAAATGAGAATAACGAAAAGCTTTATAGCAAATCGCAACTTGCTCTTTTTGAAGATGCATTAAATATATTTGAAAGTTCTTGGGATGAAGAATGCAAAACTAAACCAAAGAGGGAATATAAGTCTATTGAACTTTTTGCTGGTGCTGGAGGTATGGCTATTGGGTTTGAAAAAGCAGGAATAGGTCACCTTATGCTTAATGAGGTTGATAAAGATGCTTGTGCTACTTTACGAAAGAATAGACCTGATTGGAATGTTGTGGAGGGTGATATTAGAGATGTTGATTTTACACCATATAAAGGGAAAGTAGATGTTGTTACTGGTGGTTTTCCTTGTCAAGCATTTTCTTATGCAGGGAAAAAGATGGGTTTTGAAGATACAAGAGGTACTTTGTTTTTCGATTTTGCAAGATGTGTGAAAGAGGTCGAGCCAATAGTTTTAGTTGCAGAAAATGTTAAGGGTTTAGTTAGTCATGATAATGGGAAAACTCTAGAAATAATTTGTAATACAATAAAGGAGATTGGTTATACTCTTATTCAAAGAAAAGTTTTTAAGGCAATGTATTATAAGGTTCCACAAAAACGTGAACGATTAATCTTAATAGCTATTAGAAATGATTATGCTGATAGAATTAATGAGTTTAAATTTCCTTCTCCATATCCTAAGGTTTTAACTTTAGAAGATGCCTTTAAGAAAGGGGAACTATATGATTGTGATGTTCCAGAGTCAGATGGTGCTAAATATCCTAAAAAGAAAAAAGAGATTATGGATTTAGTTCCTGAGGGTGGTTATTGGAAGGATTTACCTATTGAATTGCAAAAAGAATATATGGGAGGAAGTTTCTATTTAGGTGGAGGAAAGACAGGGTTGGCAAGAAGATTATCAATGTCGGCACCAAGTTTAACAGTGGTATGTTCGCCAGCAATGAAACAAACCGAGAGATGTCACCCAACAGAAACAAGACCTTTAACAATTCGTGAATCAGCTAGAATACAAACCTTTCCTGATGAGTGGAAGTTTTCAGGTTCACAATCACATGCTTATAAACAAATAGGCAATGCTTTACCCGTAAACTTAGCATGGGCGATTGCAAGAAGTGTAGTAAGGTTCTTGAATAAAATCGAAGCATAAGAATAGATTAATCTATCAATCAAAAAAAATATCCTAATAATAAATAATGAGTTGGTTAACAATAATTAACCCCAATCAATAAAAGAGGATCCAAATACCCCATTAAACAAGAAAAGACGCCCAATTGGACGTCTCTATTATGTGTTTTATATTTTAGAAGGGTTGTTTGTCTTATGCTAAGGGTTTTATAACTTTTAGTTAACTATCAGTTTCTTCGTCGTGGGGGATATGTCATCCCACACGTTATTACTATAAGGATTTACTTATCCGATAAGTATTTCTAATGCTAAAATGCCAACTTTATTTTCATTCCATAACTTGCTTGTGAGCTTGAAGTATTAGGTTTGCTATAATCATTTACTAAGCTCAAATCAGGGGAGATTGATAATGTCTTATTGTTTCCTAAATTCATAGAGTATAGACCTTCCGAATTTATTTTTTTTGAAGTTTTATTTGCATCATACATGCTATATATCCAACAAGTTAAATAGCTTACAGCTGAAAGTCCTGCTGCAATTGTCCAGTTTCTTTGATAAATTTCACTGCTTCTAAGTGGTTGCATTATGAGTGAGGTAAGCATTAGAGTTTGACTTGCAACTCCCCAAATTATAAACCCAGCACCTTTTCCTACTTGATGATTATATATCTGTCCTGCACCAGGGATGAAATAAGACAGAATAGTTGATAAAAAAGGGTCTCTATAAGGTGTTGTAACCTTAGATGAGCTTGAATTTACTTGTTCTGTAAGTTTTGGTAATTCAGGATATTCAGGATGCTCAACTTTTTCTTGTTTGATTGCGTCAATGTCTTTTGCAATGACTTTGTATGTTACGTCCTGTATGCTAAATAATATATAATCGTCATTTGTTTCTAAAACCTTTCCTTTACGAATTTCTCCATTTTTCAAATACAAAACATCTTGAAAGACGTCTTGTGCAAATAGATTACTTGCTGTGATTAGTGCAAAGAAAAAAGCTAAAAGTGTAATGGTTCTTTTCATATCCAAATCAATTAAATCAATAAACAAAATCAAACCCTTTGTTTGATCTCTGCAAATCTAATATTAATAATCATACTAACAAAATATTTCATTAACTATTTTAATATTATCTATTAATTCAGATGCGATAAAACAAATAAAGACGCGATAAATCGCGTCTCTACAAGGGTTGCGGGTTCTTTGTTGTGTTTTGCCTTTGTAAGAGATTATGGTATCTCAATTTGCGATACCTCCATTGTGGATGTTATCTTGCTTAAGAAAGAGGTAATAAGATTAGTTATCAGATATTAAATTTCAAACTCTTTATTTCCGTAATTAATGTATTTATAAAAATAATTTCTGAAAACTCAGAATTAATTAAATATAATTTGTACTTTTGAAAACTTAATAATCAATTACAAGACACCATACCTCACTTCTAGAGTTTAATAAAGCATTATTTAAGCTTAAATACAAAATAAGTTGTCACATTTAAAAGATAGGTTTTATGGAATTAATAGTTCAGCAACATATTGAAAATAAGATATACACTATTAGAGGTATTCAAGTTATGTTAGATACAGACTTAGCTTTATTCTATGAAGTTAAACCAATTAGATTAAGGGAACAAATGAAAAGAAACCCTAATCGTTTTCCTTCTGATTTTGTTTTTCAACTTACTAATGAAGAGGTTGATTATATGGTATCGCAAAATGCGATACCTTCCATACAAAGCTTAGGTGGACATTTACCCTATGTATTTACAGAACAAGGAGTAGCTGCTGTTTCGGCAGTATTAAGAAGTGATAAAGCGGCGGAAGTAAGTATAGTAATAATGCGAGCTTTTGTAACTATGAGGAAGTTTTTATTGCAAAATGCTTCTGTCTTTCAAAGACTTGACAGTATGGAGTACAAACAATTGAAAACAGATGAAAAGATTGAAGAGCTATTTAACGCATTACAGACATCGCAACCAAAACTTGATAAAGGAATATTCTTTGAAGGACAAGTTTTTGATGCTTATAGTTTCATATCAAATTTGATTAAAACTGCTGACAGTGAAATTATATTAATTGATAACTTTGTTGATGAAAGTGTACTTACTATTTTAAGTAAAAGAAAATCTAATGTTGATGCAATTATTTACACTAAAACTATAAGTAAGTCTCTTCAACTTGATTTGAATAAATATAATGATCAATATCCAGCTATAGATATAAGAGTTTTTGGACAGAGTCATGATAGGTTTTTATTAATTGATAAAACTGAATTATACCACATAGGTGCATCGTTAAAAGATTTAGGTAAAAAGTGGTTTGCTTTTTCTCGAATGGATACTTTAATATCTGATATTTTAAAAAAACTATAATAATGAAAAACGATTTATTGATATTAGTTTCTAATAATTCATTAATCATTAAATATTATTTTGTAGTTTTGAGGATTGAATAGTAACTTAATACAAATTATTATGAACGAAGAAGCACAAAGTTTAATAGAGAAGAAAGAGCAGGAACTTAGAAGAATGCATTTAATTAGTCTTGGCTTTATTAATGAGAAGGCAACTGAAAAAGTAAAAGAAAAACTGGGAGCATTATTTAATAAATTTAAAGATGCAGTTCCAATTTATTTAACAGATGAAGAGTACAATGAAATCTGCAAGTTTTATCCCCTTGATAGGCGTGTAAGATTAGATTATAAAAAGAACGAAGATATTAGTAATATTAAATTCTGGGTTAAACTTTGGAGCATAGTTTCAATTGTTGCTGCTGCCATTTCTATAATTGTAGCTTTAGTAATAATAGCAAACTAACGTAAACCTTTAAAAGCAAGACATTATGAGAAAAGAAATAAAAGATTTAATAGAAGAAGAAAAAGAAATTCTTAAGCAAATTGAATTAGAGAATAGAAATAATCATTTAATTAGTTTGGGGTTAGTTGTTGAGTCAAATTCAGAAATAGATGAATCAACTTATACAAAAGAAGGTAATGTTTCTAATAAATTTCAAGGAGCTACTGCAATTGAGGTTACAGATGAAGAATACAAAGAATTATGTAAATACTTTCCTCCTCATGAAGTTGAAAAGGCTAACGAAGCAGATAATAAAATGAAGCAAGATATCAGCACAATGAAATCCTTGTTTGTATTTTGGACTGTTCTTGGAATTCTATCTATTATTATTACGATATACCTGCTCTCCAAATTGTCTTAGATTGTACAAATTGATTCAGTTGTTAATTAACATTTAACACACCATACAAATAACATTATAAAATAATCTATACCCTTAATAACTAAACATTATGAATTTATTAAATGACGAAAAAGTTCTAAAGAGCTATGCAGCAGACTACATCACATTAACAACTCATCGTATTAGACAAAAGGAAAAATCAATGGGTAGAATGAGTGTTATAAGTATTATGCTTGAAAAAATAACATCTTGTGTGTATAAAAGAAAATCTATGCCTTTATTAATAATTATTGGGGTAATGGCAGTTATTTTTGGAATTGTTTTTCTTAATTATGACGACTCAGGAATGTTTTACTTAATAATAGGAGTTGTACTAATTATTTTTTATTTCTTAACTATAACTAGGGTATTATGTATTTCTTCTGCTGCTGGAAAAATTATCATAATTGTAGGTAAACTAAAAGACAAAGAAGTCGAAGAATTGATTGATATAGTTGAATCTGCAAAAAACAATAGATACTTATACAAAAAAGAGGATGCTGAGTAATCCTTGTTTCTATTTTGGACTGTTCTTGGAATTCTATCTATTATTATTACGATATACCTGCTCTCTAAATTGTCTTAGATTGTACAAACCCTTTTCAACGGTAAATAAAAAGACGACATCGTAATTGACATCGTCTAAATTATAGTCGTTTAATAAAGCTTTTAGTTTACAATTAATTTCTTTGTTTGATTCAATACCTTTACTTGATAAACTCCCTTTGCAAAGCCTGATAAATCTATATTCAATTCTGTTTGGTTAGCTTGTAGGTTATAGTTCTTTACTATTCTTCCTGTGATATCATATACAAATACTTCAGCAGATGATGTTAGTCCTTCAACTTCTAATATTGTATTGCCTGTTGTTGGGTTAGGGTATAGGATGATTGAAATGTCGTTATTGTTTGTAATTTCATTTAATCCAATAAACACATTGCAAATTTCAACTTTTTCAGATTCACATTCTCCATCAATTGCTTTTACTTGATAACAATAATTTAGTCCATCAACTACATTAGTATCTTTAAATATTTTAGTTGTTATGACACATAATGAATCGTTGTCTTTGTAAATAGCATATCGTTCTGAATCTCCATACCAAGATAGTTTCAAATAGTTCTCAACATTATCTAAGGTTAAATTTGTAGGTGTTGTAACTTCATTAACAATAAGATTTAGATTCACTATGCTATCATAACCTTGTGTTGTTAGTAGGTTTTGAGTGTAAACACCTGTTGTACTTTCATTAAACCCATTTAAGTTATATGTATCTCCATTACATATTGTATCTGTTATATTTATTACATGCAATGTAGTTTGAGGTCTTACTAAACATGAATCAGAAATAATTATTATATTTCCATCAGTTCTTATAATGCTTGTTTCCATTATATAATATTGAGCCCCTTCAATTGAATCAGGACAAGCTAGTATGCTTCCATTTGTTGAATTAAGCATTATTCTGTCTGTTCCAGAGGTAGGTCTTTTATACCATTGAGTGGAATAACTAAGGTCTCCCTCAGGTCTAATTCTCCAAGCCTCATTTGTTGCACTCCATATAGTGTTGTTATAATCTAAACCTGCTGCGTTTGTAATAAATGTTGCTTGAGTACCTGTTGCATTTTGTATTCCTAAAGTTGCTTTACCTTCATTTGTTGAAGTAGTACAAGGTTTGTTTTCTAAATAAAACTCTATAGTATTTGTTGTTTCATACAATACAATCATATGTGTTGCCTTTTTTTCAATAGGTTGAGCTTCTCCGCTTATATATAGAGGAACTTGATAAAAGCTTAAGATAAGTCTCCTGCATGGATAGTCTCCTGCAATATAAAAATACATTTTTCCCCAACCAGCCTGATCTGACTTAAAATAAATATCATGATAAGGAGCAAAAATACAATTTAGAAACTCAGCATTTGTTGACGGAATAAGTATTCCTGCAGAAAAGCTACAAGTATGACTTGGATTAATAAAGCCACTTCCAGAAGCTTGAGTTAAATCCCAAGAAAGTACTCCATTTGAGCCAACAACGAATTGACTTAAATTGTTTTGTCCATAAAAAGAGAAAATAAAAGGTGGTGCAGTAATTGGTTGTCCAAGATCCAAACTCAGAACTTCACCCCAAACATCATCCCATGGAAGCATACATTCAACTCTTCCTGGATATTCAATAAGATTAAAAGAACAAGGAGGGTTAAAAGGAATTGAATCAAAAACATAAGAATTAGTTGATCCTGGTGCAAAGGTTTTTGAGCTTAAAAGAATTGAAGGTCTTTCAAGGTTTAATTGAATTGTTTGATTTGAAAGAATAACATTGTTTAACGAATCAAAAATTACAGAACTGAGGCAGGATTGAGCAAATGTATTTGTAGAAACTGAAACAATAATCAGTAATAATGCTAATGTTTTTTTCATAATCTTTCGGATAAATATTTAAATCTTCAAACCCTATGTTTGACCTCTGCAAATCTAATATTAATAAACTTCTTAACAAAACAATTCATTAACTATTTTAATATTATCTATTAATTCAGACACAATAAAACAAATAAAGACGCGATAAATCGACGTCTCTACAAGGGTTGGGGGTTGGGTTAGAATAGACGACTATAAACAAGAAAAGACGCCCATTAAACAAGAAAAGACGCCCAATTGGACGTCTCTACAGTGTATGTGTTTATATTATTGAAATAATATGTTTTTGTCTTATGCAAGGGGTTTGATGCCTTTTTGTATGTAGGCAGTTAGTTCAGCAATTGGGATGCGGTCTTGGTGCATGGTGTCTCTTTCTCTAATTGTTACTATAGACTCTGTCTGTATTTTCTGTTATATCTATCTCAATATCACTTTCGTATTTTGCATTAGATTTTAATTTAGTGGCATAGTAAAGACTTTTTAATGAGATAAAAATTTTACTTTTGCCTATATGATTTATTTTTTTTGTGGAGAAACAAAGATGATCTAAATAGGCTGAACTTGTAAAAGTTTAGCCTATATTTTTGGAGTATTGAAAAAGTTTTATAGGACATTAATGATTTAAAATGGATAATATTTGATTGAAATAGTGAAGTTGTCTTGTAATTTTTTCTAATTATAATTAAATTATGAGATTATAAATGATTAAAATGCAATATTGCAAATAACTATCTATCAGTTTTGTAATTGTTTATTCTGGAGAGGTGTAATTTATTAGTTGTGAATATTCTTATAATTACTTTGATTTTAATATTATTATTTATAGCTTTGCGATTGTTAAACGAGCATTTTTTATTAAATATATTGTAATATGAGAGACTTGTATTATTTTCTTTTTAAAAATATTTTATTCTTTAGCTTTATTTTAATTACGTCAATAATTCTATTGTCCTTTACTTCTTGTATTGGATCTTATTCAAAAGCAAATTACCTTAAAGATTTTAATGCATTTGTTACTGAAGTTGAGGCTAATCAAGATCTTTATACTTCTCATGAATGGGATATTGCTGACAAAGAATATGAGAATTTTACTACAACGCTATACCAAGAGGTGCATGCAAGCCTTACACCAGAAGACCAAAGACAGATAGGGACATTAAAAGCGAGCTTTAAATCTTTAAGATTGAAAAATATGCTTAAAAATGGTATTCAATCTTTTAAAGATGGTTTAGATCAGGCTGCTGGTGCTGTAGAAGGGCTTGTGGATTAAATGAATGATTCAATTTAATATATATATAATGAAAAGACAGATTAATTTATTAAGGTTTTATGGGGTTGCAATATTAATTCTTGTTGTTGCTTCATGTGGTTCAAAAGATGGAGATGTATTTGATCAATCAGGTTTTAATGCTTTTGACGGTTGCGTAAACAAAAGAGTTGAAGCTTATTTCGATTTTAATAGATTTCACAATGATCAAGTGGCTGATTCTTCGCCGAAGGTTTACATTGATTTTTCAGATGGAATGGTACATGCTTACACTTCTAATCCTGATAATGCCAAAATAATCGAAAAAATAACTCAAAAACTTACAGGCTCAGATATTTTGTGGTTTGGTTTGGGAAGAGGTGTGATTTATCCTTTAGATTTTCCAACAACACAATTGTATAATAAAGTAACGGATACAAGATCTTATGCTAAAGAAATAATGGCTCCAATTGAAGGTGCGGTAAAAGATATTACTTCTTCTAATAGTGATGCATTATTGGTGACTGATTTTGAAGAATACACTCCAGACAGAAAGGAGCAATTTGAAAACTTTGCAAAAGGTTATTTTATAGATTGGTTATCAAAAGGAAATTCTATTGATTTTTTCATTACGGATTATACTGAGAAAACAAATGATAGGAGAACTATTACAAAGCATTTGTATTTTATAGTGTTTAATGCAGGTCCTGAGAAGAAAATGCTTACCGATATAAATTATGCTCTAAAAGATAGGGGATATAAATACGAAACATTCTCTCTATCAACTACTTTTTATACTTTAAGTAATGAATATGAGGCTGTAAAAAGAGGTGGGAATTATTATGATAAAAATGGTAATGATATTGTAGGTAGTTTAGATGCTGAAACATATATAAATGGCTTGACAAAGAATAACAAGCCTTTTGAATTTTATAATTTTCAACAACCTTGGAAGGATATAATTATTAATTCAAAATCACTAATGGAAGCTGGAGTTCCAAATCCATTTACAGACTTTTTCAGAAAGTTATATTTAGATGCAAGTAATGATGATGTTTTTTTATTAAAAGGGCTTGATGTTAAGGTATATGATGTTACTGAGGATTTTGTATTTCATGCAAAAACTAATGAAGTAAATGCTCATAAGCCTAAGCTAAGTAAAGATGCTAGTGGAAACTCAATTATTGCAGATGATGAAACAGATGTTATTTCATTGACTTGCTTCAATGGGGAAGGAAATATTAAAAACGAATGGAAATATAGCCCTAAAGATTATCTTGCTTTAAATGAGGTTTTCGTTCTAAACAAGGAGCTTTATAATAATGGTTATAAACAAAATAAGAATAAAATTGAATTGGGAATTAAATACCACCCAAATTTCAGCGGAAGTCAAATCTCTAATCCAAACGGATTGCTAAGGGTAGATATTATCATAGATGAATGTGATGTAAATTTCAATAGGTTAGATCTTTTTAAATGGGAATCTCTTACTGTTGCAGGTAAACAAAACGAATCACTTGCTGAAGCTATTAGAAATACGCTTGATAAGGTTAACCCTAAAGGAAAAGTTATTTATAGTTATTTCATTAAAACTGGTGAACAATAGTATATAAATCAATTAAAAAATAAAATTATGAACGATCAATCTATTTCAGCGTACATTATCTCAGTGGTAATAGCTTTAGCCTTTTTACTTATTGCAGCAATCATTTCTAATCTCATTCAATTTGAGGTAGGAAGCAGGCCAAAAGACGCACAAAAACGTAAAAATTGGTTTTGGATTCTTGCTGTTCTTTGCCCAATAGTTATATTTATGTATGGTTTTTTGGTTGTCAGACCTGATATACTGGTACCAAGCATGCGTGATAAATACACTATTGCATTAAGTGTTGGAGCAGGTGTAGCATTCTTGTTATATGTAATATTAGGCTTTGTGCTAAGTAAGATTTTCAAACATGGCAAACTAGGTAATTGGTTCTAATTAATCTTTTTCTTCTTAATACATAATAATCAGAAAATATGAATGATAAACTTTTTGTTATTGCAGTAGGTGGCACTGGTATGCGTTGCTTAGAGGCATTTACGCATTTATGTGCTATTGGAATGTTTGATAATCAAGAAATAGAAGTATTGACTTTAGATACTGACCAAAACAATGGTAATAAATCTAAAGTTGAAAATCTTATACAATTATACACCAGAATAAAATCTTCAGATGGCAATAGTAGTCCAAATGCTGATACTTTCTTTTCGGCAAAGCTAAACTTACATCGCTTCTGGACAAATTACGAAGGACCTGGAAGAGAAAATTATAGGAATATCTCTAAATTAAATACAGGCACACCTGATGAGCAAGAAGAAAACAAATTGCTTTCTGACTTGTTTTTGGATAAAAATTCTGTTCAGGAATTTAATTTAGCGCACGGTTATAGAGCACAAACACATTTGGGCTCTCAATTAATGTATCACGGCATTGTTGAAGCTGCAAGGAGTTTGGCTTCTGGTAAAGATGTAAAAGTTGAGGAGAAAGAATTAGAAACATTTCTAGGGAGGTTAGAAAAAGCAGGTTCAAATGCGAAAGTTTTTATATTTGGTTCTGTGTTTGGAGGAACAGGTGCATCTTCGATACCAGTTTTGCCAAAAGCATTCCAAGATGCTATAAAAATTCGTTCTGGAGGGAAAAGTTCTCTTGATTTATCACAAACAAAATTTGGATCAACATTACTTACAGAGTATTTTTCTTTTAAGAAACCAGACTTAAAACAAATGTCAACTAAAGATGATAGCGTTGTTGCAGATTCATCATTTTTTCCACTTAACAGCCAAGCTGCACTCCATTTCTATCAAAATGACCCAACAGTTCAATCAACTTATAAGAGGTTATATCTTATTGGATGGCCAGTTGAAAGTAAAGTTTTAGGAGATGAAAAAGGTGATGGGAAAACTATCACAGGAGGTGCAAATCAAAAAAACCCTTGTCATATTACAGAAATGATGTGTGCATGTGCAGCGTATGATTTTTTTGCAAGTACAAGTGGTCTTGATAATCCTAAGGCTGAATATGTTTATAAAGCAATTGAGTTTGATAATGGTACTTTTAATTTTGATTTTAACGATTTTGTTGGTAATGAGAATAAAGCTGGGGATATTTTTGCAAATAGATTAGGTGCTTTTTTGTCATTTGGTCATATTGTTTTATCAAGATTTAAAGCAGCTACCCAAAATTCACATGGTACTAAAGGTTTTATTGATCTACTTGTTACTCAAAAAGTACGTGATTATGTTACCATTTCCGATGATGAAACCATTGAAATAGATAATTATATGAAAGAGTTTGCGTATAATTTCGATAATCAAAAATTTATTCCAGGATGGTTGTACCAGGTTAGAGGTACAGTTAGTCCAGGTAGATTTATGTTTAACGATAAAGCATTTTCTTTTACATCTAAGGAGTTAGAAAATTTAGATGTTGGAGCTTTGTTTTTAGATGAAAGCCACCATTGGGATAAGAGTTTAATTTCTAATAGATTAAATACTTTTACAAGTACATTAATTGAGAAAGGGCAACCTAGACAAGAACAAAAGGTTAATACTCTTAAAGAGAAATTTTTAGCTCATATTTACAATGCAATTACCATATCGCAGAAATTTTAAAAACTTAATGTCATGGCAGAAAAAAAAATAAAAGCATTTGTTACAAAAGTACATCAGAAGGCAGAACCAGGCGGTATAGAATATAAATGGGATTCACTTACAAGTAGAATGCCTTCTTTTACAAAAAGTATTATTACTCCAGCTATTAGTGTTGATAAAGATGGAAGGAGTGAAGTAAATATTGGCGCAATTGTTTCAGGAATGCCTACAGTATTTGCAAGAGCAAATATGTTTATCAATGCATTAAATACTGTAACCGATAAGTCTGCGAATGCTGATGGACTTTTAGGGTTTTACAAATCACTCGTTGATGAGTGGAGAGGTTTTATAGCATGCATTGCTTTTGATTATAGTGAACTTACGGTAAGAAGAATATATTTATCTTATTCTGATGGCAAAAAAATAATTGACACAAATAATATATATGAGCCAAAAGGTGCTTTTGGTAATGTTTTGTTTGAGAGGAAACCTCTTTGGAGCGATCAAACAAGCGCTGGTAATACAGATAACTATCCTTTTATAGACGTAATTAGTTATAAAGGTAAAGTAGTTGGTGGAACTTCTCCAGAAAGTTTCTTATTTACTTCAGTTGAATATAAGTTAGATGGTAACTCTCCCTATATCAATGTTAAAAACAAACAATTTACTGATCCTCTTAAATCTGATATAAATAATGGACAACTTAACGTATTGTATGGATATGTCAAATTTATTAATAATAAAATTGATAGCTTCAGAAAACAATTTGATGAACTTGATGATAATTTAAAACCTAATTATGGAAATATAAATGGCAATTTGCAAGATTGGCTCAAAGAAATGGATGCTTATGCGTCTAAAAAAGGCTTTAAAATAACAGAACAAGTACCTGAATTGACAATTTTCAAAAAGCCATTTAGTACTTTATTTAATCACTCAACTGAACTTTATGGTACTGAAGGAATAATTAGTAGTGATATTGGTTTGGAAGGTTCAATTCCTTTCGATCCTAAGAATTTGCTTTTGCCTGATGGTTCTGAAATAGCTCAAATAGAATTTGTATCTAAAGAAGCTGATAAAAATGTTGATTTTCCAAAAACGCGTTCAATTTATATGTTACAAGCTAAGACGAAAGGGGAGGATTCATATTCCTATTTTGCATTACCTTTAACAGCATTGGCTTTAAATGTTTTTGGCAAAAACATTGGTTCATTGGTTGGTATTGAAAATTCAAATGTGGAATCAAGACTTTATGCTGAATATGATCCAAATAGTGATGTATTGGAAGTTAAATTAGACTTATTTACTCAAGCTAATGTTCGTATTTCTAAAACTCAAAAATACAAAGTAGGTAAGGTTTTAAAACATAAAGATATTTTGCTTTGGCCAAACTTTATTTCTAAAAAGTGGGGTAAGTATTTTATGTATTCTGAATTACCTCACAATGATTCTCAATATCAGGCAACTCCTTTTGTTGGAGATATGGAAGATGAGTATTTTAGAATAATAACAGATGAAAATAATAAACCTGTGTATTTATCTGAAAACGGAAAAATAAAATCTATTGCAGATACAAAACTCAAAGATAAATTACGTGCGAAACTTCATGTAGTATCAGATAATAGAGTCTCAGATAATAAGTATAAGTATGAAATATATGAGAGTAATATACCTTTTAAAGGGTTGAAATTATCTTATGCCGATATTGATTGTGGATATATTATTATTAGATATAGTACAGGTCCTGATGCGTTGATTAAAAATAAATTAAATGATAATCAAGAGCTTTTGGATGCTAACTTAGGAATTGATTTTGGGAGCACTAATACATCTGTTGCATACTATTCAAAGTCAACTAATAAAATGATGTCTGAAATGATTTTTAAAAATAAAAGGGTATCACTATTCTCAAACGATGACAATAACAACGATGTTAATGCAGCTGTTGAAAACGAAATCTTTTTCTTCCAAAATGATGAAATAAAAAGCAATGCAATTAAATCAATACTTACTTTACATGATTTTAAACGATTAGTAAAGGATTCTGTAAGCCAATCTAATGAATCTTTAGTTTCTCAAGCTGTAAAAGGAGGTTTCCCATGCTTTGAAAAGAATTTACCAATTGAAGACGCTAACGATGGTCGATTTTTTCTAAACTATGCAAATGCTGGAAGAGTCGAACTTGTACAAAATATGAAATGGTCAAATCAAGAGATTGAAAATAGTTATAAGACTGCTTATTTAAGTTCTCTATTATTACATGTATATGCTCAACTTTTTGAAGAGGGCCATAAACCTGTTAATTTGAAATGGTCATATCCTTCTTCCATGAGTAATAATTTAATTCGCCAATATATTCAAATTTGGACAAAATTAAGCGAAGTAAATCCACTCAACGAAACTGCAAAATTAAAAATATATAATCCTATTACTGATTTGAATATGGCACCTGATGCTGAAAGTAATTGGGGAAATGCTGAACATTCAGATCCTTGGGGGTCGACAGGAGATAGTAAGCCTGAAAACGACTGGGGTGGAGTAACTTCAAATCCTGCTAATAGCTGGGGTGACTTACCTTCTGCTCCAGTGGCAAGTGGCTGGGGAGAAGGAAAACCAAATAATACTTCAACAAATAACTTAAAGGCAATAAAAACAGAGCTAGGTCCGATTGATTTTGATTTTAAAGTTTTATCCCCAGAAGAATCTTTAACAGAATCTTGTGCAGTCGCAAATTATCTTGCCAATAGTGGTCAAGTTAGTACAGATATGAGATTTCTTACTATTTGTTTTGATGTTGGCGGAAGCACAACTGATATAATGGCACTTTGTAATATGATGGGACCCCAAGGTATAGGTTTGGCAATGGTTAAACAAAATTCTATACGTTTTGCAGCACAGCGTGTTGCACAGGCTACAAGAAATTCACCAAATTTCAAATCGGTTATGATTGAAATGTGTGAACGGAAGAATATTACTATTCAAGGATTAAATAAAGGGGAGAATAAGTATACTTCAAACACTGCACCTTATTATTTTGAACAATTGGTAGATCGATTAGACGATAATGATTTAATACACTTTTATCAATTATTAGCAGGAAAATGTCCAGAATTAATGTGTATAAATCTGTATGTGACTGGATTAATAATGTATTATGCAGGACAATTGGCTTTAAAGCTTCGTACAGAAGTAATAAATTCTCCAAATAAATTACCTGGTATGGAGAATTGGAAACCAATAGTAAATATTGTTTTTGCAGGAAAGGGAGCTCGTATTTTTGATTGGTTGAAGTCGAACAATTCGAAACAGAGCCAAGATTATTATACTAGTCTATTTATTAGAGGATTTGGTGGAATGCAAAAAGCGAAAGATTGTTTAGGTGGACCTCCAAATATAAATCCTACAAATAACGATAGCAATGGTAATATTAAATATGAAGTATCTAAAGGCTTGGCTCAAGATACTGAAAAACTGTTTGTTCCAAAAAATAATGTTGCCATTGAATTAATAGGAGAAGACAACTTTATTGTTTTAACGTCCAATGGAGAGCAAAAGCAAATAAAGAGTGAAGATTCAATAACACCTGAAATGATGGAAAGTATTGGTTCATACTTTTTATCTTCACCTTCTCAAGGAAATCCTCCTTGTCCAAAATTTATGGATTTTGCTGATGCCTACTTTAATATTGCTACAACAATGTTTGGCTTACCATTATCAAAACAAGATTTTTTAGAAGGATTCAATAATATGAATATCGGAAGTTATATCAGGCAATTACCAGAATATAGAATGGCTCAAGAAAGTAAACAAAAAGAAGGAAGTAGTGAATTTGATTTTGTTGCACCGATAATTATTTTAGAGGGAATGAAATTTTTAGAAGATGTAATTTTAAAAAAAATATCGTATAAAAAATGAAGTATTGCGTTTTAGTGCAAATAAGCAAGAACACAGTTTTTTTTTGGTACCAGTTACAAGGAACTCCTTTTGAGCCATTGGCTCAAAAGGAGGGAAATGAATTACCTTTATACTTTTATGCAAAAGGTAATGAGTTTATTATTGGATCTTTTGCTAAAGACCGATATTTAAATGGAAATATATCTGCATTTGGTAATTATTTTAGTATAATTACTGATCCTACAAAATTCTTTAGCCTTTATGGTAATCAAAAGCCGATTAAATACTTATTATATTATGCTGTTGAACAATATCTTTCTTTTTTTATAAATTCAGTTATATACGAGACTGGAACTATTGAAGAGTATCGCGGTAGTTTACCATTGAGATTTATTTTCTCAAGCGATATAGAGCATAAAGAAAAGATTTTAGTAGAAAATTTATTTAAAGAATCTGGTTATGACAATGTAGAATCAATTTCATACAGTGAATTTTCTTTAACTTTTCTAAAAGAAAATAAAATTATAAATGGAGAAAAACCAGTTTTATTGTTGACTGGAATTAACGGGGATTTATATATTGAACTATTTAAAGATAATTATATTTCTCCAACTAGTCAAGAAGTACTTGAAGGTCATGGAGAGGATCCTAGGACAAAAATCATGGCTAAGCTGATTTATGATGATGCAATAGCCTTTACTAGATTGAGTTTAAATGAGAGAATAGAGATTGATCATTTAATGCCGTACGCGAAACAATTTTTAGATCAAGATATTGCAATACCTAAGGGAGATGTTACTTTATCAGATGGTAGTACTTGTTATGTAAAAATAAAATTAAAAGAATTAAACGATCTATTAGTATATTATGCTGGAGAAGATAAAATATTTAAGTCTATCGATACTCTGTTATCTAAGAATGGTTTGAATGCAAATCAAGTCCAATATTTATTAAATGGGGAATCTATAAACACAAAGTATTTTTCAGATAGATTGAAGAAAAAATATAATAATGTTATTAGGGTTCCTGATAATGCTCATAATGAAACGTTAAAAGCATCTTTTAAATCAATTGAAGACTCTGGATATTGTTTAACAACAAGTACAAATGATATCAATAGTCAAAAACCAGAAATAAAAAAACCACCTTTGCCACCTTGTTGTCAAAGTAATGATAAAAAAGGAATCCCGGTTAAACCAAAAGTTCCTGAGATTAAAAAGGTTTCTAGTCCACCTATACCTCCGCCTCTTAAAAAACCAACTGAAACAAAACAGCAAACAATAAGTTCAAAACCAAAACTACCACCATTACCACCACCATTTCCTAGTAAAATTACCAATAAATAATAAATATATAATTATGGCAATAGATTTAAGAAAAAAAGAGTCCTTCGACTTGACAAAAAAAGAGCCAGGACTACGTAATATTGTAGCAGGTTTAGGTTGGGATACAAATGAAATCAATGGAAAAGCTGTTGATTGTGATGTGTCTGCCTTTATGCTAGATGAAAATAATAAAATTCCAACTGATGGGTATTTTGTATTTTACAATAATTTAAAAAGTGAAGATGAATCCGTTATCCATAACGGTGATAATCGAGATGGTGAAGGAGATGGCGATGATGAGTCAATTCAGATTGATCTTGCTAAAGTGAATAATAAAGTTGTGCAAATTTTATTTGCTGTTACTATTCATGAATCTGAAGTTAGGGGACACCATTTTGGTAATGTTAATAATGCTTTTATTCGTATTTACAATAAAAATTCAAATGAAGAACTTTGCAAGTTTACTTTGACTGATAAATTTGATGGTACAGATTCTTTATTAATTGGAAGATTGTATCGTAGTGGAAGTGAATGGGAATTTGAAGCAATGGGAGATGCTTTTTCAGGAGGTTTAGGAACGTTAATACAGCTTTATCAATAATAATTAAAATTTTAAATTATGGGCTTTAATTTATCAAAAGGTGAAAGGTTTGACCTTTCAAAGGCGGCACCAGGCTTAGCAAAAGTACGCATCGGTTTAGGTTGGAATCCTAATGATCAACCAGGTGGACCAGACTTCGATTTAGATGTTTCTGCATTTGCCATTGATGAGAGTTTTAAAATTCCATCAGACAGCTATTTTGTTTTTTACGGTCAGGTTAAAATGGGAAATGCTATTGAAGATGAAACAGAAAAAGGTCTTTTCAGGCCTATTACTGCTGACAAATCAATTCTCGGAGCTATTGACGATCCAGATGGTAATAGAAGTGATGGTAATGATGATGAAGACATGATTATTAATTTAAGCAAAGTGTCACCTCAAATTCAACAAATCATTATGTGTGTAACTATCTGCAAATATCCTCACGACAACAACAAAGATAAAAGGACACTTGACCTAAACTTTGGTATGGTTGATGATTGCTATATTAGAATTATAAATGAGGATTCAAATGAAGAGATTCTTAGATATCAACTTAATGATAACTTTGGTACAGAAGATGCAGTTGAATTTGGTCGTTTGTTCCGTGTGGGTGGTTCATGGGAGTTTGAAGCAATGGGTCGTGCACATAACGGTAGCTTAGGTGCATTAGTAGAAATGTACACATAATTAATAAATAATACATTATGGCATTCGATTTAAATAAAGGAGGAGAGGAAAAGAAAAAATTTGACCTCTCAAAATCTCCAGATAAATCAGCATCAACATCTAATTTAGCTGGTGGTTCAAATTCTGGAAAAGAAAAGAAAAAATCTTTATTGTGGGTATTTATACTTATTGGGATTCTAATTGTAGGAGGTGGTATTTGGTATTTCAATTCTTTAAGCAAAACTGGCACTGATGAAATGTTAGTTGCAGAGGATTTGATAACTTCTGAATCACAATCAGCGCAGGCGGGTCAGGCAGCTAATGAGATAGCTGATTTAGATAATCAAAGCACTCAAAATGCAACTAACAAATCAGCTGAATTGCCTTATGAAAAAAATGTTTTATATCTGGTTTATCAGTTTCCATTTGGTTCTGCCGATTATTCTCAACCGAATCTTGAATTAGATAAACTGGTTGAAGTAATGAAACAAAATCCTAATGTAAAGATTTCTATAGATGCATACACAGATAACGTGGGTAGTCCAGAATTTAATCAAATTTTATCTGAAAAAAGAGCAAAAGCGATTAATGATTTCATAATTTCAAAGGGAATTGATTCTAGTCGCATTTCTCATCACGGAAAAGGTATATCTACTAAATATGATTCAAGCTCTGAAAACCGTAGAGTTGAATTTACTATTAGTGATTAATCTCATTTATTATTTAAAAGAGTGTAAGAGTAATTTACATTATTCTTATACTCTTTTTTCTATTAATTCTTTAGTTCAAGTTGTGAATAGACGCAAGGTGGATTGTTAATAGAAAAAAGTAAGATACGAATGAGAGTTTAATTTAATAGGCATATAAGTACTATTTTAGGTGAACTAAAAGATAATCTTTCTAATTTATAATATAAAAAACAAATACTATGAGTAATTTAAATGAATTAAAAAAATCAATCCTTGCTGATGGCATTATTGACGAACAAGAAGTAAATAAACTACGTGAAGTTCTATATGAAGATGGTAAAATTGATAAAGAAGAAGCAGAATTTATTTTCGAGTTAAATGACGCAGTTTCTGGTAAAGAAAATCATCCAAGTTGGAGAACTTTGTTTGTTGATTCAATAACAGATTTTTTATTAGAAGATAATAATTCACCTGGGGTAGTAGATGAAGACGAAGCAAAATGGTTGCTTGAGAAAATTCAAGGTGATGGTAATCTTGATAAATTAGAGTTAGCACTTCTTCAAAATTTGAAAAATAAAGCAAAACAACTTCCAACTTTACTTACAAATCTATTAAATTAAGAATGGAAAACAAAAAACATTTTACTGGATTAACGCATGAGCAGGTTTTAGATAGTCGTATAAAAAATGGAGAGAATACTCTTACTCCTCCTAAGAAAGAGTCTTTATGGTCTCAATTTATTGAAAAGTTTGAAGACCCTATTATCAGAATCTTATTAGTTGCATTAGCCTTATCAGTCGTAGTTTCCTGTTATCAATATTTTATGGGAATAGAGACTCTGAGCGTATTCTTAGAGCCTATTGGTATATTGATAGCTGTTATGTTAGCTACTTTAGTTGGATTTGCTTTTGAGTTGAGTGCGAATAAAAAATTTGATGTTCTCAATCAGGTAAATGATGATACATTAGTAAAAGTTATTCGTAACGGAAATGTTTGTGCAATAACAAAAAAAGAGGTTGTTGTAGGTGACATAATAATATTGGAAACAGGAGAAGAAGTTCCTGCAGATGGCATATTAATTGAAGCTATTTCCTTGCAAATAAATGAATCCACACTTACAGGAGAGCCTGTGATTAAAAAAACAATTGTTGAAGCTAATTTTGACAAAGAGTCTACTTATCCTTCAAATGAGGCTATGAAAGGTACAACTGTTGTTGATGGTCATGGAATAATGGAGGTGACAAAAGTTGGAGATTCAACTGAATACGGTAAAGTATATGAGGGTTCGCAGATTGATAATAAAATAGTAACTCCACTTAACAAGCAACTTGATCGTTTAGGAGATTTAATTACTTATGCAAGTTATGGAATAGCGGCTGTAATTATTATTGCTCGTTTAAGTCTGTATTTTCTTCATCTTAATGGAGAACCTATTATTTGGATTGAAGCAGGAGATTATATTCTTAAAACAATAATGATAGCAGTTACAGTCATTGTTGTTGCTGTTCCAGAGGGATTGCCAATGAGTGTAACCCTTAGCTTAGCTCTTAGCATGAAGCGAATGTTGTCAACAAATAATTTAGTTCGAAAAATGCATGCTTGTGAAACAATGGGTGCTTCAACTGTTATTTGTACAGATAAAACAGGTACTCTTACACAAAACCAAATGAAAATATATAAAACTAATTTCTATGGTTTAGTAAGTCAAGCTTTATGTAATAGTGAAATTGGGATAATAATAAAAGAAGGTATAGCTATAAATTCAACAGCTTACCTTGATTATTCAAATGCAGATAAGATAAAGGCTTTGGGAAATCCTACAGAAGCAGCATTACTTCTTTGGTTACATGAAAATGGGGATAATTATCTTGATATGAGAGAATCCTCAGAGATAATTGAACAATTAACTTTCACAACTGATAGAAAGTATATGGCAACTATTGTTAAATCATCATTGTTGAATAAGAAAGTATTATATGTTAAAGGTGCTCCTGAAATTCTTCTTGATAAGTGTTCAAGAGTTTTAACTGATAATGGTCTTGTTAAAGTTTCTGAATATAGAGAGACAATTGAAAACCAATTATCAGAATATCAAGATCAAGCAATGAGAACACTAGGGTTTGCTTATCAAATTATCGAAGATGACGGTTGTCATTTTAAAGAAGGAGAATTAGTTAATACAGAGCTAATATATCTTGGTGTTGTTGCAATATCAGACCCTGTTAGGTTTGACGTTCCTGAAGCTATAATGAATTGTACAAAGGCGGGAATTAGTGTTAAGATAGTTACAGGAGACACTCCTGGAACAGCAAAAGAAATAGGTAGACAAATTGGTTTATGGTCAAGTGAAGACACCGATAGAAATCATATGACAGGTGTTGAATTTGCACAAATGACAGATTCTTTAGTATTAGAAAGAATATTAGACCTTAAAATATTATCCAGGGCTAGACCGATGGATAAAGAGCGTTTGGTTAGACTTCTTCAACAAAAAGATCAGGTAGTGGCGGTAACAGGTGATGGAACAAATGATGCTCCTGCATTGAATGCTGCACAAGTTGGTTTGTCTATGGGAGATGGTACATCTGTTGCAAAAGAAGCAAGTGCAATAACAATACTTGACAACTCATTTAACAGTATTACAAGAGCTGTAATGTGGGGACGTTCACTCTATCAAAACATCCAACGTTTTATATTATTCCAAATGACTATAAACGTTGCTGCTTGTATTATTGTACTAATTGGAGCTTTCTTAGGAACAGAATCACCACTAACAGTAACTCAAATGTTATGGGTTAATTTAATAATGGATACTTTTGCAGCATTGGCTCTAGCTTCCTTACCTCCTGACGAGAAAGTTATGTTAAACAAACCTCGTAAAACAAGAGATCATATAATTAGCAAGCCAATGGCGTATAGGATTATAGGTGTTGGAATGCTATTTGTGTTTATTTTGTTTGGACTATTTCAGTATTTCAAGTACGCTGAAATAGAAACTTTAACGCAATTTAATTTTATGGATTTCTTTGTTAACTACTTTAATTTTTCATCAGTAACCGATGGTGCTCTTTCTCCATACGAGTTATCGTTATTTTTTACAATATTTGTAATGTTACAATTTTGGAATATGTTTAATGCCAAAGCTTTTAATACTGGAAAAAGTGCATTTAATAAGTTAGGTAAAACTTTGAAAGGATTTGGAGTAGTAGCTTTAATAATTCTTCTAGGTCAATATTTAATTGTAACTTTCAGTGGAGAAATGTTTAATGTTGTACCATTAAATTCACTTGACTGGTTTATTATTATTGGAGTAACATCTTTGGTTTTATGGGTTGGTGAGCTTTTTAGATTAATAAAAAGATAAATTATATCTCAATAATTAAAAATCCCAAAGTGAATATTAGTTTTGCTTTGGGATTTTTTTAACCTTTTTTTCCAAGATTCAAAATTATGGGTCTATGTAAATTTCTGGTGGGATGAAAATAAATGAGATATTTGCTACTAAAGTAATGTTTTGTCGTTTTGAGGATTGAATCGTAACTTAATACAAATTATTATGAATGAACAGGTGCCAAGTTAAATTGAGAAGAGGCGAGAAATGATTAAGGAGGCTAAGACTATGCATTTAGTTAGTCTTGGTTTAATTTATAAATCTAAAAGTGTGAGGGTGTATGTTGATTATTACCAAAGTAATTTCTTGTATGATGAAGATAAAAAGTCATACTACTATGACAGGTATTCTACAATTGATTTAACAGACCAAGAATACAATGAGTTATGCGAGTTTCATCCTCCAACTTAATCCCAAAAGTAGATGAGGTCAAAGTCAAAATAAAGAAAGACATAAACACAATCAAAAACTTGGTTGTATTTTGGACTATTATTGGAATTTTACCTTTTTAACTTATGATTATTTTATATTTTGTTACATATACTCTTAGAGTTAACTGAATTTGAGAAAGATGTCATAAATTGACTTGGGTTTAAGGGTTGAGAGCTGTGTGATGATATTTCTAAAATACGTATATCAATTAGTAGAGACGCTCATAAATTAGTAGAGACGCCCAATTGGACGTCTCTACAGTGTGTGTATGTGTTTATATTATTGAAATAATATGTGTTTGTCTTATGCAAGGGGTTTTATGCCTTTTTGTATGTAGGCAGTTAGTTCAGTGATTGCTATGCGGTCTTGGTGCATGGTGTCTCTTTCTCTAATGGTTACGGTATTGTCTTCTAAGGTTTGGGTATCGACTGTTATGCAATATGGGGTGCCGATTGCGTCTTGTCGGCGATAGCGTTTGCCTATTGCGTCTTTTTCATCATATTGTACCATAAAGTCTGAGCGTAGCATCTTCTCTATCTCCTTTGCTTTTTCTGGCATATTGTCTTTCTTAACAAGGGGTAGGATTGCGGCTTTGATTGGGCATAGTACTTTTGGTAGGTTTAGGACTGTCCTTATGGTTCCGTCTTCTAAGGTTTGTTCTTTAAAGGCGTTTGATAGTACTGCTAAGAAGGTTCGGTCTAAGCCTATGGATGTTTCGACTACGTAGGGGGTATAGTTTTCTTGTAGCTCGGGGTCGAAGTATTGTATTTTCTTGCCTGAGAACTCTTGGTGTTGTTTTAGGTCGAAGTCGCCTCTTGAGTGTATGCCTTCTAATTCTTTAAATCCAAAAGGGAAACGGAATTCTATGTCTGTTGCCGCATTGGCGTAGTGGGCTAATTTCTCGTGGTCGTGAAAACGGTATTCTGTTTCTGCTATGCCAAGTGATAGGTGCCACTTCATTCTTGTTTCTTTCCAGTATTCAAACCATTTTAGCTCTTCTCCTGGACGAACAAAGAACTGCATCTCCATTTGTTCAAATTCTCTCATCCTAAAGATGAACTGTCTTGCTACTATCTCGTTTCTGAAGGCTTTCCCTATCTGTGCTATGCCAAATGGTATCTTCATTCTACCACTTTTCTGAACATTTAGGAAGTTTACGAATATGCCTTGTGCTGTTTCTGGTCTTAGATATACTATGTTGGTGTCTTCGCTTAGGGAACCCATCTTGGTTGAGAACATTAGGTTGAACTGACGAACATCTGTCCAGTTTTTTGTTCCTGATATTGGGCAAACGATACCAAGTTCCTCTATTAGGAGTTTAACTCCTTCAAGGTTTTCTGCATTCATTAGGTCTGCAAAGCGGCTTGAGATGTCGTTTATCTTTGCTTGGTTGTCAAGTACTCGTTGGTTGGTTGAAATAAACTCTGCTTTGTTGAAGCTCTCTCCAAATCGTTTCTCTGCTTTCTCAACTTCTTTGTTTATCTTGTCTTCTATCTTTGCTATATGGTCTTCTATCAAAACATCTGCCCTATAGCGTTTTTTTGAGTCTTTGTTGTCGATTAGAGGGTCATTGAAGGCATCCACATGTCCTGAGGCTTTCCAAATCTTAGGGTGCATGAAGATTGAGGAGTCTATCCCTACTATGTTGTCGTTCATCTGCACCATCGATTTCCACCAATATTGTTTTATGTTGTTCTTTAGTTCAACACCATATTGTCCATAGTCGTAAACGGCAGCCATGCCATCGTAGATTTCTGAGGAAGGGAATATGAAACCATACTCTTTGGAATGTGAGATGATTTTCTTGAATAGGTCTTCGTTGTTTGCCATATCGTTATTGTGTTTTTCTTAGTCTTGTTTGGTTTTATAATGTGTTTAAGATGCTTATAATCTCTTCAATTTCCGCTATCATGGGGATTATGTCCTTAACATGCTTCTTCTTTAGCTGCATAAGAGAATAGAGTATTATGTCTGCCTCTTGCTTAACAAGTATTATGTTATCTTGTAGCTCCTTCTGGGTCTTTCCCTCTGTTATAAACTCTATGCCTAAACGTAGGTCACTCTCGGAGCTTAGTAGCTGTCTGACCTCTTGGCTATGCTCTTTTGTTAGCATAAAGGGTTTACTTAGTGTGCAAATTGAGCTTGAGAGTTTGTCGGACTTTTCTTGAAGGTCTATTATCTTATTCATTATCTAACTATATGATTAATCTTAACTGTTCATGCTTAGGAGAAACTCTTGGTTATTCCTTGTGTTTAGCACTTGTTTCCTAATAAATTCCATTGCCTCAACAGTGTTCATATCTGATAGGTAGTTACGCATTATGCCCATTCTTCCTACAATTGAGCTTTCAAGTAATAGGTCTTCTCTACGGGTTGAGGATGCAACGATGTCTATTGCTGGGTATATTCTCTTGTTAGATATTTTTCTGTCAAGTTGAAGTTCCATATTTCCTGTTCCCTTGAACTCTTCAAAAATTACTTCGTCCATCTTCGAGCCTGTTTCAATAAGGGCTGTTGCAATGATTGTTAGTGAGCCGCCTCCTTCTATGTTTCTTGCTGCTCCAAAGAATCGTTTTGGTTTTTGTAGTGCATTTGCTTCAACTCCTCCAGATAGAACCTTTCCTGATGATGGTGCAACGGTATTATATGCTCTTGCTAAACGTGTTATTGAGTCAAGAACTATTACTACGTCGTGTCCACATTCGGTCATCCTCTTTGCTTTCTCAAGAACAAGGTTTGCTATCTTTACGTGTCTTTCTGCTGGTTCATCGAAGGTTGAAGCAATCACTTCTGCATTAACTGTCCTTCTCATATCGGTTACTTCCTCTGGCCTTTCGTCAATTAGAAGAACTATAAGATAAACATCAGGGTGGTTTGCAGATATTGCGTTTGCTATTTCTTTCAGAAGGGTTGTCTTACCTGTCTTTGGTGGTGCAACAATTAAAGCTCTTTGTCCTTTTCCAATAGGAGTAAATAAGTCAATTATTCTTGTTGATAGGCTTTCAAGCTTATGTCCTGTTAGGTTAAATTTCTCTTCTGGGAATAGTGGTGTTAGGTAGTCAAATGGCACCCTATCTCTTATTTGGTCGGTTGTTCTGCCGTTAATTATTTCTGCCTTAACAAGTGGGAAGTATTTCTCTCCGTCTTTTGGTGGGCGAATAACTCCTGAAACGGTGTCGCCTGTCTTTAAGCCAAATAGTTTAACTTGTGATTGTGAAACGTAGATATCATCTGGTGAGTTAAGGTAGTTATAGTCTGATGAACGAAGGAAGCCATAACCGTCAGGCATTATTTCTAAAACTCCTTCTGATTCAATTAGTCCTTCTTTCTCAAAGTTATATGTAACCTTTGAAGCTTGGTTTTGTTGTGAGTTTTGGTTTTCTGAACTACCCTCAGAACGGTTTCCCTCTGGAATTTCTTTTTGCTCTTTGTTCTGCTCTGGTTTTGTTTCTTGTTTTGCCTCTTTATTAGGCTCTACTTTCTTTTCTGCCTTTGCAATCTTAGGGATTTCCTTCTTAGGTGGAACTTGTGTTTTTTCAGTCTCTATGTTTGAGCTATCTGTGTCTGTTGAGATTCCTTTCTCTTTTTTCTCTTCAATAACCACTCCTTCAGACAATAGCTTAGGCTCTTCCTTATTTCTTTCTATTTCCTTTATTGGAGATTTGTATTTAAGCTCTGGTGCCTTAAAGTTTTCTACATTTGGAACCTCTGGAATTTCTGGTAAAACAAATTCTGATAGCTCCATATTGCTAATATCTTTATTTGCCTTCTCAACTTGCTTTGGTTGTGGCTTAGGATTAGGAGTTGAAGCAGTTGCCTTGCTTTGTTTCCCTGCTGTCTTTGCTGCTGGGGTCTTCTTTACCTCTGTTTTCTTTACTTCTGTCTTCTTTACTTCGGTTTTCTTTACCTCTGCTTTTTCAGCCTCAGGCTTTGCTTCTTTGGTGGCTTTAGATCCTCCAACGTTTGATTCTGCTATTGGCTTTGGTTTAAGCCTTGTTCTTTTTGCAGTCTTAGTGGTATTCTCTTTTTCAATATCCTCTTTTTTAGGGTTAGCTGCCTGATGATCTAATATCTTATAGATTAGGTCTTGCTCCTTAAGTTTATTGATTTTAGGTATTGATAGCTCCTCAGCAATTGATTTTAACTCTTCTAAAGATTTTGTGTCTAATTGAGATTTGTTATACATATATTATTGTATGATAAATAAATTTTGCGATTAAATTCGTCTGGTTAATTAAATGAACGTTTTTTGGGGATTATCGAAAGAGAAAGGATGAATTTCATGGTAATATATCTCGAATCGACTTTGCAAAATTAAAAAATATTTGTAATAATAACAAACAAAAGGCTTTTTTTTATATATTTGTTCTCTTATTCAATAGCTTAAAATCGTATGAAAAACTATATTTCTAATCTCAATGGTCTGCATATCAAGTATGTAATAATTAATTTTGTCTTTGCATTAGCTGCTTACCTATCTCATTTAATAATTGGCGATATTGGTTTGTCAGGCAAGATTAACACGTATATTTCTATAATTATGATGATTTTGATACTTACTTTCTTTATCTCGGGAAGGAAGAAATACCAAACTCAACTTGGTAAGATAAAACTACTTGTCTTTGGGGAAAAGCTAAACGAGTATCAAACAATAAACAAGAAAAGGTTAAATTCTTTCACAATAATGACCGTTATTTCCTCAATTGGCTTTATACTCTCTTCTAATATCTTGTATTTGGGTTTTGGCTTCCTATCTATATTACTTATCTTATTAAATAGATCTTCAAAAATTAAATTATCATTTGAACTTAATCTAACAAACCAAGAGGTTGAAAAGATAGATAAGCCTATTAATTAGTATATAAATAAAATAAAAATATATGTTTGTAATTAAATCAAAGAAACAGCTAACAGAAAACATCTATGCAATGGATGTGGAATCGCCTTGGGTTGCAAGATCGGCTAAGCCAGGACATTTTATAATTCTAATTATTGATGAAAAGGGAGAGAGAATACCTCTAACGATTTGCGACTACAATACTGAAGAAGGAACAATAAACATTGTCTTCCAAGTTATTGGTAAGTCAACCCAGAGAATGTCTATGCTTAATGTTGGAGATTCATTTAAAGATGTTGTAGGACCTTTAGGCAATGAGAGTGAGTTTATTCATAAAAACGTAGAAGAGTTAAAGAAAAAGAGTATTCTATTTGTTGCTGGGGGTGTTGGAACAGCTCCTATCTATCCTCAGGTTAAGTGGTTTAAGCAAAATGGGATTGATGTAGATGTTGTTATGGGTGCTAAGACCAAAGACCTAATCATTCTTGAAAAGGAAATGGGTGAGGTTGCAAAGAACTTATATATATGCACTGATGACGGTTCAAACGGAAACAAAGGCTTGGTTACAGATGTTATTAGAGATTTGATTGATAATAAGAACAAACACTACGATGAGGTTATTGCTATTGGGCCAATGATAATGATGAAGTTTGTTTCGCTTTTAACTAAAGAATATAATATTAGAACAACAGTGAGTTTAAACACTCTAATGGTTGATGGGACTGGAATGTGTGGAGCTTGTAGGGTAACTATTGGAGGAAAGACTAAGTTTACTTGTGTTGATGGACCAGAGTTTGATGCTCACCAAGTCGATTTTGATGAGGCTATGAGGCGTCAGGGAATGTATAGGACACATGAAATAGCAACCGACACTCCAGGGCATCACTGCAATCTAACTCCTAAGGTTCAACAATCACAACAAGCAGAAATTGTTGTTGAGAAATTTAAGAAAGTAAAGGTAAGGGAGCAAGACCCTGTTGAGAGGTCGCAAAACTTTGAAGAGGTTTCCTATGGTTATAATGAAAAGGAGGCAATGGCTGAGGCTTCACGTTGCATTGAATGTAAGAAACCTGCTTGTGTAACTCAATGTCCTGTTAGTGTTAAGATACCTCAGTTTATTGCAAAGGTAAAGGTTGGGGATTTTGAAGCAGCAGCTCATATTTTGGCAGAAGATACTGCATTACCTGCTGTTTGTGGTAGGGTTTGTCCTCAGGAGGTTCAGTGTGAAGAAACATGTATCTTAGCTAAGAGGGGAGAGGCAGTGTCGATTGGAAAGTTAGAACGCTTCGTTGCTGACTGGTCAAGAGATCATAATATAGACCTTGCTAAGAAAGTAGCTTCAAATGGAAAGAAAGTTGCAGTTGTTGGAGCAGGACCAAGTGGTCTTACTTGTGCAGGGGACTTAGCTAAACTCGGTTATGAGGTAACAATCTTTGAAGCCCTACACGAGTCAGGTGGAGTATTAGTTTATGGAATACCAGAGTTCCGTCTTCCTAAGAAAGAGGTTGTTCAACACGAGATAGATAATGTTAAGAAACTTGGTGTAACGATAATTAATGATGTTATTGTTGGCAAGAGTATTACAATTGATGAGTTATTGGAAGAAGAAGGCTTTGAAGCAGTTTATATTGGCTCAGGTGCTGGACTTCCTAAGTTTATGGGCATTCCTGGTGAAAACCTTAACGGAGTTCTGTCTGCAAATGAAATCCTAACACGTTCCAACCTAATGAAAGCATTTGAAGAAGGATATGACACACCAATCTTCCCTGGCTCAAAAGCAGTTATTGTTGGAGGAGGAAATGTGGCTATGGATGCAGCAAGAACAGCAAGACGTTTAGGCTCTGACACACATATTGTTTACAGAAGGAGTGAGAAAGAGATGCCAGCAAGGGTTGAAGAGATTCACCACGCAAAAGAAGAGGGTATTATCTTCCACACAATGAATAACCCTGTTGCAATTATTGGAGATGAGAAAGGCTGGGTGAAAGCCATTAAGTGTATTAAGATGGAATTGGGCGAACCTGATGCAAGTGGTAGAAGAAGACCAATTGAGATTGAGGGAAGTGAATATGAGATTGAAACAAAGAGTGTTATTATGTCTCTTGGCACAAACCCAAACCCACTAATCATTAATACAACAAAAGGTCTTGCCTCTGAGAAATGGGGGGGGATTATTGCTGATGAGAACGGACAAACATCAAGAGAAGGCGTTTTTGCTGGAGGTGATGCTGTTAGTGGAGCTGCAACTGTTATTCTTGCAATGGGAGCAGGGAAACAAGCGGCAAAAGCGATTGATGAGTATATTAAGAACAAGAAATAAACTAATATATAGTTAAATCAATATCTATTATAGATTAATAATTTGGGACGTAATTAACTGCGTCCTTTTTTTTATTCCTTATATGTGTATTTAAATTTCTCTTCTTCTTTAATCTCTTTCTCTTGCTCTATCTTGACCTCTTCTATTTCTTTAATCTCTTCTATTTCTTTTACCTCTTCTGCTTTGTTTTCTTCACCCTTTTTAATGTCTTTGTGGTGACCATATTCTAACCAATAAGGATTTTCGTCTGATAATTCATCCTCTTCTTCCTCTTGAATTGGCTCTTGAGGTATAATAGATATTGCTTTTCTCTTATAGTAGATTGCAAATACAAAGCCAGTAATTGCTCCTCCAAGATGTCCTTGCCAACTTATCCTTGGACTGGGTTGAAATTCTGGGAAAATGCCCCATATAACTCCGCCATAGAGGAAGATAACTATTAAGCTAAAAGCTAATTGTGGTTTATTTCGTTTTATTAGTCCGCTAAGAATGTGAAACCAAGCCAAGGCATAAACTAAGCCACTTGCTCCAATATGTATTGAACCACTTGTGCCAATTATCCAAGCCCCTATGCCTGAGAAGAGATAGAAGAGAAGGAATAGTTTGGTTGCAAATTCTTTATAGAATATATAGAGTCCGAATGATAGGATGAAACAAGCTAAGGTGTTAGAGATGAGGTGAGAGAAGTCAGCATGAAGGAGTGGCATTGTGAATATCCCCCTAAGACCTTTAAGAGTTCTTGGCTCTAATCCATATTCAGAAAGAGATATTCCACTTAGAGTTTCCATTATCTTAATAGCCCAAAGCAAAAAAACAAAGCCTAAGGGTACTATTAAAGCATTTATAAAATCTTTTTTTTCTTTATTCATTTCTGCTTGCAAAGATAATAATTCTACTCAATTTTCAAGATTTCTTTTTCCTTTTATGCATTCTTTAATAAAGAAATATTATATTTGCAAATTGAACTTATAGTAAGAGAAATATGAAGAAGAAGAATGTTGTATCATTTATAGCAATTTCACTGTTGCTAATAGGCGGATTTAATAGCTTTGCTCAAAGAACTAATAGGGCTCCTGAGAACCTTTTTGGAATAAGAGCAGGCTTTAATATGAGTGACTTGACGAGTGCAAAGGGATTGGATGTTTTCAACGGTTTGGCTTTCTACAACAAAGACCTTGAATATGTAGGCTTCACCGACACTAAGCCTTTCCAATATGGTTTTAATGTTGGAGCAACAGGACAAATCAAAATTGCAGACTCATGGTATGTTCAACCATCACTAATGTTTACAACAAAAGGCTATAAGCTTAACACTCAAAACAAAGGCTACCTTGACCAAAACGTAGAAATGAATGTTAAGGCATACTATCTTCAACTCCCTATAGATATTGTTTGGAAGTATTCTTTTAACGATGATTTTAGATTTATCGTTCAAGGTGGTGCATTCTTAGGATTTGGAATTGCAGGAGAGAGCCATTTCCTTGACCACTACGGAGAGAAAACTATACCAAGAATACAACACGAGCAAACAGCAAACCCTTCAATCCCTAATGGGTTTATTGGTTATGACTACACTGTCCACCAAATTTCAAGTGAAGACTACGATGACACCTTTATGACAGAAGGAACTAATCGTTGGGATGCAGGTCTTGAGCTTGGCTTAGGCTTTGAATATAAAAGATTTCAAATATCTCTTGCCTACCAATATAGCTTTACTCCTTTATATGACTATGCTCACGACTATACCCTACGCTATAAAGAAAAAGGAATACAAAACGTATCAAACTCATTCGAGGCTCTAAAACTAAGTGCTCCTAAATCACCATCTCAACAAGTAATATCAATAACCGTAGCATATTATTTAGATTTATTCTCTAATAAACTTAAGTATTAGACTAAACACCATAGTCTTTTCGTTTCTTATTTAATGATGAAAAAGATTATATTATTCTCAGCTTTTATTCTTGCCCTCTCAAGCCTTATGGCTCAAGAGAAAGAAGTTCTTATTGATAAAGACTCTCTAATAGACTTTGACAATAGCAATTTCTTTCTAAAACAAGATATTCCTAAGACGCAGTATAATATTTCGATGGGAACAAGCTTTGGAAGGGGATTCTTTGGTCCAAACTTTACCTCAACCTATATTGCACCCTCACTTAGGACAAAATTAAACGATAAAGTCCACCTAAGAGCAGGGGTTTTGACAGGAGATGTTTGGTTGAGTGGAAAATTTATTAAGAATACGCCTGAGGATAGAGCTCCTTATGCCGACCGCTATAAACATAGTTCAGCCTATATGGGTATGGACTTTGAGCTAAGCCCTAAACTAAATCTCTTTGTGACTGCTTTCTACGACACATATAACCCCCTAAGAACTCAGAACTTTAGTTCACAAGCAAAAAGCATATATACATACGGATTTGACGCAAGCCTAAGCTATGAAATATCAAAGAATAGTTTTTTAAATCTTAGCTTCTCCTATATGGAAACCAATAACCCATCTATGCTAATGCCATATCATAGTTCCCCATTCAATTCATTCAACACTATAAATGGAGGTCTATTCCCAGGTTCAAGATTTTCAAACCAAGGTCCTTTTGGCTGGTAAGCACTCTTAATTATACGCAGTCTCACGAAATTAATACGCCGTAATAATTTGCTGAAACGCTGTAATAAAAAATTAATACGCAGACTTAATTATTAAATTCTTTCCAGAAATAATCTTCCTTATATCCTTCTTGTGCAGAGTAGTATATATAAACATCTATATGTTTTGATACTCCTTTAAATGTTGTGCCTTTGATTTTTGGAGGAGTAATTGGGTTAGCCATTATGGTTTTTAGGCTTGAGATGCCAGCAAATGAAAATGCAGGAATTCTCTTTACATTATCGCCAATAATTAGTTTGCTTATATTATTGCATCCCTCAAAAGCAAGGAATTTCTCTTCTCCAAAATGCTTGCAGTTTTCAGCATTAAAGAATACACTATCTAAGGATATGCAGTTTTGAAAAGCACCCTTGCCTATTGAAACAACCAAGCTTGGTATGGTGACTGAGGTTATCTCTGTGCAGTTTGAAAAAGCATAATCTCCAATAGAATTTATAAAATACATTATTCCATTATCTATTATAGTGTCAGGGAGTATTAAGTTTCCTACTGGTCTTGTGGTATTGCTTTCGTAGTAAGGTGAAGTTGGTATTTCCGATACTATTTCTACTTTCCTCTCTTTAACGTTCTTAACTTTGAAATAGATTGTGTTTTCATTAATAAGAGATTTGAAGTCGTAGGTTTGAGCTTCTGCACTTATGCTAATACCAAGAATTGATATTAATAAAAATAGTATTGATTTTTTCATATTCTTTGGGTTCTTAATCGTTGTTATTGAATATTCCTTATTGCAAAGCTATATAATAATTTTGAATAATTTGCAATCTCTTAAATAGATTTATAGTTTTCTTCCCATCATCAAGCCGTCCCTAATGGGTATTATAACATTTTCTACCCTTGGGTCATTTGTTATTCTCTGGTTAAAGTCATTTATTGCAGAGGTTTGCTTATCTGTTGGCATTGGTGAAAGTCCAATCTTACCATACCAAAGTATATTATCGGCAATGATTATTCCTGATGGGCGTAGTTTCTCAATACAGATTTCATAGTATTCAGGGTAGGAGGCTTTGTCAGCATCAATAAATATTAAATCAAATTCTCCTTCTATTGTTTTAAGAACATCTATGGCTCTTCCTATATGAAGTTTTATTGTCTTATCACTTAGTTTCTCAAAGTTCTCAATTAGGAAGTCCTCATACTCTTGTTCTTTCTCTATGGTGTGAATTATTCCTCCTTTTTGTAAACCCTCGGCAAGGCATAGTGTTGAGTAGCCGCTAAATGTTCCTATCTCAAGAATGGATTTAGGGTTTATCATCTTAGAAATCATCCTTAGGAATGTCCCTTGCCAGTTGCCACTAATCATTTGTGGATGTACAAAACTTAGATGAGTCTTGCGGTTCAGTTTAACTAATGCATCTGGTTCCTCACTAACATTCTTCTCGCAGTAATCCTCAATCCTCTTATCAATAAATGGATATATTTGTAATTCAGTCATAATTTAGTTTTTTTGCCCACAGATTTTCTTTTTTTTGTCCACAGATTTACACAAATTTATAGGATTTTTACTTTTTACTTCTTCTCTTTTACTATTTCACTCTAATGCTCTGTGCTAATTTGTGTAAATCTGTGGACAAAAAAACTCTTTATAGCTCTAAGATTTTAAATTCAACTCTTCTATTCTTTGCTCTTCCTTCGTCTGTGTCGTTGTCGGCAATTGGTTGGGCTGCTCCATAGGAACGGTATTGTAGGCGTTTGGAAGAAATGCCTTGTGAGATTAGATGCTCGTAAACAGCTTTAACTCTACTATAAGATAGTTTTTGATTGTAGTTATCAGATCCCTTGCCGTCGGTATGTCCTGAGAGTTCAATCTTCATATATGGGTTTTTGTTGAGCAGAGAGATTAGGTTATTTAGCTCAACAAAGGATTGCGGTAGGATAATGCTCTTGTCAAATTCAAAGAATATATTCTCCATTACAATAATCTGTCCAACCTCGTAACGCTTCTCGTCTTTGGTCTTAGTGATTGTAATATTGTTTTGGATAACTTGTTTTTCTTTGCAACTTAGGCAGTGAAGTGATACATCGTCAATATAATAATAAGCTCCTGGGAGTAGGTAGGTCAGATATGGTAGGTCAATACAGTTACTCTGAGGTGCAGGATAAAAGTTCCCTATTGTGATAAATCTTTCTCCTCCAAGGGTTTTGTATTCTCCCTCTATCTTCATCCAGTTTTCGGTGTCGATTAGTGGGTTGTCGTAAGGGTTAACAATCTGTGGCTTGAGGTAGGTTGATATTGATTGGCTTATTCCGTTTTCGTGCTTTGTTATTACTTTATCGGTAAGCATTTCTCTTGTGTCTTCTTGTATCCTGTCTTTTGTAAATAAGGCTCCAATTGTTGCAACGGCTCCTGCACTATATTCCGAAAGGCTAACGTAGAAGGTTAGTTTATAGGTTTCTCCTTCTTCCAAGTCTTCCTTAAATTCTGTTTGTATATATTCCCTATAAGTTGTTTTCGATGTATAGATGCCAACCATCCCAACTCCTGTCCTTGGCATTTGCTTGCCTAATTTGTTTCTCGGAACATTACATTGCTTAGATCCACATTTATTATAATAGTCAGCACTTCCTCCTGTTGGTTGCCACCATGCCACTACCTCCGACATATAACCATAAGGCTCTATCTTCTGAGGACAAGTATAGTATTCTTCAAAGGAAGGGTTGTAAATAAGGTTCTCTCCTTTCTGAGCCATTGTCAAGGTCTGACTTAGGACAAAAAAGGATATAATCAATATAATCGTAGTTTTTATTTTATATTTTCTATTAAGCATTTCCAGTTTATGTTATTATTTGCCTCAACCCATATAATGTCTTCGTCTTTCCTAAACCAAGTCATCTGTCTTTTGGCATAGCGGCGTGTATTGGTCTTAATATCTTCTATGGCTTTACTAAGTGTTATCTCATTATCAAAATAACGGAATATCTCTTTATAGCCAACAGTGTTAAGAGCAGGTAGGTCTTTGAAAGGATATAGTCTTCGTGCCTCTTCTTCCAATCCCTCTTCCACCATTATATCTACTCTCTTATGTATTCTTTCAATTAGTTTCTCTCTATCCATATAAAGACAAAACTTAATAATCTCGAACTCTCTCTCTGTCTTCTTTTTAGTTAGGAATGAGGAAAAGGGCTTAGAAGTTTCTCTTATTACTTCCAATGCTCTGATAAGCCTTATATGATTTTGAGTGTCCACCTTCTTATAATACTCAGGGTCTTTTTCTCTTAGCTCTTCTTGAAGGGGGATAATGCCTTTTGTATTAAATATATCGTTTAGCTCCTCTCTTATCTCTTTTCTCACTTCAGGGAGATTATCAATCCCATTGCAAACAACATCAACATACATTCCACTTCCTCCAGTTAGGACAAGGCTGTCATAAGTCTTAAAAAGGGAGTCTATCTTCTCTAAGGCGTCTTTCTCGTAAAGCCCTACATTATAATTATCCTCAACTGATATATGCCCAATGAAATGATGCTTTACACTTTTTAGTTCTTCCTCAGTTGGAGAGGCAACACCAATTTTCATTTCCTCGAAGAACTGACGTGAATCAGAAGAAAGTATTTCAGTATTTAAACACTTTGCCAAAGAAATAGCCTCTGAGGTTTTGCCTACTGCGGTTGGCCCAACAAGAACATATAATCTCTTTTTCATTTCTTAGGTTTTAATCCAAGCTTTTCTGCTTCCTTATACATTAGTTTAAGAGCCTCTTCTCTGTCATTAGGAATTGTCCCTTCCAGAATTGCATCCTTTATATTGGTCTTAATTATTCCAATTTCCTTACAAGGCATAACATTAAATATATCCATTATATCCTCTCCTGAAACAGGGGGTTGGAATCTTCTTATCTTATCGCTTTCTTCCAATGATATTAGTTTTTGACGCACTATCTCAAAGTTCCTTTTAAACTTCTGCACCTTGTGAAAGTTCTTCGATGTTATATCAGCCTCACAAAGGGTTATCAAATCGTCAACATCATCTCCTGCATCAAAGAGAAGCCTCCTAACTGCTGAGTCGGTAACAATATCTTCTGCAATAATTATTGGTCTAAGGTGCATTCCAACAAGCTTCTCAACATATTTCATATTTTCATTAAGAGGTAGCCTAAGCCTTTTGAATATGTTTTTAATCATTCTTGCTCCCTTTACTTCGTGACCATGGAATGTAAAGCCAACCTTATTTTCATATCTCTTAGTTAGGGGTTTTGCTATATCGTGGAGAATTGCTGCCCATCGTAGCCATAGGTTATTGGTATGAGGTGCTATATTATCTAATACTTCAAGTGTATGTTTGAAATTATCTTTATGGGTTCTCTCTCCAACATAATCGTTTCCTTTGAGGGCAACCATTTCAGGGAAGATAAGCTTTAGTAGTCCCGACTTTTCCATAAGTTTAAACCCATAGGAAGGAGTTGAAGACATAATAATCTTATTCATTTCATCTATTATCCTTTCTTGTGAGATAATATCTATCCTGTGAGCATTTCTTGTGATTGCGTCAAAGGTGTCATTATGGATGAAAAACTTAAGCTGGGTTGAAAACCTTATGGCTCTCATCATCCTTAGTGGGTCATCGGAGAAGGTAATATCTGGGTCAAGTGGGGTTTGAATTATCTTGTTCTCTATATCTTGGAGTCCATTGAAAGGGTCTATCAAATCACCATAAGTGGCTTTGTTTAGAGATATTGCATTGCGTTAATAGTAAAGTCTCTTCTGTTTTGGTCTTCTTCCAAGGTGCCGTCCTCCACAATTGGGTTCCTGCTATCACGACTATAAGACTCTTTCCTTGCTCCAACAAATTCTATCTGCCAATTAGTGTCACCCTCATAATAATTAACCATTGCCGTTCCAAAGTTCTTAAAAATAGATACCTTAGAATGCTTTCCTATCTTCTTAGCAACGTTCTTTGCCAGTTCAATACCACTACCAACACAAACAATATCAACATCCTTGCTCTCTCTCCTTAATATCACATCTCTAACCCATCCACCAACAACGTAGGTTTCTATCTTCATATCGTCCGCAACCTGCTGAACAATCTCAAATATTGGGAGTTTTAATTGCTTTTCTAAATTCATATTATGCAAAAGTAATGTTTTTTTCAGACCTATTAAATCAAAATCCCAAATAATTTAAATAGTGAATTAATTTATTTAATTTCTTTCCTTGTTGTTTAAAAAATAAGTCTTAACTTTGCAAAAACATATAGTTGTTATATTAAGAAGATTAATTAAAATAAACCCTTTAAATTAAAAGAAAAATGAAACAAGTACATAACTTTAACGCAGGTCCTTGCGTTTTGCCAAAACAAGCAGTTGAATCAGCTATCGAAGCTATTCGTAATTTCGACAACACAGGCATTGGCCTACTTGAAATCTCTCACCGTACACCAGGTTGGGAAAGAACAATGGCTGAAACTGAAGCTTTGTGGAGAGAATTATTAAACATCCCAGAAAACTATGAAGTATTATTCTTAGGTGGTGGTGCTTCAACTCAATTCTTCCATATTCCAGCTAACTTCCTTAAAACAAAAGCAGCTTTCCTTCAAACAGGTGTTTGGGCAAAAAAAGCAGTTAAAGA
>Ga0265294_10000992_pt1 | contig 38485 bp, 41 predicted proteins | sample MunlanPumphouse3_FD_192504 | JGI IMG/M metagenome (GOLD analysis project Ga0265294, IMG submission 192504) | Groundwater microbial communities from a municipal landfill in Southern Ontario, Canada - Pumphouse #3 | ecosystem: Environmental > Aquatic > Deep subsurface > Groundwater | place... | reverse complement strand
TATTTTTTACACTTTTCATGCTCTGAATTTTTTTCTAATCCAGGATATGAAACCGATTTAACTTTTGGATGGCTTTCTAAATATTTTGCAATTTCTAAAGTATTTTGTGAAACTTTTTCCATTCTAATGGCTAACGTTTCTAGCCCTTGTAAGAGTAACCACGAATTAAATGGCGATTGAACTGCACCAATATCTCTTAAAAGACTCAATCTTAGCCGCAAAGAGAAGCTAGGAAGAGGAAGGTCGGTATAAACTAGCCCATGATACGAAGCATCTGGCGTACTAAAGTGAGTGTATCTTTTTGAAGTTTTCAAAAATTCATTTAAGCCATGTCGCTCAACCACAATTCCACCAATTGCACTTCCTTGCCCGTTGGTATATTTACTTGTTGAATGCACAGTAATATCTACGCCCCATTTAAAAGGACTAAAGAGTATTGGCGTAGCCACGGTGTTATCACAAATAGTTATGACTCCATGCTTTTTTGCAATTTCTACAACTTTTTCAACATCTGTAATAGCAATTTGTGGGTTTGAAAGTGACTCAAAGAAAATCGCTTTAGTTTTGTCATCAATTAACTCTTCCAAATTTGAAGCGTCTGTACTTTTAAATACTCGTGCCGTAATTCCAAATCTTTTAATAGTATGTGTTAAGAGTGTAACCGCACCTCCATAAAGCTTGTCAGAAATAATAATATTATCCCCAGCTTCAGCCACATTGGCAATGGCGTAAAAAATAGCCGATTGACCAGAAGAGACACAAATAGAAGCAGCTCCGCCTTCAATTTCGGCAAATCGTTTTTCTAAAACATCATTTGTTGGGTTATTTAGTCGTGTATAAATAGGTCCCAGTTCTTTTAATGCAAATAAATTAGCCGCATGTTCAGAGTCTCTAAACGCATACGCAGTTGTTTGTGAAATAGGAACACTCATGGTTCCAAATCCTTCTTTGTTATTATATCCAGCATGAACGGCAATGGTTTCTTGATGCATGGGGTCTTCCTTTTTTTAGTTTAAATGTTATTGAGTGAAATTGTATACTATTTTTTTTATATTGTCAAGTGTTTTAATGGTGATTGATATAATCACCTATATGTAAGGGGTTATTGACAATCTTGACTTTGTTGGTTTAGATTGAAATTGAATATTATTATATTTTGTGTTACAATGCCATAAAACGCCAGTTAAAAGAGTTTATACGATGGAAAAAATAGCCCTTTATGATAATATAACTGTAGATACCCATGCTGAAAAATTTCTAGAAATTTTTAAAAATGATGTCATTAGAATAGAAAAAATCGTCTCAAACGGTCAAAAATCACCCGATGATTTTTGGTATGAACAAGAAGAATCTGAATTTGTGTTAGTGTTAAAAGGCTGCAATAGTAGAGTTTGAAGAAGAAACAATGATTTTAAACGAAGGCAATGCTGTAAATATCCCTGCCTTTAAAAAACACAGAGTCAAACAAACAAGCCAAGAAGAACCCACCATTTGGTTGGCGGTTTTTTATAAACAAAGGTAACCCATGAAAATAGCAATTATAGGCGCAGGTGCTAGTGGAATTGTCGCATGTATTCAAGCTGCAAGAACAAATCCTGCTCTTTGCATTGATTTGTTTGACAGTAACAATGCGGTGGGAAAAAAGATATTAGCCAGTGGAAATGGGCGATGCAATATCTCTAACACAAGCCTTTCAAGTGCCAATTATTTAGGAGAAAACCCAGAGTTTGCTCAATTTGCACTAAAAGAGTTTGACTACAATGCCTTTGAAAAATTTTGCACGAGCATTGGACTTTTGCTAGATGTTAAAGAGAATAACAAAGTTTATCCTCAATCTAATGAAGCCAAATCGGTGGTGAATTTACTGCACAGTCAATTAGAGCATTTAGGCGTAAATATTATCTATGAAACCAGTATTGAAAAAATAGTCAAAATCAATGAAAAATTTACTCTACAAACTCAGGATAAAAGCTTTGAAAATTATGACAAAGTATTAATTTCAACAGGCTTAGCAGCAGCTCCTCAACTAAAAAGCAGTGAAGACGGTTTAACTTTCGCTCAAAGTTTTGGACACACCATTAACCCCACTTACCCCTCGCTTGTAGGATTAAATGTGCAAGAGAGCTATTGTGCAAAGTTGCAAGGTGTTAAAAAAGAAGTGGATGTTAGTTTGTATATCAACAATCAAAAAGAGCAAGAAGTGTTTGGCGATGTACTGTTTACTAACTACGGCGTTTCAGGGTTTGCTGTTTTAGATATTTCTCAAAGTGCTGCTTATTCGTTAAGTCTGTATCAAGAGGTGCATTTAACGCTTAACTTTTTTCCCAATAAAAATAAAAATGAGCTAATTGCTAATATTCAAACCATTCTAAAATCAAATGAAGAAGAGAGTGCTGTTATTTTATTAAGTGGATTACTTCCTAATAAACTTTGTAGTGTACTTTTAGAAATATGCAATATGCCTAAAGCAATAAAAGCAAAAGAGATAACCCCAAAACAAATCAGAGCAATAGTTAATCAGCTGCAAAACTGGAAACTAAAAATCAACGACACCCAAGGCTTTAAACACGCAGAAGTAAGTGGTGGCGGAGTAAGAGTTGAAGAGATAAATAATAAAACCTACGAAAGTAAGTTGTGCAAAGGCTTATATTTTGCAGGGGAAGTTTTAGATATTACAGGACAAAGAGGTGGATATAATCTCCATTTTGCGTGGGCTAGTGGGTATGTAGTTGGGAAGAGTTTAGCTAGATAATAATGACTATAAATCAGCCACTTTTACCAATTTCTGCGTTGAAGTTCAAAATATACTTGTCACATACTTCTATTTGGTATTATAAGGCACTTTTAAAATTAAATAAATACTTTAATATTAGAGTAACTCAACCATAAAAATCAATACACATCCTCATGCGTTCCAATGTCAATAGGAATAATTTCATCATTTTTAACAATAAAATCTATAATCACCCTATACTCCATATTAATAGAAACAGAGTGAAAATCGGTTAATTTCCCTTTAAGTTTATGCAATCTAAGGCTTGGATGATGCGGGTTTACTTCTAAGATATGTATGGTTTTTTCATATCGTGCAAACACATTTGGGTGCTTTTTAAAGAATTTTTTTAGTTTTTTGAAGTATTCATCGGTTATTATGAGTTTATAGGGCATTTTTCAACTCTTTTATATGCTCTTTGGCACTTTGAGTTTTGTAGTTTCCTTTTTCAACATCTTGCATGGTTTTTAAGTAAGCTAGGTCAAGTTCATTGGCTCGTAGTTCTTTGTACCTCTCAATATCAAGGACTACAAAGCTGTTTTTGCCTCGGACATTAATAATGAGTTCGTCAAATTTTTCTAACAGAGTCGCAAATATTGAAACCCCTTTTGTTTTTACTTCATTGGCATTAATTATCATATCATACTCCTAATCGTACTATTAAAAGTATTGTATTGCATAATTTATATTAAGTCAAGTATATTTTAAAACCTATCTTTTAGAACGGTTAGTTTTTTAATGTGTTCAAACTCAAATTCGTCATGAGGAGTTACTAGCAGTAGTTGTTCTTTTTTTGTTTTTAACTCCATGGGTTTTACTTTATTGTAATGTCTGTTTTTATAGTTAAAACAGATGTAATTTTTTTCTTGAATGGCTTTTTTTATGAAGAGGTGTTCTATATTCATAAACAAAATTACTCTGGGAAAAAGAGACTCATCTCTTTTTCCAAATACTGCACTGTGAAATAGTGTGTTGAAATTTTCTTACGCTCTCTTTTATTACAAACTCTATATCTCTAAGCTCTATTAGCTCGAAATTTTTGCTTAAAATTGTTTTTAGGCTATCTAGTGTTTTTACTTCTTTTCCCTCTTCATTTATGAAGCCACCTAACCACATATCTTTTTTTGTTGAGCTTTCTTGCCAACTGTATGGGGAGGTTATTATTAAAACTCCATCTTTGTTTAATCTTGTGTGAATGGTGTCTAAAAAAAGTTTTGGGTTGTAGAGTCTGTCAATTAAATTTGTTGCCATAATTAGGTCGTATGCGTTGAAATTTGGTTTTAAATTACACGCATCTCCTTGCCAAAAAGAGACTTTATGCGCAATATTTTCATAACCTAACTCTTGAATAGTCATTTTTTTATATTCAACCAAATCACCCTCTACTTTAGATGAATACGCAACATAACCTTTTTCTTTTAATTTTACACCTACTTGAATAAAACGAGCGGAAAAGTCTATTCCTTCAACTTTATCAAACTCTTTTGCTAGTTCAAAACTGGCTCTTGTTGTGGCACATCCTAAATCCAGTGCTTTTGTTTTATTGATACTAAACTCACTGGCTATTTTTGCACACTCTTTTGCAAAATTTTTAACTCCAAAATAGCTTTCTCCATATTGAAACTCACAATATTGTGAAACCAATTTATCGCTTTCATAAATGTCTGTGTTATTCTCGTTTTGGTTATTTGAAATAACATATCTAAACCCTGCATTTTGAAAAAAGTGTTTTCTAAACGCGTAACGAGAGTGTTTCATAATTAGATTTCCACTACTAGCCCATGATGATCCTAAAATAAGAGCGTGTTTCTCATCAAAGGTTGGAACGGTGAAGTCATCATATGCTTCATGAACTTCAAAGCCCTCAAATGGTCGCATAGGTGTTCTACTCCATTGCCAAACATTTCCCACTACATCGTAAATAGCTTTGCCATTTTTTATGTGAAAAGCAAACTCATTTACAGGGCAAGAACTGGAATAGTGATAGAAATTAAGATTTGCTCTACTTTGATGAAACTCTGGAATATCTTCAATTTTTGCTTGATTATAAATTGCTCTGTACTCAGCTTCACTTGGTAAAAGATAGGTTTGTTTCTCTTTTTTACTTTTATAGTTACAAAATGCTTCAGCTTCTAAAGCGTTTACATCAACGGGCCAGTCGTAAGGCATATCTATTACTTCGCTTAAGGCTCTGTATTTATAAACACCCTCTTCTAAAACCCAAAAGGTAGGGTGTTTTGCTTTGCTATTTTTTAAAAAATTTATTCCCTCTTCGTTCCAAAATTCTTCATTTTCATAGCCACCACTTTTTACAAACTCCATAAACTCAGCATTGCTTACAAGATATTTTGAAACTTTAAACTCGTTTATGTCTTCTTCATAAACTCCATACTCATTGTCCCAACCATAAAGAGAGTGAGTATTACTTTTACCTAAGTTTATATGCTGAGCTTCTATTTTTATCATCTCATTTTTAGGAGCATTTGAACTGTGAGAACAGAGGTTAAACTCTTTTACTTTTTTAACAAACTCTAATGGCATTTGGCGGTGAAGCACAAGGGAAGTTTCTATATGAATTCTTTCATGCTCGATTCCCATTAAGATAACCCACATAGGTGAGGTTTGTTTTATTGGAAGCTCAAACTCAAGATTTAAAATAAGCTCTTGTACTATTTTTTTAACCTTTATTCTATACTCTCTTACTTCTTCAACTTTTGGCCACGCATAATTCTTTGCATTTACATCATCCCACGCCATTTCATCTACGCCTACTGCAAAAATAGACTCAAAATTTGCATCTACTCTTTTATTTATTATTTTCATAAGAATTAGTTTATTTATAAAAAAAGTAGACGTGTGTCCAAAATAAAATATCATAGGGTGACGAGTGGGTTCGGATTTTTTGTAAAAGACGGTGTCATCTTTTAAAGTTTCAAAGACTTTTTCATATAAAGTGTAGGTATTATTAAAATACTCCAGTATCTCTTGGCGTTTTTGCTCTATTGTTCCACTATTTAGTGTGGGAGGATATAGGCTAAGTTTTCTCAAGTTAAATCCTTTTATTTTCTTTATTTATTATATAAAAATTTAATAAACCCAATATTAAAAAATTATTTATACTCTGTGTTCGTTTGAGTCTTTTGGGGCTTCTTCTCTTTTTGTTTTGGTGTAGTCTCGTTCTACTTTGGCAACTCTTATTCTATAATCTTCAAAGAGTTCTTGATTGCCTTTGTCTTGAGCTAAACGGTGTTCAAATTGGGTTCTCCATGACGTTATGGCATTTTCATTTTCCCAAAAAGATAGGCTTAACACTTTGTTTTCATCGGATAAGCTTTGAAATCTTTCAATACTAATAAGCCCTTTTTGTTTTAGAAGAAACTCTTTGAGTATGGAAGCAATCTTCAAATACTCCTCTTTACCTGTTTTGGTGGGTAAAACTTCAAATATTACAGCGTACATAGTGGCTCCTTATTTTATTTATCTTTTATTTCTTTAGCATTTTCAACATTTTCACTGCCACCTAAGGCACTGTATAAACTGACTCTATTGTTCAAATCTTCTTGATATTTCTCTATGAGTGTTTGTTGTGCAATATAAAGGCTTCTTTGTGAAATTAAAACATTTAAATACGATCCCATTCCTATTTTATATGAATTTAAAGATATTTCATAGCTTTTAAATATGGCATCTACTAACTCTTTTTGTTTTTCTATTTGTTTATTAATTGTGGCTCTAATAGCAAGGGCATCGGAAACTTCTCTAAAGGCTATTTGGATAACTTTTTCATATTGTGCTATGGCAATATCTCTTTGTGCGTAGGAGTAGTCTAGGTTTGCTCTGTTTTGACCTGCATTAAAAATAGGAATGGTGATATGGGGTGAAAACGACCACACGCTTTGAGCTCCTCCATCAAAAAGTGAAGAGAGTGACTTGCTGGCAATTCCTGTATTGGCTGTGAGTGAAATAGAAGGGAAAAAAGCTGCTCGAGCAGCTCCAATATTGGCATTTTTTGCTTTTAAATGATATTCCGCTTCTTTTATATCAGGGCGTGTGAGTAAAACAGATGATGAAATTCCAGCTTTTGGAACCATTAGCCAGTTTTCATAGTCATTAAACTCTTTGGGTAAAAGCTCTTCGCTTAAAGGTTGTGCAATGAGTAGTTCTACGGCATTTTTATCTTGTTCCACCAAAGTAGTATAGGAAATGACATTTATTTGTGCATTTTTTAGTAAGGCATAGGCACCCAGTACATCAGCTTTTGAGACAACACCTGCATTGAAACGTTTTTGTGTTAGCTCATAGGCTTTTTTAAGATTTTCTACCGTTTCAAGAGAGAGTTTTAATTGTTCTCTGTGCGCTGCTAGTGTCATCCATGCGGTAATGGTTTGGGCAATTAAACTTACCTTGGTTGTGTTTGCTGCAAATTGGGTGGAAAGATAGCTTTGTAAAGCACTCTCATTTAAGCTTTTTATTTTTCCAAACAGATCAATTTCATACGATGCCCCAATGTTGGCAAAATAGTTACGTGAAATGGTTGACCCATTTGAAGAGTTTATGTTTCTTGTATTTGTTGCACCGCTGTTTATATTAACATGAGGAAAATTATCAGCTTTAGCAATACGGTATGTTGCTCTAACGGATTCAATATTTAAAAGGGCTATTTTTAAATCTTTATTGTTTTGTATGGCAAGCGCAACGACTTTTTTTAACAGCTCATTTTGAATAAAATCTTCCAATATAAGTTGTTTTTGTGCGTTGTTTTCTACTGCATTGCTATCTATTTTATTTTTCCATTCAAGAGGAATTACCTTAGTATCTAAAGGTTCTAGTTCTGGGCTTAACGTGAAACATCCTGTAAAAAAGAGTAACGCAATGCTTATAAAAAGAGTTATTTTAAACATGTTGCTCTCCTTTTTTTAATAAAAAAAATTTTTTAATTAATACAAAAAATAAGGGAACAAAAAAGATGGTTAATATAGTTGCTGTAAATGTTCCTCCTACAATTCCTGTTCCAATAGAAATTCGACTGTTTGCACCTGCTCCTGTTGAAAGAGCAAGGGGAGTAATTCCTGCAATAAAAGCCAAAGAAGTCATAATAATTGGTCTTAATCGTAACGTGGCACCTTCAATAGCTGCTTCCAAAAGGGGGTTGCCATTTTTATAGGCACTGTCTACAAATTCGACAATTAAAATGGCATTTTTAGCCGCTAATCCAATGGTGGTCAAAAGTGCCACTTGAAAATAGACATCATTGTCTAAGCCCCTAAAATATACGGCTAATACCGCTCCAATTACACCTAATGGTACAACCATTAAAATAGAAAAAGGGACAGACCAACTTTCATATAATGCCGCCAAACATAAAAAGATAATTAAGATAGAGACAGCATAAAGTAGCCCTGATTGACCCGTAGATAATTTTTCTTGATAAGAGAGTCCACTCCAAGCGTGCATGGTGCCATCTGAGAGTTCATCCGCAATGTTATCCATCTCATCCATGGCAACACCTGAGCTAACTCCACTTGCAGCAGATCCTTGAATTTGAAAGGAAGCAAATCCGTTGTAACGGCTTAACTCTTCAGGACCATATTCCCATTTGGTTGTGGCAAACTCTGAAAAAGAGGTCATAGTTCCCTTGGCATTTCTAACTTTCCAGCTGTATAAATCTTCTGGCTTTGACCTAAATGGGGCATCTCCTTGAATATAGACTCTTTTTACTCTTGAACGGTCTATAAAATCATTGACATAAATACCCGCCCACGCGGCACTAAGCGTATAATCAATACTGCTCATGGAAAGACCTAATGAGAGTGCTTTTTCGGTATCGTACTCTATTTTTAATTGAGGAGTCTCTTCTGATCCATCGGCTCGAATGGAGCTAATTTTACTGTTTTGTTCGCCTTCTAATAATATTTTCTCTTTAACTTGTGCCAATGTGGTTCTTGATGTGGTTGCGTCAGCTAAAAGTTGAAATTCAAATCCATCTGTTTGTCCTAAACCTTGAACAACGGGGGGATTTAGGGAGACAACTCTTGCATCACGAATAAAATAAGGCGATGTGGGGTCTGAAAATATTTTTGCTGCCCTTTGCCCAATAATGTCTGAACGACTGCTTTTTTCAGGTCTTAAATCCCAACTTTTTAAAGAAACATAAGCCGTTCCAACATTTTGCCCACTGCTTCTGCTGCTGTATCCTGAGATGGTGAAAATACTATTAATATTATGGGCTTCTTCTTTTAGGAAATAATCTTTTATTGTATCAGCCACTTCAACCGTTCTTGATGTTATAGCACCTACGGGCAAGGTATATTGCACCATTAAACTGCCTTGATCCTCTTTTGGAAGAAAACTTGTAGGAAGTTTTATAAAAACAAAAGCCAATAAACCAATAATGGCAACATAGGTAACCATCCAACGAATAGGCATTTGAAGTACTTTTGAAACGCCATTTGTATATCTTAACGTAAGGGCATCAAATTTTTTTCCAAACCAATGGGTAAACCCTTTTTGTTTTTCATTTTCATCATGAGGTTTTAACAGCGTGGCACATAAAGCGGGAGTGAGCGTTAACGCTACAATTACCGATAACACCATGGAAGAGATAATCGTAACTGAAAATTGTCTGTAAATAACACCCGTTGAACCACTAAAAAATGCCATGGGTAAAAAGACCACGGAAAGTACGGTTGCTACTCCAATTAAGGCACTGGTAATCTCTTGCATTGAAATAACCGTGGCTTCTTTTGCAGGAAGTTTTTTTTCTCTCATATTTCGTTCTACATTTTCAACAACCACAATGGCATCATCCACTAAAAGCCCAATGGATAAAACCATTCCAAACATCGTAAGCGTATTAATTGAATAGCCTAAAACATTTAAAATACCAAAGGTTCCTAGCAAAACAACAGGAACGGCAATAGCTGGAATTAACGTAGCTCTCCAACTTTTCAAGAAAATATACATCACAAAAATAACCAATAAAATAGCTTCAAAAAGCGTTTTAACCACTTCATTAATAGAAGCTTGAATAAAAAGCGTGGTATCTCTTGGATAATCTATTTTATACCCTACAGGAAGATTTGCTTCATATTTATTTAAAAGTGCTTTGATGCTATTCGCCGTTCGTATCGCATTGGCACCAGAAGCCAGTTGAATTGCAATTCCAGAAGAGGGTTTACCGCTTAAGGCTGTAATATTACTGTAAGTTTGAGCGCCTATTTCAACTCTTGCCACATCTTTTAATTTAACAAAAGAGCCATCAGCGTTATGTTTTACAAGAATATTTTCAAATTCAGGTACGGTTTTAAATTTTGATCGAGCCGTTACGGTAACTGCTAATTGTTGGTCTGTAATAACGGGTAAACCACCTAGTTTACCAGCAGAAGCTTGTGAATTTTGAGCTCTTATTGCAGTGTCTATGTCTTGAGGCATTAATGAGTAAGACTCTAGTTTTATGGGATCAAGCCAAATACGCATGGCATATTGCCCTCCAAAAACTTGAACATCGCCTACTCCTTCAAGTCTTGAAATGCTGTCTTGAAGATTGCTGATTAAATAATCAGCAATATCCGCTTTTTCTGCTTTTTCTGTCTCATCGTATAAAGAAGCCAACATTAAAAAATCGGATTGTGATTTAACTACACTTATACCTTGTCTTTGTACATCATCTGGCAAACGAGAAAGAATTTGTTGAACTTTATTTTGTACTTGAACTTGAGCAATATCGGGGTCGGTTCCTTGCTTAAAGGTTACTCTTACTCTTGAATTCCCCGAAGAACTGCTGGTGGATGAAAAATAAATCATTCCATCTAAACCTGTTAATTGTTGCTCAATAATTTGAGTAACGCTGTTTTCAACCGTTTGCGCAGAAGCCCCCGTATAGGTTGCAAAAATATTAATTTGTGGAGGGGCAATATCAGGATATTGTTCCATGGGAAGAACATAAAGAGAAACAACTCCTCCAATCATAATGACCAAAGAGATAACCCATGCAAAAATAGGTCTAAAAATAAAAAACCTTGCTAGCATAGCAAGCCTTTTTGATTATTTTTATTATTTGTTTTCAAGATATTTACTGCTTACATCAATAGGGTTAACATGGCTTTTTTCATTAATTTTATTTAACCCCTCTATAATAATTTTATCACTGCTGTTAATTCCACTCGTAACTAACCACTTATTCCCAATAGCTCTTTGAATAGTAATCATCTGCTTTATAACGGTATTGTCCTCTTTTACAAGAGTAATGATAGGATTGGCTTTAGAATCTCTTGAAACGGCTTGCTGGGGCAATAAAAAGGCTTTCGTGTCAACCGCTCCTGAAATATTGGCTCGTACAAACATTCCTGATAATAAAACCCCCTCTTCATTGGAAAATTGAGCTCGTAGTGTTACCGCACCCGTGCTTTCATCAACCGAAATTTCTTGAAGTTGAAGCGTTCCTTTGTGTGGGTAAAGCGTTCCATCACTTAGCGTTAAAGTAACATCGGTGTTCCCTTTTTGAATATTTTTTTGACTTAAAAGTTTCCGTAAGGCTAAAAGTTGTGTATGAGATTGATTTAAATCCACATAGACAGAAGTGGTGTCTCTAATAGTTGAGAGTGGCTGGCTTTGATTACTTGAAACTAAAGCCCCTTTTGTTACATTTGAAATACCAATGTAGCCTGAAATAGGTGCTTTTATGTTGGTTCTTTCTAAATCAATTTTAGCATTTTCAAGAGTGGCATTTTTCTCTTCAACCCAAGCTTCAGCTTCTAGAAAAACGGCTTTAGCATCATCTGCTTCTTGTTTTGAGGTTCCATCAAATTCCAATAATTCTTCGTACCTTTGACTTTTTAGTTTGGCATTTTTAGCATTGACTTTTGCACTTTCAAGTGATGCTTTGGCTTGATTGTAACTGGCTTGATAATTTTGTGAATCAATACGATATAAAAGTTCCCCTTGCTTTACCCAACTTCCTTCACTGAAGAGTTGTTCTTTAATCAGACCACTTATTTGTGGTCGTACTTCTGACGTTAATTTGGCTTTTACTCGGCCCGTTAACTCTTGCTCTAATGCAATAGCTTGTTCTTGCAAGGAAATAACGCCTACTTCAACAGTTGGGGCAGGTGAAGTAGTTGGAGCTTTCTTTTCGCAACCGCTTAAAAGTATCCCTGTTATGGTTATGAAAATAAAAAACGATGATAGTTTAAACACAATGTCGCCCTTGAAATAAATTACTAATTAAATGTTTAAAATTATATAGTAGCTATATTAATAAAATATTAATAAGAAACAGCTATAACGGTTTAAGTAAGGGGTATTTGTTAAAATAAGAGATATTTAAAATAGGTATATTTTGTTATGATTATTGGTTAAGTTGATTGAGGGCATCATTAATTAGAGGGAAAGAAAAAAAGACTTCGTAGGAAGTCTTTTTTAATGTTTCTTAAAAACTCTCCCAATCATCGTCTTTTGAGTTATTATTGGCAACTACTGTTTTAGATGTAGAAGAGTTGCTCTCTTTATTTACTTCAGAACTTTGATTCTCTTTGGATCTTTTTCCAGAGTCATTCTTGTGTTTTTTTTCAATTTTTTCAAACATTTTTGTATCGGCATCATTGGTCATTTTTTTGGCTTTTACCTCATTTTTTCCAATAAACTCTTTTTCATTGGCAGAAGAAACAACCAGTTTTGCAATTTCATCAGTTTGTTCTGCAACTCCGTGTGTGGTATTAGAAATAGCCACATTTTGTTGCGTTTGTTGGTCAAGCTGATTAACTGCATCATTGATTTGTTCAATTCCAATTCGTTGTTCTTTTGAAGATTGAGCAATAGATTCAATGGTTTTAGTAGTTTTTTCAATGCTTTCATTTAAAGAAACATACCCTTTAATCATCTTATCGGCACCATCTTTTCCAGCATTGGTTTTTTGAGTGGCGTTTTCAACTAAAGCTTTAATTTCTTTTGCAGCATCGGCACTTCTAGTAGCTAGGTTTCGCACTTCTGCAGCAACAACTGCAAACCCTTTTCCAGCTTCTCCAGCGGTGGCTGCTTCAACCGCAGCATTAAGACTTAGAATATTGGTTTGAAATGCAATTTGGTCAATAACGGTAATAGCATCTGCAATAGCTTCTGTTTGAGCGTTAATTTCATCCATAGCTTTAACAGTTGAAGTTGCTAACTCATGTCCGTTACTAATTGAGTTGGTTAACTCTCTTGATTGTTCAGCCATAGTTGAAATGCTATTGGTGTTATTTACAATGGCACTGGTAATCTCTTCTAAAGCTGCTGCTGTTTGCTCCAATGAAGCTGCTGTTTCTGTTGAGTTTTTGTTTAAGATATTTACATTATTAAGTAAAATATTTGAACTTTCTCCTAATGTTAACCCATTTTCTTTATTTTCTGCAAGCATTTGGTTAATAATTTGTGCCAACTCATTAATAGCGATTTCTACTTTTCCTTTAGCATTTTCAATATTTGGTCTAAAGTCCAGTTGTCCATATTTTGCAAGTACATTTAAAATAACATTGGTATCTTTTCCTATGTTGCTTTCTAAATTATCAAGCATTTCATTAAGTTTACTTTGAAGTTTTTGTAAGGATTCATTTTCCGTCTTTTTTTCAACACGATTATGTAACTGACCCTCTTTTATTTCATCAACTACTCTTGTAACATCGGCAATTAACGCATCGTCTTGTTCAATCAATGATTTTGTTTTTACCACATTTTGGTTAACAATTTTTGCCATGGTTCCAATTTCATCGTTGGAACTGTCATCTAAACGTTCAACATCGGATCGCTCTTTATTAATATATTTAAAGAAATTCAGTAATCCTTCTTGGAAATCATTAAGAGGTTTAAAGATAGATTTGTTTGAAATCCATCCCATTAAGAGTGCTAGTGAAAGCATTATTACCATTATAATAATACAATTACGAATAATAACATTAAGAATTTTCTCTTCAGTAGCATTGTGCATTTGTATGATTTTTTCTTCAATGTCATCTACATACATTCCTGTTCCTACAATCCAATCCCACGCTTCAAATCGTTGAACATAAGAAAATTTAGGTTGAGGATTTTGTTTTCCTGGTTTTTCCCACATATATTTAACCAAACCACCCTCTTTATTTGCATTAGATATTTTAGACATTTCAATAAAAAGTGCTTTTCCTTCAGGGTCTTTTGAATTAGTTAAATCTTTACCATCTAAGGCTTTATTAATAGGATGCATTATCATAGTAGGGTTTGAGTCATTAATCCAATAATATCCGTCTTGTCCATATCTCATATTGGCAATAGCTCGTAACGCCTCTTTTTGAAGTTTTACCGTAACATCATCAATATACGCACCCGTACCTAAAATCCAATTATAAGGTTTAAACACTTTTACAATAGAAGATTTATATACAGTTTTTTTAGAGCTTGGGTTAAAAAATGAATACTCAATAAAAGCACTCTGTGCATTTTGTTTTTTAAGGGCATCTACTCCTAATTCCACAAATGGAACATCAGGTGTGTTTTTAAAAAATTGTCCTGAAAGTTCTTCTTTTATAGGGTGCATTATCATTTTGTAATTAAAATCGTTAGTCCAAAAATAACCGCTTTGTCCATATCGTGTATTTTTAATAATGGTTTCAATTCTTTGCTTTAACTCATCTTCGGGTAAAACATTTTTATATTTTTTGTATTCCCCTTCAATAATAGAGAACATAAAATCCATTTGCTCTTGAACATACGACTCAACTTCGTTTTTGATTTTTTCTTTTGAAGTTCGTTCATGGTACGATTCAACGGTTTTAATTGCCAAAGAGACATAGTTTTGAAGCTCTTCTTCTTTCGTTTTATAAGCATCCGTTTTGAATTGTTCAATAACAGTAGCCGATGTTTCTTTTAATGAAAGAATAGATTGTGTTAGCATTGCAGCAGAGACAATGACAATAGAACTAATTACAATCAAAAGCAGCTTGGCCTTAATGGAGAGTGAATTTAGCAATGAATGCTCCTTAAAATGGATTTGAATTTTGCATTTTATAATAAAAAGTAGCCTTTAATAATTAACTATAGCAGATAGTGTGTTTTTTTTAATTAATCTTAATCAATGACTTTAGTTGTTTTACTCTTTTTTGAAACAAAATTATCTATAAATCTGCACAAAATAAATTTATAACTACTCTTTTAGATATAATTTTTCTTAGAAAAATAAAAGGAGAACAATGCAAGCGATTATTAAAACACTCTTTATAGGGGTGGTACTGCTTTCAACTGTTTACGCCAAAGAGCAACAAGTGTATAAGTTAAAAATGGCAACAACTTGGGGGCCAACGCTTTCACCGCTTATTGATACTTCACATAATATGGCAAAAATGGTAGAAGAGTTGTCCAATGGGCAACTGCAAATTCGAGTGGATAGTGCGAATAAGCATAAAGCTCCTTTAGGTATTTTAGATATGGTAAAAGCTGGGCAATACGATATGGGGCATTCGGCTTCTTATTATTGGAAAGGCAAAGATATTAATACACTTCCTTTTACTTCTATGCCATTTGGATTAACCGCTGCTGAACAATATGCGTGGTTTTATCATGGAGGTGGGCTTGAATTAATGCAAAAAGTCTATGACAAACACAATGTGTACTCTTTTCCAGGGGGTAACACAGGCGTTCAAATGGGAGGTTGGTTTCAAAAAGAGATTAATACTTTAGAAGATTTAAAGGGCTTAAAAATGCGTATTCCCGGTTTTGCAGGAGAAATTATGGCAAAACTGGGTGTTCAAGTAACCAATATGCCCCCTTCTGAACTCTACATGGCACTAGAAACCAATGCCATTGATGCACTCGAATGGGTAGGACCTTCTATGGATATTACTATGGGATTTCATAAAGTTGCACCTTTTTACTACACAGGATGGCACGAACCTGCAAGTGAAATGCAATTTATTATTAATCAAAAAGTGTATAAAAAATTGCCTAAACATTTACAAGATATATTGCTTGTAGCTATGCGTTTAGCTGCATATGATATGTACATTCAAAATTATGATATGAATGCTAATGCGTGGGAAAAAATGAATAAAGAGTACCCGAATATTAAGGTAAAAACTTTGTCAAAGCCTATTATGGATGCAATGAAAAAAGCCAATGAAGAGCTTATTGTTGAGATGACAAAAGATAATATTTTACTTAAAGAGGTATTGGATTCACAAAAAGCGTATCAAAAAAAGGTAAGAGTTTGGACACAAATGTCCGATTATTTGTACCTAAAAGACAATTTGTAAAATAGAGTTTAAAACTCTATTTTACTTGATACTGTTTAGGTGCAAAAGTGTCGTACACCCAAGGGGCAACGATTTTTGCTTCTTTAATGGAAATAAATTTTTCTAGTGAGGGCATATATCTAAATTGATTAAAAATAATATCTTCGCAAAAGCTTTTTTCAGGAGTGGGATTAAAGATATAATCTTCAATATGAGCAATAGTTAATTCCCGTAACTCTGTATTGTTTTTTGGTTCTTCCATGGCATCAATTCCTATGGTTACGCTGTTCATGGCTAAACTCATATAGGGAGCTGCCATTGCTTTTTTTTCAAGGTCATTGTTAGGGGCTTCCAGAGCATGGCACATTTGACATTTTTTAAGAAAAATCAGTTCTGGACTTTTTAATTCATTTGCGTAAAGATTTAACCCTATAAATAACAAGGCACCACTTATTAGTTTGATTGGTGTTTTTAAACTCATAACAACTCCTTTTGTTTTTTAAAGTACAGTATACAAAGATTATCTTTTATAGCTTCTAAGCATAAAAAAAGAACTAAGCGCAATTAGAAAAATACTAATAGCAATTGGCGTTAAGCTGTTTGCATGAAACATAACCACAACGGAAGAGATTAAAGCACCTATTCCAAACTGAATAACCCCAATAACAGAAGACGCTACCCCTGCATTTTTAGAAAAACTCTCTAAGGCTAAAGCGGTACAATTTCCGTAAATAAAGGCGTTGCTTCCAATGTATAAAGAAGCTAAAAAAAGCGTAGCATAAAGCGAAATATCTTGCGATAAATATACAAAGATGACAGCTACAATCAGTTGAAAAATAATGGCATATTGAATAAGTGAAAATGCAGAATGTATCTCAAGAAGTTTTAGGTTAACACGAATTAAAAGCATTAAAACAACAATACCTGAACCAAAATAAAAAGGGAACAGCTCAGTTGGAACGCTAAAGTGTTCAATGTAAATATATGAAGATTTAGCAATAAAGACAAACATTCCTGAAAATCCAAAGGCAAGAACAAGCATCATTTTCATAGCTTTTGTATTTCTAAAAATAACTTTATAAGACTCTATTGCATTGGTTTTCGTGTAAGTAAAAGTTTCATTAAAATCTTTATAAACAAAGAAAGTAACAATAAGTGAGTAGAGTGTTAAAAAAACAAAAATAGCTTTCCAAGAATAGAAATGAATAATTAAAGCGCCAAGAGCCGGGGCTAAAAGAGGAGCTATACTTCTTATGGTTCCAATTAAAGCAAATACTTTAGCAGCTTGTTTGCCATGAAACAAGTCTCGCACCGCGGCACTTGCATTTACAACAATAAGCCCACCAAAAAAGGCTTCTATAAAACGGTATGCCCATAATTCGTAAATATGTGTGCTAAAGATAATAAGGAAACTAAAAAAACTAAAGCCCAATAAACCAATAAGAGAACTTTTTCTTCGCCCTAAATTATCGGAAAGTACTCCTCCAAATATTTGTCCAATGGCAAAACCTATTAGAAAAATGGAAAGTGTTAACTCAATTTGTTCAATGCCTACATTAAAATCATGTGCCATGGTAGGAATTGAAGGAATATAAGTATCTACTGCAACGGGTGCGACGGCTGAAAGAATGGCTAAAAGAATAATAAAATAGATGTGATTAATAGGTTTTTTCATGTTTTCATCTTAAAGTGCTTGAGTTATTTTATTTAGGGATGTAAATAATAGAAGTGTTTCTTGCTCAGTTAAAGAGCCATGAACTCTTTGCCTTAACTCTTTTATCTCTTCCAAAGAGTTCACTAAAATAGTTTCAGCTTTTGAAGTTAAACGAATAGTATTACTTCGTTTATCGTGTAAAAATTCACTTCTACAAAGCAAACCTTTTTTTTCAAGAGCATTGAGCGAGCGGCTAATTGTTGTTTTGTCTTTGCCCAAAAGTTGAGCAATCATAGTTTGATTGACATGCGGTTCAAATTTAATAATTTCAAGAATAGCTCGTTGTTCAATTCCAATATCATATTTTAAAAGCAGTTTGTTTAGTTGTGTATTGATGTTATTTGCAAGACGGTTAATGCGGTAACCAATTGAGTCTTTTAACACGTATTCCATAAAATTCCTTTAGTTGTATATGCAACTATTGCATATACAACCTTTTATTTCTCTTATGCTTTAATACTATTTTTTTACATACACGTTAAATAAAAAGAGAATTTGAAATAAAAGTTAGTTGATAATATCTAAAATATCAAGTGGGTGTTGTGCTAAATGTTGTGCTCTTGCTTCTTGCAAATCTTCTTTGGTTCTAAAACCCCAAAGTACGCCAATGCTTTGCATATTAGCATTTTGAGCTGTTTTAATATCTGTTGGAGTGTCGCCTACATAAAATATCTCTTGTGGGTCAAGATTAAATGAGGTTGCAATAGTTAATGCCCCTTGTGGATGAGGCTTTTTAGGAACATCACTTTTTTGGCCATGTATTTGAGAAAAATTAAATTGCCCAAAAAACATTTGTGCATATTTAAGGGTAAAAAAGTGTGGTTTATTGGAAAGAATCCCTAATTGTAAATCTTGGTTTTCAAGAGCTTCAAGCAAATCATAAATGCCTTCATACGGTTTGGTAAAGGAGTAAATCTCTTTAGCATAAAGCTCTTGATATTTAAGCAACACCCCTTCAATTAGCTCTTTTGAGCTATTTTTTGGAACGGCTTGTTGAGCTAAGTATAAAGCACCATCGCCTAAAAGAGTGTTGTATACACTTAACTCATGAGTGGGTAAGTTAAACTCTTTCAACGCATCGTTCATATGCAATGCAATATCTTTTAAAGAGTCAATAAGCGTTCCATCTAGGTCAAAAATGATTGCTTTGGTTTTCATGTGTCTGGCTTCTTCTACCGGCAAACTAGTTTTGCAAAGGTTTTAAGAGTTTAATAAAGTTTTGAGAATGAATTTTTCCAACATACAAATATATAAAGGTAACGACTACAATATTAATATGAATTAATGCGTCTGCGGTTGAAAATGTTACCATTAAAATACCAATGATTAGAATAAAAAAAGGATATGCAAACTTAATTAATGCGTTGTCTTTTTGCAGTTGTATCTCATAATCTAGGACATTAGTTCGAATAAACTCTTTATCTTCTTCGGTTAAATTACGATTTTGTTTTAACGTAATTAATCCTTGAACAACTTCCATTTTCTTCTTATATTGTAAGAATTTATAGATAATTCCAATTAGAACCACAAGTGAAGCAAAGTTTGAAATAATCTCCAATGGAAAACCTGCTGTTTCGTTCATTTTCTGCCTTTAGTTTTTTTTTAATATAGTACAAAAATAATAATTAATTTAAACAAATATTAATCTTTTATTATAGTATAATCCAAGAAAATTATCAAAAAGTAAAATGTTTGAAAAAAAATAACTCTCTTATTGCCGTTACGTTGTCTCTTGTTTTACTGTTGGCACTTTTAATTGTATTTGTACCTGCGTTTAAAGAAACAGTGTTTAACGTACAAGAAAAAACATATATAATGATGACTTCAAGCTATTTAATAAATGGCTGGATAGTCCTATTTTTAACTCTTTTTTCTTCAATTGGAGTAGGTTTTGTATTGTATAAAATCTACTATATCAAGCCTAAAAGATCAATCTATGCACACCATACCATTCAAGAGATTAAAGGAGCTGTTTGGAAATGGCGTTGGAATGAAAACAATATTGAACAGCTGTGGTGTTTTTGTCCTACTTGTAATGATGAATTATCGTACGATACCGATGAACTGATGCAAGTAACAACATTTTCTTGTGAACAATGTAAAAAAGATATTGCACGATTTAGCTTTTCTCATATCAGTGCTGTTTTAGTTTTTGTTAAAAATGAAATCAGACGAATTCTAACAAGAGACAAAATAACTAAAAAATCATAATTTAATATAATAACTTAACTTTTTCCTTTAATCTCTGCTATACTTTGGTATTTGGAAACGAGTATAATTTAAAATAATTATATTCATACAGCTAAAGGATGAATATGAAACAGAGCAAAAAAGCACTTTGCCCTTGTAACAGAGGCAAAAAGTACAATAAGTGTTGCAAACGAATTCATGATGGTTTAGAAGTTCCTAAAAGTGCCGTAGAGTTAATGATTTCACGATATGCAGCATATGCAATGAAACGGTGTGATTATATTATTCAAACGACACACAAAACAAATCAGCATTTTATGAGTGATTTTGCAGTTTGGTTTAAAGAAATAGAGAGTTTCTCTCAAAGTACACTTTTTCAAGGTGTTAAAATATTGGATTATGAGGAACAAGAAAAAGAAGCTTACGTTACTTTTCAAGCGCAATTAAAACAAAACGGAACGGATATTTCTTTTACAGAAGAGAGTCGTTTTATTAAAGAAAATGAAAAGTGGTATTATCAACAAGCCGAAATATTTGAAAAGATTTAAAGGGCATAGGTGAAAATATTATTAGCTCCCGCAGAGACTAAAAATGAAGGCGGAACGGAAAAGTTTTTAAGTGAAGATAACTTCAAATTTAAGTCATTGTATTGTGTTCAAAAACCAATTATAGACGTATATGAAGAGTATATAAAGCACTTAGATGAAGAACAATTAAGCTTATGGTTTGGACTAAAGAATAAAAAAGAGGTTCAAAAGTACAGACAAAGTTTATACACCCAACCCACAATGAAAGCCATTCAACGTTACAATGGCGTTGCTTATGACGCCATAAACTACACAGAACTTCCTTTAAAAGCTCAAGAGTATATAGACAATAATGTAATTATTTTTTCAAATTTATTTGGGGTAGTTTCAGCGTTAGACTCTATTCCTAACTATAAATATAAACAAGGCTCAAAACTTCCTAATATTGAAGTAGAGAAGTATTATAACCAACATTTAACACCTTTTTTAGAAGAACATTTAGACGATGAAATTTTAGATTTACGAGCAGGATTTTACGAAAAATTCTATAAACCAAAAAGTGCAAAAGTAATAAGCGTTAAATTTCTTAAAGAAGGAAAAGTTGTTAGCCATTGGGCAAAACACTACAGAGGAAAACTCTTAAGAGAGTTAGCGTTACAAAATATTCAAAACTTCTCAGAGTTTATGGCAATGGAATTGAATGATTTAAAACTAATAGAGATGCAAGAAAAGAAAAATGTTAAACTTCTTGTTATGGAGATTGTTTAAATTTAAACAATTTTTTCAAAACATTTAACCTCTTTATAAAACTCAAATTTACTTCTTTAAGTAAGAGTTTTATACACTTCCTTTTTTAATGACAAAGGAGAATAGCTATGGCACTACTTGATAATGAGAAATGCGTGCTGCCTTTAAGCAGTATTGCGGAGCTTTTAAATGCTAAGGTACGAACGCTTAAAATGTATGAAGAGAAAGGCTTATTGCCACATATAGAGAATAAAATTAAAAAACTCTACTCTATTAATGATATTAAATTTGTTGCATTTGTTCATTACTTAGCCAATATAAAAAAAATCAATGCCAATGGCATTAAATATATTTTAGAGATGGTTGAAAACAATATGGACGAAAAAAATCGTAATGAATTTTTAGATATTGTTGAAACTCGTTTGGAATCTGTTTCTAGCAATGAAATACAAGATTTTGACTCTTTTTAATCCTTTTTAACCCAAATTCCTTCAATATCATAAATCTACTTTAAAAAAAGCAAAAAAAATTACTAAATTTCAAAATTTGCTATAAACCCCCATTTTATAGGCTCTATACGCCTATAAAAAGACAAAATAATCACACACTTTAAGATAAACTTAAGTTTTCTATGTTATAAATATACATATCAAATGTAAATATATTACACACGAGATGTATAATATTTACAAAATTTATGTTGATTAAGGAAAATAATGGACTCCAAGATAATATTGAGGAACCCAGAAAAAAATGACGCTAAGAAAATAGTTAATCTAATCAAAACAGGAGGAACTCTGGATTTAAACTCTGAATATCTTTATTTATTACAATGCACACACTTTGAGAAAAGTTGTTGTGTAGCTTTAGATAATAATGAAATTATTGGGTTTGTTTCTGGATATTGCGTTCCTAATAATGCTAATACTCTTTTTATTTGGCAAGTCGCTGTTAGCTCAAAATACAGAGGACGAAATTTAGCAGCTCGTATGATTATGAATATTCAAAAGCAGCTAAAAAGCCAGTTTATCCTCTCTACTGTATCTCCTAGTAATCTCTCCTCTAGTCGAGTATTTGAAAAAATTGCAAAGTCATACGAAACAACACTTACAAAAGAAGTTTTATTTGAAAAAAATGATTTTTTAAACGCACATGAAGAAGAGGTTCAATTTTATATTGGACCAATTAAATAGAAAAATAGACAACACAGAAAAAACAGATAAATAAAAAAGGTATAACAATGAGAATATTTGAAAATTTAGAATCCGAAGTAAGAGGATACATACGAAGTTTCCCTACAATTTTTACAAAGGCAAAAGGATCAATTTTAACTGATGAACAAGGGGTTGAATATATAGATTTTTTTGCAGGAGCTGGAACACTTAATTATGGACACAACAATGAGCATATTTCAAAAGCATTAATTGAGTATTTACAAAACGATGGAATTGTTCATGGGCTTGATATGGCAACAACGGCAAAAAAAGAGTTTTTACAAACCTTTGAAAGCCATATTTTAAAACCACGAAATTTAGAGTACAAACTTCAATTTACAGGACCTACTGGTACAAATGCAGTTGAGACGGCACTAAAACTTGCACGACTGGTAAAAGGGAGAAGTAATGTGGTTTCATTTACTAATGGTTTCCATGGTCTTTCACAAGGCTCACTGGCGGTTACTGGAAATAATGAGTACAGAGATGAGAGTTATATTAGCCGAATAAATGCTACATTTATGCCATTTGATGGTTACTTTGGAGATATGAACACACTCGTTTATTTTAGAAAATTTTTAGAAGATGGCAGCAGTGGTATGGATTTACCTGCAGCTGTAATTTTAGAGACCATTCAAGGCGAAGGTGGAATAAATGTGGCTTCCAAAGAGTGGTTACAAGAACTAGAAGCTATTTGTAGAGAGTTTGATATTTTGCTTATTGTGGATGATATTCAAGTAGGAAATGGGCGAAGTGGTGAGTTTTTCTCATTTGAGTTTGCAGGAATTAATCCTGATATGGTTACTTTATCTAAATCAATAGGTGGTGGTTTACCAATGGCATTGTTACTGTTTAAGCCACATTTAGATCAATGGAAACCAGGAGAGCATACGGGAACATTTAGAGGAAATAACTTAGCCTTTGTAGCATCTAAAGTCTCACTAGAACACTATTGGCAAAATGACAATATCTCAAAAGCCGTTAAATATAAAGAGAAAATATTAAAAGATGCTTTAGAAAAAATTGCTGAAAAGTACAAAGCTGATTATGATATTGAGGTTCGAGGTAGAGGTTTGGCGTATGGGTTTGAGATTAAAAACGATAAGTCTATGGCGAGTGAAATTTCTGCCTTAGCATTTAAAGAGAACTTAATTATAGAAACATGTGGAAGTGAAAATCAAGTAGTTAAATTTTTACCTCCATTACTTATTGAAGAAGAGCTTCTTAAAGAGGGAATAAAGCGTTTCGAAGCAGCACTTGATGCGTTAATAATTGAAAGAAAAAGCCATTTAAGCGGGGAGTATTAAGATGATTGTACGAGATATTAAAAAAGACATTATAGGTACTTCAAAAGAAGTATTTGCAAAAGACGGTCAGTGGATTAGCAGGCGAATGCTTTTAAAAGACGATGGCATGGGCTTTTCATTTCACGAAACTATTATTAAAGCCAATACAAAAACACATATTCACTATCAAAACCATCTTGAAGCGGTTTATTGTGTGGGTGGAAATGGAAGAATTGAAGATTTAAGCACAGGGGTTATTCATGAAATTTACGATGGTGTGATGTATGCATTAAATAATCACGATAACCATAATTTATATGGAGGAACAGAGCATATGCGACTTATTTGTGTATTTAATCCTCCAATTAAAGGGACAGAAAACCACGATGAAAACGGTGTGTATTCGCTAGAAGATTAAAATGAGACTCTTGTCATACAATATTGAGGAATCATTAATAGCCAGACTAAAAAAGAAAGAGCTTTATATATGTGATGTTGCAGAAGATATAGAAGATGCCTTATATCACGCACAAGTTCGCTATTACAATGCCATTTTAATTCAAACGGATGATATTAAAGAGTGTATAGAATTTTTAAAACTTATCAATGCAAAACATTGTGCGTTTATTGTTGTTAGTTCAAATGAAGATAAAGAGTTTGAAATAAGCGTTTTAAAAGAAGGAGGCATTGCGGTAATTCCTGCTCCTTTTTGTGAAGAGTTAATTCTAGCAAAGCTTGAATCGGTTCATCGTGAAAACTTTACCAAACAGTACAATTTTAAAGATTACTTTATTTTAGACAGAGAAAACAAGCAGGTGGTTGATTTAAACCAAAATCAACTTAATATTAAGGGAAAGTCATTTGAAATATTGTCTTATTTGTTAAAAAACAGACAGTTTCGAGTGGTTTCAAAAGATGAGATTATTGGAGTATTGTGGGATGAACCTGAAATGGTTTCAAACAATATTGTGGAAGTAAATATTAATATTATCCGCAATGAAATTCGCAAAAAATTTAATCTTGACTTTGTCTCAACCATTCGAAACAGAGGCTATAAAATAGAAATATAGCTTAAAATATAGGAGATGTATGAATACTAAAAATATAATTGTGTGTAAATTTGGAGGAAGTTCCGTTCAAAACTCTACGCAAATTAAAAAAGTAGCCCAAATAGTAAAAAGCGATTCTAACCGTAAAGTAGTGGTAGTGTCAGCACCTGGAAAAGATGAGAAATTTTGTCAAAAAATTACCGACCACCTTTTAAACTGTGCAACGCAAGGAAAGCATTTTGCTGAACATAAAATTGATATTAGTGTCAAAGAAAGTTTGGAACAAATTATTGGTAAATATGAGCAACTGTGTAGAGAACTAAAGGTAAAAAGTGAAGGAATTGTTGATTCTATAAAAGCAGATTTAACGAACTGTAAATTAGAAGAAGAGAAAAAGATTGCTTATTTTTTATCTCGTGGGGAACACTACAATGCTAAACTTATAACTCTTTTTTTTAAATCTATTGGGATTAAAGCCGAAGTTAAATTGCCAGAAGAGTTTGGATTTTTACTAAGTTCTGATTACCTAAATGCGAAAATATTAGAACAAAGCTATGAAAATATAAGAAAGAGTTTTGAGTTTAAAGAAGATACTGTCTATGTTGTCCCTGGATTCTATGGCATAACCTCTGAAAAAGAGATAGCAGTATTAAGCCGTGGTGGAAGTGACTTAACAGGTGGTGAGTTTGCATATGCGTTAGATGCTGAAATTTATGAGAATTGGACAGATACAAACGGTGTATATGAAGTAGATCCTAGAATTATAGAAAATGCCAATGTAATTCCTAGATTAACCTTTAAAGAGTTACGATTGTTAAGCTCAAAAGGGTTTAATGTGTTTCACTTTAATGCCATGCTTAATTGCAAAAAAAGTAAAATACCTATTAATATAAAAAACACTAATAACCCAACGCATGAAGGAACACTTATTTTAACAGAACGAGTACCTATGGAAGATTTAGTAGGAATTGCTAAACTTGACCATATGGCTTCTATTCATATTCAAAAAGATATGTTAGGTGAAGAGATAGGGTTTAGCGCAGAACTGTTAAAAATATTTGGTGAATTCGGAATTAATACCTATCATTATCCTACGGATAAAGATGATATTGCTATTTTGGTTGAACAAGAAGATTTAAGAGGTAAAATTAATAATTTAAGACGACAAATTGAAAGACGACTTAAAACAGATAATATTTATGTAACGTATAATTTGTCTATTATTACACTTGTGGGAATTGGTCTTAAAGAGAACTCATTTGCTATGGTTGATGCAATTACAGCACTTAAAGAGAAAAATATTAGCTTTGAAATGTTTGATATGAGTCCTTCTAAAATTTCATTTCATGTGGGAGTTTCTCAAACTATTTCAGATATTGCGTTGCAAATTTTACATGAAAAAATGATAGTTGACGCTAATTGGCATTGATAATAACTTAAACTTTAATAGCCTTAGCGTTGTTTTTATCTTGAACAAAAAGGAAAAACAGTGCGCCCAAGGCAATTATACTAGAAGATAAGAAAAGATACTCACCGTATAAATACCCAGCAATAATAGCACCACAAAATCCTCCTAAACCGTAAGCTATTCCAAACATAAATTGCTGAGCTAATTTTTTGTTGCTATATAAGGTGTATAAATAAAGAATGACAGCACTGTGATATAAGCCAAAAGAGAACGCGTGTAAGCCTTGAGTGAAAAATGCAATACCCAATGAATCGGGGAATAAAAATAGTAAGAACCATCTTATTACTGTTACAAAAACAGCAAATTTTATAACCAAAAGTAGATTGATTTTTAAAATTGGAGCTTGATAGTAAAATATTAAAATTTCACAAATAATTCCAAATGACCATAGGTAAGAAATCATCTCTAAACTAAGTCCATGCTGAGTTTCATAAATAGTAAAAAAGTTATAAAAAGCACCAAAACTCATCTGCATTAAAAAAAGACTGAACCAAAATGGCCAATATATTAAAACAGAAAATTTTTCAATTTTGCTCTTTGCACTCTCAATAATATCGGCATTATATTTCAAAAGCATTAATCCAAAAGTAACGGTTAAAATAGTTGTGATTAAATAGTAGTGCAATGCTACAAAAGGTTCAGTTAAAAATTTTGCCAATACAATAGATACCGCCATAAAGCCAATAGAGCCAAACAGTCGGGACTTTCCATAACGCTCTTTGCCTAGCTCTTTTAAAGAAAGAACTTCAACATAGGGTAATACTAGGCTTAAGCACACACCTAATATTGCATTATTAATCATAAGTAAATAGAAATTATTTATGGTTACATAAAATAAACTAGATGAAACAAGAGATAATAAAAGAGCTATTTTAAAAACATTATTGTCAAGTTTAATATGTTTTAAGAATAAAAAAGGGGTAATAAAACGCATAAGAGGTGCTAATGCGAAAACAATTCCAATTTCAAATGCACTGTATCCTATGTCTAGTAATACTTTTGGAATAAAAATTGTATGGACACCAATGGCAGCAAAATAGAAAACATAAAAAGAAGAGAGTTTGAAAAAAAACATTATTCTAAAGCAATATGTGTGTTTGAAAAAATATCTTGAAAGGTGCGTTTGTCTTTTCTAAAAAATGGAACAAAGAGCAAGAAAATAGAGATAATGGCAAATAGTGTTGTGCTATACCGAATGAATATTTGAATAAAATTTGGTGCGTGTTCATTGTTACTTACAAGCTTTATATTGTAGGCTTTCATCCCTGGTGTTTGAGCTTTTCTAAGCCAAAAGAAAGAGATAATAAAGAAGTGAAATAGAAAAATTAAACCCCACCCTGCACTTCTGTTTTGTGAAAACTCTTCACCACCACCCATTAATAAATAAATAACAATATATAAAATAGGAGTGGTAATAAAGAACGTGTCGATTAAAAAAGATTTAAACCGTAGTGGAATTGAAACTGTACTAGTCTTTTTTAAAGACGAAGAGGAAATAGAACTCTCCTTTTTTTTAGGAATTCTGCCTTGTTTAACCTCTCGCCACTTTGCCATTAGTTTCCACGACTTCCTGGTTTATAAGCAACACTTCCCTCTTTACACATAGGGCAATTTTCAGGTGCGTACATCTCAAAAGTAAAATCTTCTAGTGCAAACAAAGGTTTGTCCAATGGAAGTTTACAAGATGATTTTGCTTCAATAGCGCTTCCTTCTCGTGAACAAAATCCTCTATTTGCTAGTGCGGCATAGGCAACTACATTTCCACCATCCAGTTCAACTTGTTTGGCAGCTTCTAAAGCGCTTCCACCTGTGGTAATAATGTCTTCACAAATAATATAATTCTCGCCTTTTTTAACTTCAAAGCCTCTTCGAATACTCATTTGACCTTCAACTCTTTCTGCAAAAATAAAACGAACATCTAAAGCGGTTGCTAATGCAAAACCAGCAATGATGCCTCCTAATGCAGGAGCACAAACGGCATCTATTTTAATACCACTTGCTTTAATTTGAAGTGCCAGTTTTTCAGCCAATAGTTTAGCTGTTTTTGGGTCTTCCAGCACTTTTGCAGATTGTAAATAAAACTGAGAGTGGTTACCACTGCTTAATTTAAAATGCCCTTCAAGTAGTGCGTGTGCCTCTTTGTAAATATTTTCTATATTCATGGTGGTTACACTTTTAAAATTTCAGCTTCTTTTGCTTTAAGCGTTTCATCTGCTTTAGCAATAGAGGCATCGGTTATTTTTTGAACTTCATCTTGAGCTCTTTTATTTTCATCATCTGTAATAGTTTTGTCTTTGTGTAAGTTCTTAATTTTATCGTTAGAGTGTTTTCGCACATTTCGAATAGCAACTTTTGCATCGTCTGTCATTGTTTTGGCTTGTTTAGCACTCTCTTTTCTTTGCTCAACTGTCATTGGTGGGAAAAATAGTTTAATAATTTCACCGTCGTTGTTTGGATTAACACCAATATTGGCATTTTGAATTGCTTTATCAATTAATGACAACAGGTTTTTTTCCCAAGGGTTAATAACAATAGTTGTAGCATCTGTTGCTAAGACTGAACCTACTTGACTTAATTCGGTCATAGTTCCATAATAATCAACTCTAACGCCATCTAAAACAGCGGTAGTAACTTTTCCTGTTCTCAAACTTCGGTAATCTTTTCTTAAAGCCTCTATAGACTTTTCCATTTGTGCTTTTGTGTCTTGATAAATCTCATCTAACATGAGTGTTTCTCCTTATTTATTTTATTAATAGTTGTGTGTTTATCGTGTAGTAATCAGGGCTTAGAATGACACGAGTACGATTGTTTTTTAAAGGTATTTCAACAAATTCGTCTATTATACCATTTTTAACTTTTATTTCTTTCCAACCATGCCCTGTTACATAGAGTTTTATTGTTTTAAAAGATGGGTCAACGTTAGCAATAACACGCTTTAAAATGCCATCTTCTGGAAATATTTTTGGCTCAATCCAAGTGGCTTCAAAAGAGTTGTATTTGAGTTTTTCTTTAATATCAACCTCTCCTACTAGTGCAATTCTGTTAATGTCCAAAGGGCTGCTTTGCGCGTTTACAGAACCACTGTTTTGATTAACAATGGATTCAAAACCAAATTCAGCAATAACTTCTAAAACGGCTTGGTTGTACTCCCCATAAGCGTATGCATAGCTTGTTGGTTTGTACCCTAAATGCGTTTCAAAGAGTTCAATTCCTTTTAGAGTATCTTCTTGAATCTCTTTTTTGCTTGTGTTTGTTAAATGTTTGTGATCATAACCGTGCAGAGCAAGTGTGCCATATTTTTGAGTTTGTTTTAACTCTTCCCAACTCATAAAATCGCTGTAGCCTTTATGGGTGGCTTCAACATAGACATACAGAGTAAAGGGGTAGTTGTATTTTTTGAATAATGGCAAACCATTTTTGTAAAAACTTTTATAGGCATCATCAACAGTCAGAGCAATCCAATTAGAGGGTATTTCTTCTTTTTGTTTAAGTTTTTGAATAATTTGTTCTAAAGGAACGACCTCATAATTGTTTTCTTTAAAATATTCAAACTCTTTTTCAAGTTCTTGTAGGGATGTATTAGTGCTTGGATGTCTATCATCACCAAAACGGTGATAGATAAAGACGTGTGCATCGGCAAAAAGATAAAAGTATGAGACAGCCAGAAGGAGTAAAACTCTCATTATCTAACTGCTCATTGTCGAATTATTTTACTTCAGGCGCAAGTGCATCTGGAGCAGCAGGTGCCGTGCTTTGTAATGGTGCAGAAACAGGAACTGTTGGTATTAAGTTATCTGTTTGAATAGTGTCAACAGCACTTTTTAGTCGTTGTTGATTATAAGAATATCCTAAGAACAAAGTATTTAACACAAAAAGTAATCCAATAAACATAGTGGCTTTTGTTAAAAAGTTTGCAGGTCCTTTGGCTCCGAATAAAGATTCGTTGCTTCCGCTGTAAGCACCCAACCCAATGCTTGAACTTTTTTGTAATAAAACCGTAATGGTTAAGATAATGGCTAAAACAAATTGCACTACTAGAAGTGTAGAGGTCATATTTAATTTCCTTATTGAAAAATGGGTTGTATTTTACCAAAATTTTATTAAAATTAAGTTAAGATTGCGTTTATGTCAGATAAAAATCAATTCTCCAAATATGCTAACTCCTATAATTCATATAATATCATTCAACAGCTTGTTGCAAAATCTATTGTGCGGGAACTTCAAAGCAAACCCAAACTGATTTTAGAGCTAGGGTGTGGCTCGGGACAAATATATAAATACATAGATTGGGAAGTAGAACACTACCACGCAATTGATGCTTCAGCTTCTATGTGTGAGCTTCATCCTAAGGGTAAAAATATACAAATAGAGTGTTGCGATTTTGACAGCGATGCTTTTTTTGATGCCATTAAAGACCAACACTATGAGATGGTTTTGTCCTCTTCTGCGTTGCAGTGGTCAAGTAATTTGCCTAAAATTATTAAAGCTCTAAGTGGTGTAACGTCTGAAATCCATGCAGCTTTATTTACATCAAATACTTTTAAAACTATACAAGAGCTTTCCAATAAGCCCTCACCTATTTTAGATGAAAACACAATTAAAGAGGCTTTTTCTAAATTTTTTGAATGCACCTTTGAACTGCTTAATTATAAATTGTTGTTTGATAATAAAAAAGAGCTGTTTGATTACATTAAAAAAAGTGGAGTTAGTTCTTCTAGTTCACTAGGGTTTAAAGAGGCAAAAAAACTTTATAAAGAGTACCCTTTAAACTATTTGGAGTTTGAAGTTCTTTTTGTAAAAGCAAAAAAGAGTAAAACAGAATAAGAAAAAGTTTAAAATACCTTTTGTTAAAGAGGAAATTTTTCTTTTAAAAGCGTTAGCGTTGCAGTTTCTATCATATTAAAAACTTTATCGAATCCTTCAAAGCCATCAAAAAAATAGGGGTCGGGAACATCTTCTCCATTAAACCCAAAATCGCCTAATTTCAAAGGGTTTTTGCACCCTAAGTCTTTAAGATTGTTAATATTACTTTCATCTAAACCTATTATTAAATCGTAGTATTTAAAATCTTTTTGGGTTACTTGCCGTGCTTGATAGTTTGCAATATCTAAGCCATTTTCTTTGGCGATTTTAATAGAGTGCTCACATGGAGCTTTGCCTTCATGCCAATTCCCTGTTCCCGCACTGTCTATTTCCCAATTAAGTTGGTGTTTTACAGCATAATGTTCGGCAACAGCTTGAGCTAAAGGGGAGCGACAAATATTACCTAAACATACAAAAAGTATTTTGCTCATATAGTTAATCCTATGGGTAAATAGCGTCTCATTTCTTCTATTTCTTTTAAATTTATATTTTTAAGCAATACCTCTTCGTTGTCTGCGCTTAACGCTTCGCCAAAAGGTGAAATAATGGCTGAGCTTTTAGCACACTCATCATTGGCACAATTGCTAACTACAACAAAGCATTGGTTAGCAACAGCTAAGGCACGACTAAGAACTTCAAGATTCTCTTTTCTTTTAATGCCCCAATATGCAGGAATTAAAATAATATCTGCACCTTTTAATTTTTGCCAAAAATCAATAAATCTTAGTTCAAAACAAATTACAACCCCAATTTTAAGCCCGTTGTATTCAAACAGCTGAATATCTTCTTCCCTGCCTTGCGTAAAATAGATCTCTTCTTGGTTCAAAGTAAAGAGTTTGGCTTTCGATTGCGTATGTATTATTTTTTCCTGATATAAAAAATGAAAAGTATTGAAGTATTGGTTGTTCTTTTTTGTAGTAAGTGTTAACGCAATAGTTCTATTTTTAGAAAGGCTCAATAGTTTTTCTAAAGCTTTTTTAGAAAATATTGAAGCCTCATTAAGGTCATCATACGCATAACCGGTTAAACACAACTCCGGTGCAAGAATTAAAGAGTTCTTCGGTGTTTCTTCTATAATTCTTGATATATGCTCTAAGTTAGTGTTAAAATCAGCAGATACTTTAGTTTGAAGTGCTGCTAAGTTCATCTTTTGCCTGCTGGATTAATTCGTTTAATTTTGCTTCGTATACTTTCGCTTCTGATTCAATAGTGGATTCAAATCGAGTAACAAGTACTGGTGTGGTATTACTCGCTCGAACTAACCCCCAACCGTTTTCAAACACTACTCTAACGCCATCAACATCAATTATCTTTTTAATTTTAGGAAAACTGCTAGGAACATTTTGAAGTTTCTCTTTAATTTTTTCCATTAAAATAAATTTTTCTTCTTCAGTGGTGTGAACTTTAAGTTCATCGGTTGAATAGACTTTTGGCAAGGCATCTATCTCTTTATCAATATCCATTCCATTTAAAATTAGTTCTAAAATTCTAAATGTAGCGTAAATTGCATCATCAAAACCATAATAACGGTCATTAAAGAAAATATGTCCTGAAACTTCTGCTGCCATATCGGCATTGAGTTCTTTAAGTTTTACTTTTAAATTGCTGTGACCCGTTTTGTACATAACAGCAGTTCCAATTTCATTGATTTTATCGTACATAATTTGTGTACATTTAACTTCACCAATAATAACAGGATTGGTCATTGTTTTAGCAAACAAGATAGCTAAAATATCGCCTTTTACATTGTGTTTTTTAGTTAAGAATGCAATTCTATCGGCATCACCATCGTAAGCAAAACCATATTCGTAGTTGCCTTTTAATGCTTCTTTAATATCTTTAAGATTTTTTTCTTCACTAGGATCTGGGTGGTGGTTAGGAAATGTGCCATCGGGTTCACAAAACAAGCCATCGTAATTGAGTTCAAGCTTATTTAAAATAGCAGTTAATACGGTGTCAGCAACCCCATTTCCACAATCTATTACAAATCTAGGTGCCATTGCTTTTAAGTGAGCAAACTCTTTTACCATGTAATCAATATAAAGCGTTTTAACATCAATGGCTTCAAAAGTTTCATTGTTTTCAATAGCTAAATTAGAATTTAAAACAATCTCTTCACCCATAGTGTAAATATCTTCTCCAAAAAAAGGACTATTTTCAATGGTTATTTTAAACCCATTATAGTTGCTTGGGTTGTGACTTCCTGTAATCATTACCGATGCATTCGGAACATCTTTTCCGAAGTTTTGAAACGATGCAAAGTAATTTACTCCCGTAGCAACCATTCCCATACCTAAAACTTTACAACCTGCTTTATTAAACCCAGAAGTTAAATAGCCAAAGAGTTCAGGTGAGTGAGTTCTAGCATCGTAGCCAATTACTACAACTGGATTGTCGCATTGTGTTCGTTTAATTGTTTCTAGCCCTAAATAGTAGCCAATAAGCTTTACACTTTGCTCATGCAACTCTTCGCCTACAATTCCTCGTATGTCATACTCTCTGAAAATTGATTTGTTAATCACGGCAACCCCTTTTGAATTATTACTTAATTATAGCAAGAAATATATGATAAATAGTTACATAAGATACCAAACCTAAAAATTATTTTTGTATAAGAGAAGCAATTGTGCGTGAAAATGGCATTGTATATTTAAGAAAATATTGATTAAACTCACTTCAACTTTGGCTCTGATTGTTTTAACGCACAATCGGTTCAATAAGAGTTTATTAAATTCTGATAAGGTATACCCACTTTTTTTGCTAACTCTTTAAAGTAGTTAATTGTGCCTTCTTCAATTTTTATTTAAACTCTCTTTTTCTAAATCAAGTAAAAATATTTTTTTATCTATTCCACTGCTATAACCGCCTAATTTTCCATCTGCTTGGATTACACGGTGGCAAGGAACTATTATTTCTATCATATTTTGGCTATTGGCATTAGCAACGGCTCGGTAGGCTTTTGGGTTATCGATTTTTTGTGCTTCTTCTTTATAGGAGATAGTTTTTCCATATTCAATAGTTAATAAAGCTTTCCAACACTTTATTTGGAAAGTTGTTCCTAGAAGTTGTAAAGGTAGGGTAAAGCAGGTTCTTTTGCCTTGAAAGTATTCATCTAGCTCTTGTTGCAGTTGAATAAAATAATCGTTGTTCAATGCCAATACTTGCGCATTGAAACGCTCTTTTAGGTTTTTAAGGTGAGCATCTATATGGAATTTATCATAAAAGCACAAAAGACAAACTCCTTTAGCTGTACTTGCTGCAAACATTTCGCCTAAAGGAGTTTGTACTATTGTGGTGTGAATAATGGCTTGGGTAATGCTTTTGTCTTTATAACTTCTCATTAATTGCCTTTTTATTCATCCTCATAAGTGCAAACATTGAACTCTTCTACTAATCCATTTTTATCAATACAGTGTGTTTGAAAAAAATCGGCAATAAAATCTCTTGCACAGTGAAGTTCAAATGCCTCTTTGCTTGCCCAAATTTCGTTCAAAACAAGAGGAAAAGAGGTTCCCGTAGCATTGGGGTGAGAAATATGTTTGGTAGCTAAATATTGAACACATCCATCTTCTCTTAAGGTTTTTGGTTCAAGTGCTTGGAGGATTTTAAACAGCTCTTCAAGCTTTCCTTCTTTTGGCTTAAAACTGGCAATGCAATAAATTTTTTTTGACATAGTATGTTTCCTTTATATTAGTAAATAGTCTTTAAAGAGATAAAATAACAACCAAGTTTATCTAACTTGGCCGTTTCCTAAAATTTTGAATTTGTAAGTTGTTAAATCATTAATGCCCATAGGGCCACGGGCGTGAAGTTTATTGGTTGAAATTCCTACTTCTGCTCCTAATCCAAAAGCACCGCCATCAGTAAATCTGGTACTCGCATTGGCATAAACGCAAGCGGCATCTACATGGTCTAAGAAGTAATTAACGGTTGAATAATCTTCACTTATAATTGCTTCTGAGTGACCTGAACCATATTTTGCAATGTGCGAAACAGCTTCTTTCACATCATCAACCAATTTAATATTTAAAATATTTGCTAAATGTTCAGTATCGTAATCTTCATGTGTTGCACACTCTATATCTATAATTTTCTTTGTACGCTCACACCCTTTTAAAACAGTGTTGTGTTCAATAAATGCTTCGTGTAATGCGGGAATCATTAAAGAAGCTATATCTTTATGCACTAAAAGAGTTTCCATGGCATTGCACACACCTGGTCGTTGACATTTGGCATTTATAGCAATATTTATTGCCATTTTAGCATCGGCATTTTTGTCTATATATGTGTGGCAAAGCCCTTTGTCGTGTTTGATAACAGGAACAGAAGAGTTTTCACAAATATAACGAATGAGTTCAGTGCCACCTCGTGGAATGATTAAATCTACGAGTTTGTCTTGCTTAATTAATAGAGCTACACTTTCTCTGTTTGAAAAAGGCAATAATGCAATGGCTTGTTCTGGAAGTTTGTTTTTTGCTAAAACATTACGTAACACATTTGCAATGGCTCTGTTTGAGTGTTCCGCTTCTTTACCGCCTTTTAAGACACAAACATTTCCACTTTTAAAGCATAATGCGGCTGTATCACTAGTAACATTAGGTCGGCTTTCATAAATAATACCAATAACGCCAATAGGAATAGAGACTTTTTGAATATTTAATCCATTTTGAGTAACCCACCCATCAAGGGTTCTTCCTACTGGGTCTTTAAGAGCTGCAATTTCTCTAATAGCTTGAGACATAAAAGCTACTCGCTCCCCTGTTAAAAGAAGTCTGTCCATTAACGCTTCACTTAAAGCACTCTCTTTTCCTGCTTGAATATCTTTGTTATTTTGTGAAATAATATAATCGCAATGCTCCATTAACGCATCGGCCATTTCTTGTAGTACTTTGTTTTTTGTTTCACCACTAAGTGTAGCAATTTCTCGGCTTACTTTTTTTGATTCTTCTAAAAATTGTTGCATAAGGATTCCTATGTATGATGTAATTAATAAATATTTATAGTTTAGCTAAAGTTTTAATGTTTTAAAATAAAATAAAGAGAATTGGAAGAAAAAAGGAAAGAAGTAAAAAGACTCTAAAAGAGTCTTTTCTTTAGGCTAAAGAGTTTAATTTCTCAGTTAATGCTTGTTTAGAACTAGCACCAATCATAGTATCAACTACTTCTCCATCTTTCATAAAAATAATAGTTGGAATTGAACGAACACCATATTTAACAGCTAAATCTTGCTCTTCGTCAGTGTTTACTTTACAAATATTTGCTTTTCCGTCAAAGTCAGCTGCTAGTTCATCAATAACAGGTGCTAACATTCTACAAGGTCCACACCATGGTGCCCAGAAGTCTACTAATGATAATCCGCTTTTAACTGTAGCTTCAAAATTATTAGAATTTAATTCAATATATTTTCCCATTTCATATCCTTTGTTGTGTTTAATAGCTTGTAATAATATCTCATAAGAGCCTATTTGTCAAGTAGATACTTTTTAGGTTACTAGGTACCTCTGAGACCCTATTTAACAGCTAAAACATAGAATAAAATTTAATAAAAACGGCTTAAAAAGGGGATTTATAGGTAATATTAAAAATTAAAATTATTGAAAGAAAAGATTAAAATAGTGAAATAATCTGAAACTCAACATATTTTGGCTATTCTTTTTTCCTTAAAATGAAAAAATAGGATTATATTTGGAACACTTTTTTTTAATTATTACGATTTGTATCATAATAATGGCAGCCCCTATCGTTTCAAAAGTTACAAAAGCTCCTGTGGTTGTTATTGAAATTATTTTAGGTCTTCTAGCTGGCTATGCTGGCTTGCTTTATGATAATGAAATCTTAACACTCATTGCCAAATTTGGATTTGTTTACTTAATGTTTTTAGCAGGGTTAGAGATTAATATTAAACTTATTAAAGTGGTTAAAGCCACAATGGCGTGGAATGTTGTTTTATATATAGCTTCTTTATACACGCTTTCAGGACTTATTTGCTGGTTCTTTGATTTAGGCGTTACTTACTTTTTAGCATTTCCAATTTGTTCTATTGGCATGATGATGATGCTTATAAAAGAGTACGGAAAAGACGAACCATGGCTAAATTTAGTCTTATCTATTGGAATTATTGGAGAAGTTGTAAGTATTTTAGTCATAACCTTATTTAGTGGTTGGATAGAATTTGGTTTTAATATTGGCTTTTTCATCTCTATTCTTACTATTATTTCTGTTATTGCTGCAACTATTTTGGTGTTACGACTTTTTTATATGGCGTTTTGGTGGTATCCTGAGTTAAAGAAGTTTATCATTCCAGATTCTCATACCGATAGATTTGACCAAGATATTCGGTTCTCTATCTCGCTATTACTTATTTTAGTAGCCGTTATGTTGCTGTTAAAAATAGATGTGGTTTTAGGTGCGTTTACAGCAGGGTTTTTTCTTAAAATGTTTTTTAATCAAAAACACGAACTTTTGGAAAAAATTGAGTCATTTGGGTTTGGTTTTTTTGTACCTATTTTCTTTATTTACACCGGTTCAACGGTTAAACTAGAAATTGTAAACTTAGAGATTTTAACCAACTCGTTGTTTATTATATGTTCAATTATTACCATACGACTTATTGCTTCACATTTGGCATTTTACAAACATCTTAAGTTTAAACAAACAACTTTATTTGGATTAAGTGATTCTATGCCACTTACCTTTATTGTGGTTATTTCTATGCTGTCGTATAAATATGGATTAATTTCTCAAGAGGAGTATTTCTCTTTTATTATTGCTAGTATGATTGATGGGCTATTTCTGATGATACTTATTCGAAAACTCTATAAATGGTTTAACCTTAAAAATGCTAACCCAACTAAACTAAAAGGTTTTTGATGCACATTGCATACTTTGCTAACTAACCTATAGTTGGAAGCCTTTTTTTTAATTATTGCGATATGTCTAATTATCGTAATATCTCCCATGGTTTCAAAACTCCTTAATGCCCCTGTGGTAGTTGTTGAGATACTTTTAGGCGTAATTGCTGGATATATGGGTTTTATATATGAGAATCCTTACCTTATTCTTTTAGCAAAATTTGGATTTGTCTATTTAATGTTTTTAGCAGGTATTGAGATTAATTTTAAGCTTATAAAACTTATTAAAGCAGCTTTGGCGTGGAATGTTATATTTTATTTTATCTCTTTATATACAATTTCTTGGTTTATGTGCTGGGTATTTGATTTAGGAATTACATATTTTATTGCTTTTCCTATTTTTTCTTTAGGTATGCTAATGATGCTTATTAAAGAGCATGGAAAAGAAGAACCTTGGCTAAATTTAGCTTTATCCATTGGTATTGTTGGAGAGGTGGTAAGTATTTTAGCCTTGACTTTGTTCAGTGGTTGGATTGAATATGGCTTTGAAACTGAATTTTTTATCTCT
>Ga0265294_10000990_pt1 | contig 38535 bp, 18 predicted proteins | sample MunlanPumphouse3_FD_192504 | JGI IMG/M metagenome (GOLD analysis project Ga0265294, IMG submission 192504) | Groundwater microbial communities from a municipal landfill in Southern Ontario, Canada - Pumphouse #3 | ecosystem: Environmental > Aquatic > Deep subsurface > Groundwater | place... | reverse complement strand
GTTAAAGATATGGTAGCTTGTGATTTGGATCAAAAAGAAATCAAAGTTCGGATAACAAATAATACCATCACTCCCGTTGATTTTGATCAACAACTATCCTTGTTAACGCTTGAGGCTTCTGGTGCGCAAACGGCAACTTATGTAGATACTCTAAGCGGCCAAATTCCTGCCTATACAAGCAGTGAGTTTATCATCGACAATCAATTCGACTTTACATTAGCAGGAATCTACGATTTTAAGGCTTATATCAACCATATTGATGTAAATACACTCAATGATACATCCATTGCCGGCATTACCATCATGCCTGATGTTAGTTTAGTGTCAATTGATAGTATTGGTGAAAAAGCCATCAATCAATCCGTTTATTTGAGTGTAGAAATCAGTAATACAGGTAATATTGCCATTCAGCAAATTCCATTACATCTTCAAATTGATGGTGTTGTTGATGTTTACGATACAGCCGATGTGCTATTAGCTGCTGGTGAAGATACTGTTTATACCTTGAAAAATGCCTATAAGGTTCCTATTGAACCTACCTATCAGTTGATGATAGCCGCTGATTTGGATTGTGATATAGATGCTTTCAATGATAGCTTAAACATGGAAGGAAAAGTTAGTAAACCTACATTGAAAGTGACTAATATATTGAAACCTAATAAAGATGTTTGTGATAAAGGGTTAACCGAAATATTCCCGCAAATAAGCATTCACAACAGCGGAAATCCTGAAACCGACGTGGTGGTGTATTTTATCGCTGATAAAAACGACAGCTTGATTGCATCATTCGTAGATACCATCGCTTTGATTACAAACGGAAACAATAATTATAATTTTAAAGAATCTTATTTTGTGCCCAACTGGGAAACCGATACTACCTATAATGTAAAAGCCTATATTTATTCTCCGACCTATGCCTTAGTACAAACGGCATGTGTGATTTTCAATGATGTGTCGATTGCCCTTGCAGATGAAACATCTTTGAATCTCGGACAAAATATACCCAATCCGGCGCAATCAACAACGAGTATTCCTTTTTATATTCCTTTAGAAGGTAATGTGTTGTTTACCATTACGTCCGTTAGTGGTCAAACATTATATACTGAAAACTTAGAGGTTACCGCAGGAAGTCATATGCTTGAAATCAACATAGATATGTTGGCAAATGGTATTTATTATTATAGTATGCAATACAAAGGTCAACGATTGATTAAGAAAATGACCATTCAAAAATAAAAATGTAAAAAAGTGAGGGTTTCATTTTGAAACCTTCACTTTTAAAAAAAGTTAATTAATAATTAAATCAATATAAAGATGAAAAATATGTTAAGAGTTTTATCAGGGATAATGTTTATATGTGCATTGTCTTCGAATATTGTTACAGCACAAAACCTAATTACCGTTGGCACTGGGACTAATACGTATGCTTATGCCCCGGCTTATTCTTTGTATAATTACAGTTTTTCACGTATGTTGTATCTTTCCTCTGATTTACAAGCTTTATCTAGTGGAGGAAAAATAACGCACATTGCTTTTTATATCAGTACCGCTCAGAGTGGATATACTTTAAACAATCAAACTGTTTACATGCGTGGTACGACTGTTGCGTCGGAAAATACCGGATACATTGATCCAACCGTTACGTCCAATGGCTGTACACAAGTATGGACGGGTAATCTAAATGTGTCAAACACCGGATGGGTTACCATTCCGTTGAGCACTCCTTTTACTTTACCGGCAGGACAAAACTTGGAGATATTTTGGAATAATATGCATGGAATCTACTTTTCTACTGTATATTGGCAATCAACCGGTGTAAGTTATAATGCTGTTTCCAGGGGTTATTCCGATAATAGTTTTGCGTCTGCAACTACTTCCAGTTTAGCCACAGCTACGGAACGTCCGAATATTCAAATTACTTTTCTGCCTTCAGGTCGTACAGCTGCTGTAACGGAAATTGTATCTCCCAGGTCTTCAATTATGTTAGGCGGACTCTTAACAGCGCAAGCGAATATCGCCAATTTAGGGACAGATACCATTACTTCCTGCCGAATCAATTGGTCGGTTAATAATGTATTATATCCTCCCGTCTATGATTCTACGCTGCTTCTTGCAGGAGCAGCTCCAACAAGCATTACCTTAGGTAATTATATGTGTGATTCTGATCAGTTTAATAACATTACCGTATGGATAGACCAAGCTATGCCCTATGATTCCGCTCAAGTGGATGATACCTTGTCATTCGATTTTTATGCTTGTTCCTATCAATTTAACGGAGTTTATACCGTAGGAGGGCCTACCGCCGATTATGCAACTTTAGGAGAAGTACTTATTCATCTAACTAATTGTGGTGTTACAGGACCCACTACTTTTATATTAAATACAGGAGTGTATAATCAACCCATAGTCCTTTCCGGTTCCATACCGGGATTAAGCGAAATCAACACCGTAACCTTTACTTCGGCGACACAAGATGCGGATAGTGTCCTAATTTATGCCGTTGGAACTACAGTACAATTAAACGCGGCTAAACATCTTAGATTTTCTTATTTAACATTAGGAAATACTTCTATTAATTCGACCTACGGGGTTGAATTTAACAATGGAGCAAAAGATATTGATTTTTACGGATGTAAGATTAATTCCTATGTTTTTGCTACTTCTTCCTCTTATGCTCCTGTATATTACTATGGGGCTTCAGGATCTGGGTATAAGTTAGAAGACGTTACTTTTATCAATAATACCTTAGACGGAGGATATGCAAGCATGTATTTGTATTATTCCGGTTCAGGAAGTGGCACTGACATGAGTAGTATGGTAATTGATAGCAATGTAATGACCAATGCTTATTATTATGGAGTGTATAATTATTACTATACGTATTGTTCCAGCTTTTCTCATAATGTGATAAGTATGCGAGCAAGTGCAACGACGAATTATGGGATGTATTTTGGCGGATCTTATAATACCTTGGATAGGATGGAAGGAAATAAAGTACGTTTTAGAAATACAGGTTCTCGATATGGGATATATTTTGGGTCATACTTAAACCGCAGTGAAAGTTATAATGCTTTCGGGCCGGCTTATATAGTTAACAATGAGATTTTAAGTGATGGAGGATCTACAAATTACGGGATTTATTTAGGGAGTTATCCCAATGCTTATCTAGTATATAATTCGGTTTATGTGGCTGGAAGCGGAACCTCTTATGCTCTTTATTTTCCAACCATGAATTCTACCTATTCCTTAACTGTTAAAAACAATATGTTTATTGCAGCAGGTAGCGGAACTCCTTATCCTCTCTATAGTAGCTCTATAGATTATGTAAAGCCGTATAACGGAACCATATTAGATTATAATAATTATTACGGATCCAAAAATTCTATCGCTTATATTGGAAATGCAGTCTCTGATTTGCAAAGCATGCAAACCCTTACCGAGCAAGATGTACATTCTCAAAATGTATATCCTAATTTTGTCAATCTAAGTCAAAGTTTACATACAGATGGTAGTATGATGATTGTTGAATCAGATGTGGAAACTAAATTTGATGTTGAAGGTGATAAAAGGGTGATATACACAAATATGGGTTGTTATAATGACTATGTAATATCATTAAATAATGATGTTACTATATCTAATTTACTATCCCCATTGGATTGGCAAGCTCCTTCAACAAATATAGCGTTAGACATTAAAATAACGAATAAAGCGACCGATACATTGAAAAATGTGAGAATTTATTGGTCAATCAATAATTCGCCGGTTAATTTTATTAATTATAACTGTAATTTAGCATGGTATGAAGAAAGTGAAGCCATTACTTTAGACAGCATTGTATTACAAAGCGGTGTTAATTCTTTATTAGTATATACAACGCTACCCAACGGTTTAAGTGATGCCAATGTGTTTAACGATACCTTGCAGGCAGAGATTATCAGCTGTGTTCCTTTAAGTGGAAATTATACGGTAGGTAGTCAACTGGCTGATTTTGTCACCTTAGATGAAGCCATAGATTATCTTAATAGTTGTGGCGTAAGTGGACCAACAACACTTTTACTTCATGCAGGAGATTATGTACAGACGATGACGCTGACAGGGAGTATTCCCGGGCTAAGTGCATCTAATGCCGTAACCTTTACTTCACTTGCACAAGATCCGGATAGTGTTAAGATTTATACCAACAGTACAGCTTTGGAATTGGTAGAAGCCAAACACCTTCGCTTTTCATACCTGACTTTGGGCTCAACAAGTAGTAAATCTACTTATGGAGTAGAGTTTATCGATGGAGCTTTGGATGTACATTTCTATGCTTGTAATATTTATGCCAATTTATTGTCCACATCTTCTTCGTATGTGCCGGTTTATTATTCTGGAAGCAATGGTTCAGGAAAACGATTGGAAAATGTTAGTTTTGTTAAAAATAAATTGGAGGGTGGCTATGCCAGTTTCTTTTTATATTATCCCGGTTCCGGTGAAGATACCAGTATGAGTCAGATTGTTATCGATAGTAATATCATGTTGAATGCATACTATTACGGTGTACGAGTTTATTCCTACGGATATTTTCCAAGTATATCGTATAATACAATATCGATGCGTAATAGCTCTACAACCAATTATGTAATATGTTTCGAAGGAAGTTATAATACCATCGATAACATGATAGGAAATAAAATCCGTTTTGGCACAACCTCAAGTAGATACGGCATTTATATTAGTAGTGCTAATTTGAACGAAAGTCCTTTATACAAAGCATCCGGACCAGCCTTAATTGCTAATAATGAAATTATAAGTACAGGAGGTTCGTCGAATTATGGTATTTATTTTGCAAACACAAACGTAAATGCAAAGGTGCTTCATAATTCAATCTTATTGTCAGGTACTTCTACCAGTTATGCAATTCGTATCCCAACGATGAGTGCCGAATATGCCTTAAATATTAAAAATAATGTGTTTGTTACAACTTCTACCGGGACAGCTTATCCTTTGTATGCTTCTTCCGCAAATTATGTGAAACAATCCTATGGAACTACTTTAGATTATAATAATTATTATAGTACGGGTGAATACCTGGCTTATATTTCCGGAACAAAATCAAGCTTACTCGATATACAACTAGCCAGTGAACAAGATGCACAGTCCATCAGTCAAAATCCCGATTTCGTGAATCCATCGCTTGATTTACATACTTCTAGTACGGCTATGTTAGTACCACTTGATTCAACGATGATGTATGATATTGATAGAAATCAAAGATTAATGTTTACAAACATGGGTTGTTATCATGATTTTGTAGCTAATAATTTGGATGTGTCCTTACAGACTCTTGTGTCTCCTACTGAAACATCACCTACTAATCAAAATACAGCCTTAGAGGTTATGATTAATAATAGTGGTATAGATACATTACGGTCCGTACGTTTTTATTGGTCAGTCAATCAATCTGCCATTGATTCTATGGATTATGCTTGTTTGATTTCTCCTCTGCAAAACAGTGAAGTTGTTCTACTTGATTCCGTTATGTTGCATGGTGGAGAGAATACAATCAAGGTTTATACAGCTTATCCCAACGGTTTAGTAGATGCTAATACCGTCAATGATACCTTATTAGTACATATTGCTGCTTGTGATACCATGTTGAATGGTGAATATATAGTTGGAACAGGCGGCGATTTTGCCAATGTAGAAAAAGCTTTCAACACATTGATGCGTTGTGGTATTAATGGGCCGGTAGAATTAAAATGCATGCCGTTTACTTCAGGTAGTTTCAAACTGGATGTGAATGTCCCGGGTGCTGATTCGATCAATACGGTTACGTTTAGCTCTTTAAGTGGAAATCCTTCCGATGTAAAGATTGTTAGCACTGATGGAAATGCCTTAACATTAGATGGTGTAAGCAATTATATATTCAAAAATATTAGCATTGATGCCACTGCAGGTACCAATGGTGTGGAATTTTTAAATACCTGTAGTAATATTCTGTTCTACGGATGCAATATTATGGCTAATCCAACGACAACATCCTCTTCTTATACGGCAGTACGTTATTATCAAGCATCCGGTAGCACTACGTATTTATCCAATATAAGTTTTATAAAAAATAAAATAAGCGGTGGTTATCATAATATGTATTTCTATTATGCTTGTGGCAGTTCTTCCAAAATGTCAGAATCTCTAATTCGTATCGACAGCAATGAGTTGACAGATGCTTATTATTACGGTATTTATGCTTATTATTACGGGAATTATAAAAGTGTTTCATATAATACAATAACTTCTCGAGCCACCAGCAGTACATTTTATGCCATTTATTTTAATATGTATAATACCGTTCAAGATGGAGTGATTGGCAACCGCATTTTCTTACAAAATACATCCACCGGATATGGCATTCGTACCTATTATATCAATAGAAGCACATCCTATGCAGCTCAAGGCAATGCTTTGATTGCAAATAATGAAGTGATAGGCAATGCCGGAGGATCGACCTATGGGATATATACTCAATATTCTAATGCCGATTTCTATAATAACTCCATATATTTAACGGGTAGTAGTTCATGTTACGGTTTATACATTAGTTCAACCAGCTCAACCTATAGTATGAACTTTTTAAATAATCTATTTATTACTACTACATCCGGTACAGGATATCCGATCTATACCGGTACGGCAAATTATGTTACAACTAGCTATGGTACGGTCTTAGATTATAACAATTATTATAGTACAGGTAGTTATGTTGGATATATTAGCGGTACAAAAACTAGTTTATCCGCTTTAAAATCTGCTACCCTACAAGATACAAACTCTGTAAGTATTCAGCCGCAATTCCTTGGCATTAACAATGGATTAGAGTTGTTAAATTACAGTGGATTGAGTTGCTTGAAGTTGGATGGAGTTAGCCATGACATCCGTAATGTAGAAAGAGATTCCTTGACTTTTATGGGATGCTATACTCCAAATAGTTTGGATGTTGCATTAGCCCCTAGTACCTTAACTCCCGATTTAGCCAATGTACATCAAGGAATAATAGTTGCGGTAAAACTACAAAATCCAGGAAAAACTACATTAACAACATCCACGATTACCTTATCCGTTGATGGAGTCGTTACGAAAGTAATCCCATGGTCAGATAGTTTGGTACCTGGAGCAGAAATACCACTCTACTTAGATACTATGAATGTAAATGCAGGTTCCAACGATTTAAGAATATGGATTTCTAATCCAAATGGCAGTGTTGATTTGAACAACGACAATGACACCTTACAATATAATATTTACGGTTGTGATACGCTATTGAATGGCCAATATACGATAGGAGTCAGTGGAGCAGATTATGTGAGTTTTCAAGACGCGCTACAAGCAATGATACGATGCGGTATTAACGGACCGGTAACTTTTAGGGTGAATGATGGTGTATACAATGAAAATCTATACATAAATACAGCTTTAATTCTCGGTTCAAATTCACAAAATACCATTTCGTTTGTTTCGACAAGCGGTAATGCGGCTAATGTAATACTAGGAAATCATCAGGCATTAGGAGCAAGTGCTTTGGTACTTGATGGAGCCAGCAACCTTATTTTTAAAGATATAACGATAGGATTAAACAGCGAAAATACCGGTGTTGCAGTTGAATTCTTAGGGATGTGCGAGAATATTGAATTTAATTCCTGTATCATTCAAACCTATGATCAAGCAACCTCAAACACGTATTGCGGCGTAAAATATTATAATTCCAGCTCATCATCAAATTATTTGAAAAATGTAAAATTTGTACATAATCATATTGATGGTGGATATTATAATTTCTGGTTTTATTATTCCGCCGGCACTTCGTCGAATATGGGAAATATGTCGGTAATCATCGATAGCAATACTTTGAGTAATGCTTATTATGCCGGTTTTTATACATATTATAACGGAAATTACCCCAGTGTTTCTTATAATACTATTACTTCCCGTACCAATGAAAATGTGGGAACAGATTGGTATGGAATATATACCTATTATTACACCAACATTGAAAATATTGTAGGAAATAAAATTCAAAATATCAATGTACGCATTGCTCAACCGAGAGGTATTTATATTCATTACTATTTCAATTATACCTCTTACAGTGGTTCCGGTCAAGGATTAATTGCTAATAATGAGATTTTGTTATATGGTGCTAACGCCACTAATACATATCAAAACTTTGCCGGATTATATATTTATTATCCTTATTCGAGTACAAAGATATTACACAATAGTATTTATTTGTATGGAGCAGATCCCGCTACTTTAACAGGTGCCGCTTTATATGCGTATAATACAAGTACATCATATCTATTAAAAATACAAAATAATGTTTTTAGTACAGCGATAGCGAATAATGCAAATACGTGTTTAATTCCTTATTACATAAGTTCGTTAACCTATGCAAGGCCTAATTATGTAAATAGTGATTATAATAATTACTACAACGCATATAATCAAAATGTGGCATATGCTGGGGAAGAATATACATTGGTAGATTTACGCGCAGCAAATATGCAAGATGCACATTCTGTCCAATACAATCCCGGATTTGCTAATTTACCTTTTTCTTTGATGCCTACTCATTGGACGATTTGTCCAAAAGAGGATCTTGTTTCGTTCGATATGTTAGGGAATGCCCGTGTAGTACTTACTTATAGTGGATGTTATCATGCCAATTATAGTAGCGATGCCGGTATAGTCGAGTTTATGAATATAGGCGAAAAAAATACGGCCGGACTTAATCCGTTAGATGTTCGCCTTGTGAATTATGGCAGTGCTGTCTTAAACAGCGTAACGATTCGTGCCTCTGTGGATGGTGTCCTAATACCTGCCGTTAACTTGACGGGCCTTGCATTAGTGCAAAATCAAGATACTATTATACATATTGGAAACTTTACTTCTGTATTGAATCATACAAACACTATCAAAGCATGGACATCCAATCCTAACGGCATGCTCGATCAAAACAATTTGAACGATAGCATGTCCATTACTACCAAAGGGTGTGTTGAAGTTTTATCGGGGGTATATGATATTGCAGGAGGAAACAATGATTTTGCCACTATTCAAGATGCTTTAAGTGCCTTAGAAGATTGTGGTATTGCAGGTCCTGTTGTCTTACGTCTGGCTAACGGTATCTATCCAGATTTAAATAACGTAGGAACATTTACCGGAACCAACGAAACAAATACAATAACCTTTACTTCCCTTAGCGGAAATGCCGATGACGTAGTTATTGGCAGTCCTACTGATGTAGCTTTGTCACTCTTCGATGCCGGTCATTTACGTTTTGAAAATATTAGTATAGGGAATAGTTCATCTACTTATGGCGTTCAATTTATAAATCACAACGAAGATATAGTTTTTTATCAATGTAATATTTATTCTGCTCCGGGTATGAGTAGTACCAGTTATGCCGGAATTTATTACTATAATTCTTCCGGCTCTACCAATACCTTAAAGAATGTGCGTATTGTAAAAAATAATATTTCGGGAGGGTATGCTAACATCTATTTCTATTATCCGGGAGGAAGTTCATCCAATATGACCAATATGTCGGTTACCATCGATAGCAATATTATGACCGATGCATATACGTATGGTCTCTATTCTTATTATAATGCAATGTATGAAAGCATTTCTTATAATACCATCATTACAGCTTCCGCTAGTACAACTCAATATGGTCTTTATTTAAATTATTACAATACAATTGTACATGGGATTAATGCAAACCGTCTGCGCATGCAATCTACTTCATCTGCATATGGAATAAGATGCTATTATATAAATAATCCTTCCTATGGAGCTCAATCTAATGCGCTAATTTCTAATAATGAGATTGTATGTCCGGAAGGGTCTTCGACCAAATACGGAATTTACACCTATTATACGAATGCTGATTTTTATAATAATTCCGTTTATTTAGCCGGAACCAGTACCAATTACGGTTTCTATATCAGTACAACCAGTTCCTCCTATTCCATGAATATTAAAAATAATATCTTCTATACGGCAACCACAGGTACAGGCTATCCGATTTATACCGGTACAGCCAATTATGCTAAAACAACCTATGGTACCGTCATAGATTATAATAATTATTATAGTACAGGTACATACGTAGGATATATAGCAGGTACTAAATCTACAATTTTCGATTTGCGAGCATCTACAGGCCAAGACCAAAATTCAGTTAGTACAAATGTAAGTTTTATGGATATTACGAAGGATTTGCGATTACTTGCTTATTCCGGACTCAGCTGTCCGAAAATAGTGGATGAAGATATCGATGGGAAAAGCAGAAATGCTTCTACCTTTATGGGATGTTATGAATCCGATTCCTTAGATGCTGCAATTTCTATGGGTGATATTAGTCATAATAGCACACAACTTCCATTGCCGGTATATGCAGTATTAACCAATAAGGGCTTAACAACTTTAAATAATGCCATACTTACTTGGTCGTTTAAAGATACGGTACGCATGTCGACACCTTGGACTGGTTCCTTAGATCAAGGAGAGACAGATACCGTACTTTTGGGGAATGTAAGTTTAACCTACGGATCAGTTAATAATCTAAAATTATGGGTAAGTCTCCCCAATGGAGCTACAGATAATAATGTGGAAAATGATACCGTAAAAGATGTAGTGTATGGATGTTATGGTCCCTTGAGTGGAGTATATACCATTGGAGGTCCAACTGCCGATTTTGCTACGATAGCCGACGCATTGGAACCTATTACATATTGCGGTATTGTTGGACCCGTTACCTTTAGCCTTAACGATGGGACCTTTAATGAAAATGTGGTTATCAATATTCCTATCCCTGGTGCCAGTATACTCAATACAATTACCTTTACATCTACTAGCGGCAACCCGGCCAACGTGGTTATTGGTAGTAATCTTGAAAAAGCGGGTACGGCTTTGTTGATAGAGGGAATGAACTATTTGAATTTTACCAATATTACCATAGGACTTAACTCTGAATATACCGCTACAGCTGTAGAACTTAAAGGTATGTGCGAAAATATCCTATTTACAGGATGTAGAATACAATCCTATGACCAAGCCAATAGTACGATGTATTGTGGAGTTAAGTACCAAAGCTATAGTGGTGCTACAAATTACTTAAAGAATGTGAAATTTATTGGAAATCACATTGATGGGGGATATTATAATTTCTATTTATACTATTCTGCAGGTTCCTCTACTAATATGGAAGCTAGCGCTATGTCGGTTACTATCGATAGCAATGTCTTAAGCAATGCTTATTATGCCGGTGTTTATTCTTATTATTACGCTAACTATCCGAGTATTTCTTACAACACTATTTTGGCACGTACCTCCGGAGTAGTCAATGCTGATTGGTATGGAATTTATACCTATTACTATCACAATGTAGAAAGAATGGTAAACAATAAAATCAAAAGTACTCATGCAAACATTACCAATCCACGCGGAATTTATATATATTACTACTTTAATTATTCTTCCTATGGTGGACTTGGCAGAGGGTTGATTGCTAACAACGAAATTATTCTCCAAGGAGCTAATATGACAAGCGATTTCAATGCATTTACAGGGATATATATCTATTATCCTTATTCCAATATGCAGATTCTACACAATTCTATTTATTTATATGGTACTGATCCCAATACGATGGCCGGTTGTGGAATTTATGCATATAACACAACGACATCCTACCAAATAACCATTAAGAATAACGATATAGCCACCTATAAAGACGGCAGCAGTTTGTGCTATTTATATCCCTATTACGTTACTTCAGCTACCTATGCTGATGCTTCTTATATTGTTACAGATTATAATAATTATTACAATGATAAGAATGCAAACATTGCATTTACTGGAGTAGAGCACACCTTAGCCAGCTTAAAGGTTGCTAATTTGCAAGATGAAAATTCTTTGAGTATCAATCCCGGATTTGGTTTGAATCCTACGAATCTTGTCCCTCAAAATTGGTCAACCTGTTTGATTGTGGATGAAGTTAACAATGATATCCATGGTGATCTACGATTGGGAAGAATTACCTATAAGGGTTGTTATACCGCTATTTTTGGCAATGATGCAGGAGTTACTGAATTTGTAGGTTTAGGCCAAAGAGTTACCGCCGGTTCCAACAATATTCAAGTTCGGATATTTAATTTCGGAAGTACTACCTTGCAAAGTGTCAATGTAACGGTGGAAGTTGATGGGATAGTACAACCCACGATGAATCTGACAGGACTTAATTTAGCAAAATATCAAGATACGGTTATAACTGTAGGAACTTTCATGGCCTATGTGGATGCTATAAACGATTTAAGAGCATGGACATCCAATCCCAATGGAATTGTCGACGATAATTTCATCAACGATACCATGGCAATGCAAACTACCGGATGTTTTTTGGTGTTAGCCGGTGTGTATGATGTAGGAGGTGGCAATAACAACTTTGCCAGTTTAGAAGATGCTATGGAGGTATTAGAAAATTGTGGAGTGTCAGGTCCTGTTATATTACGCATAGCTGCCGGAAACTATCCTAACTTAGATACTTTGGGGGCTTATTTCGGAACCAGCGATGTTAATACGGTTACCTTTACTTCCTTAACCGGAAATGCAAATAGTGTTGTTTTAGGCGATACTATTAATACCGCTCTTACATTTGTTGATGCAAAACACCTGCGTTTTGAAAATGTAACTATTGGGAATACTTTATCCATGCGCGGGGTTGAATTTGTAAATACCAACGAAGATATTTCTTTCTATCAATGCAATATTTTGGCTACACCTGCGATGAACAGCTCGGACTATGCTCCTATTTATTACTATAACTCTTCTAGTTCTTCCCATACCTTAAAAAATATTCGTATTGTTAAAAATAATATATACGGCGGATATGCCAATATTTACTTTTATTATCCGGGAGGTAGCTCATCAAATATGACAAATATGTCGGTTACAATTGACAGCAATACCATGACTAATGCTTATTATGCAGGATTGTATTCTTATTACTATTCTTATTACAAAAGTGTGTCATATAATACCATTGTAACCGCTGCAGTAAGCGCTACACAATATGGTTTGGATGTGTATTATTACAACACTGTTGAAAATGGGATTATCGGAAATCGTATACATATACAATCTACATCCGGATGCTATGGTATTCGTTCGTATTATACCAACATAAGTACGGCTTATGGTGCAAGAGGAAATGCTTTGATAGCGAATAATGAAATCATTAAGTTGCAAGGCTCTTCTACTTCCTATGGCTTTTATCAATATTATGGGAATGTTGATTTTATCAATAATTCCATATATATAGCCGGCACCAGCACCTGTTATGGTATTTATGCAAGCACCATGAGTTCTACTTATAGCCGAAGATTCCTGAATAATAATATTTATACCAATACGACCTCATCTTCCAATTATCCTATCTATTATTCCAGTACAAATTATGCCCTTCCTTCCTATGGAAACATAGCTGATTATAATAATTACTATGGAACAGGTGCATATGTTGGTTATGTAGGCGGAGCAAAGACAACAATAGCTGATTTACGTCAAGCTACAACCCAAGATGCGCACTCCATCAGTATTCAACAACAATTTGTTGATCCTACACAAAATCTGGAATTGTTGGAATATAGCGGCATGATTTGTAACATGCATACGTCTGTCTTATCAGATATTAATGGAAAGAGTCGTACGCGTATCACGCCTATGGGAGCTTACTCCGTACATATTTATGAGGGCTACGATTTAGGCCTCAGTGCTATCGTTGAACCGGTAAATACTACTGATGTGTTCTGTTATCAAGATTTTGCTTCTGTTCGTGTGGAAATGCAAAACAATGGTAGCTATCCTATCAACTTCTCGGCTCAACCCGTTACCCTGCATTTGGATGTTAGTGGTGCCGTTACCTATCAAAAAGATACTATGTTATTGATGGGTGGATTAACACAAACTGAAAAAAGTATTTATACTTTGACAAACCTATTGCCTGTTAGTCAGAACGGTAATTACCACATCAAAGTATCGTTGGCTTTAGATGCAGATACCCTTCATTTTGATGATACCATACAAGCTATTTATGTCATCGATAAAATTGTGTTACCCTACGAAGTAAACTTCGATTCAGTTCCTAAAGGATTAGTGTTTAAACAAATAAACGGCACATCCGGCTGGACAGTTGAATCGGGCGATGGTATGAATCCTACCATTACTCCTTCACACGGACAAGGTCGTTTGCAATTTGCTTCGGCTACCGATAGAGGTTCTTTGGCTTCGGTAACCTTGCAACCCATCAATTTAAGAGGGACGGTTCAACCTAAATTAGAATTTTGGTATGCACACGATAATGCACCGGGAAGAGACTATACCGATGTGAAGATTTCGGTTGACGGTGGATTTACCTATCAAACGATATTAAACGTACAACGTTCCAATTCTGCCTATACAACACCTACCTTTGTACGTCATGAAGTCGATTTATCACCCTATACTTCTTACTCTTGCGTTATACTAGGCTTTGAAGCAGGAAGCTTCGCCGGAGGTAATCAAAACATCGATAGCATTTCTATCAGTTCCTTGCAAGACCTATTGGTTGGATTTGATTTGATTCCACAAAATGATTTCATCGCATGTGAATTAGATAATAAAACCTTAGCCGTTACCTTAAGCAACTTAACTACGCAAGATTTCTTGTTCGAAAGAAATCCAAGCGAGTTGACGGTAGAAGTAAGCGGTGCCATTACTACTACCTATACTTATCCTTTAGTTAGTGGTAAAGTAACAGGAAGTTCTATCTTGACCGTTGTGCTGGATACTAATTTTGATTTCTCCATCAACGGAACCTATGATTTTAAAGCCTATATCCGAAAAGCAGACGACAATAAACTGAACGATACTGCCGTTACATCACGTTTAATCAATGTTGATCTCGATATGTTGAGCATTGAACCGATTGGCGATAAAAGGATTGGCGATAGAATCTATCCGACACTTAGTTTTATGAATACAGGTAATATGCCGATTAAAAACATTCCTTTGCATTTACAAATCAATAAAGCGGCTCATATAAGAGAAAGTGTCGATACCTTGTTGAATCCGGGTGATACAATAAGCTATACCTTTATCACACCATCCTATGTGCCGACGGTTACTGAAACACAGCCTTTCTATTTACTCGAAATCGAATCAGAGTTAAGCTGTGATGGTAATCAAGTCAATGATTTGGTGAGCGGTTATTATTCCGTGGTGTTCGATGAATATATTGATTTAGTCATTACTTCCGTTGAGAAACCCGATCCAAATGAGTGCGATTCAGGGTTAACTACCGTATATCCTATATTAAATATCAAGAATATAGGTACAGGTATTGCCAATAATATCATTCTTTATGTTACGGTCGACAGTGCAGGCACCATTCTAAAAAGTTATTCCGAAGAAGTGAACCTTATTGCAAACGGCGATAGCTTATTACATAGCTGTGTTACCGGATACAATGTGCCTAATTTAAACGGTCAATATAAAGTAACTCTCTTTGTTAGCGTAGCAGATGAATCCGATCCCGTGAATAATACGGTTGATATCATGGCTTGTGCCATCTTAAACGATGTAGGTGTCGATGCCTATAAGACTGTGGATTGGTCGATGGATCAAAACATCCCCAACCCGGCTTCTGCTAGTACACGCATCACATATCACATACCGCAAGATGGCTTGGTACGTTTCAGCTTAACGACTATTACGGGACAGCTAATCTATCGTCAAGATATTCCATCCGCAGCCGGATCACATGCTATTGATTTCGATACGCAACATCTGGCTGGTGGTATCTATTATTATAGCATGGAATATCAAGGCCAACGCATCGTGAAGAAGATGACCATACAGAAATAAACAGTTTCATTGTACATTTAGTTATTAATAAGGGAAGAAGTTGTGTAAAAGCAGCTTCTTTCTTTTTTTAATTTTAAACTGTATAGTTATGCATTTTGAAGATTTTTAATTTTTAATTAATCAAGAAAGATATTTTAAATATGATGATATTGTCAAATTCGTGTTTCGTTCGAAAGGCTAAATTTTATGTATAGGCTTAGGAATTGCCGACCTTGATTTGTTTGGGATAGCACAAGAAATATTTATTTACAATTTCGGATAGAGTGCGATGGTTGAGGTGGTCGGAAAGGGTTTCCAAGGCTTGAAGTTTGCCGTTTTTGTCTAAAATGCGAATAGGCGGGAGGGTTTTATTATAAGCTCGATTTTCCATTTTCCCATGAATAACAAAATATTCGTTTTCGGTTTGGGATAGTTTGAATGTGGATGAAGTCTCTTGCTTGATGGCTTGTATATAGTTCGATTCGAAATCTTTTTCGTTGACTTCGATTTTGAATAGATTTCGATAGTATACCCGTTTGGATAGTTCGGCGAGTACGAAATCGGGATGCGTACGCCACATTTTGATGCAATACCATATATCGCGGTCGTCTAAATCGGCATAGGCCGTCAGCAGTTCATCGGTAGCTTGAAAATCTTCCACACTTAACTCTTTTTCAAAAAAAAATCTTAAAGAGGGGGGGATGGAAAGTTGGTCGCCTTGGCGGATTAGCGTTTTAGCTCGTCTTAAGATTTGTATGAGCATGGCTTCGATGGCATGTACGGTTTTATGTAGATAGACTTGCCAATACATCAAACGACGTGAAATAATAAATTTTTCAATGGAATACAAGGCTTTGATGTCGGCCACCAATTCATTGTCGACGACATTAAGCATTTTAATGATACGTTCGGTACCGATAATACCTTCCGAAACCCCGGTAAAAAAACTGTCACGGGTGAGGTAATCCAGTCGGTCGACATCGAGTTGACCCGATACCAATTGATGGAGGAAATGTTTGGGGTAAGTGTTGTTATATATTTGTATGGCAAGGTTAAGTTTTCCGTTAAATTCATCATTAAGAGCTTCGAGAAACAAATCGGTCAAGGTTTCATGCGATATGTTTTCGATAAGAATATGTTCCAATGTATGCGAAAAAGGACCGTGTCCGATATCATGCAAGAGTATAGCCGCCAGGGTGGCTTCTTCTTCTTCTTTTGTGATATTTACATCTTTGTATTTCAACACATCTAATGCTTCTTGCATGAGATGCATCGCTCCGAGAGAATGCTGAAAGCGGGTATGCGAAGCGCCGGGATAGACTAAATTGGTCAGTCCCAATTGTAGTATATTTCGTAGGCGTTGAAAGTAAGGATGTTGAATGAGGTCAAACAGCAAATCGTTGGAGATGCTGATAAAACCGTAGACAGGGTCGTTGATGATTTTACGTTTATTCATAGTTTTTAATTAAATAGTTGTAAGATTTCATTTTCACTAAAAATGGCACATATTTTCTTCCCGCTCGGTGATATTTCGGGCGATTGACAACTGAAAAGCTGTTGAATGATGTGTTGCATCTCTTCATGAGTGAGTGTCTGTCCTTTTTTAACACCTAAAGTTTTTGCTAAAGAATGCGCAAGGTTGTTTTTACGACTAAGTCGCAAGGATAGCATATTACTTTTATAGGTTTCTAAGATTTGCTCCATGGTTTCTTGTATGTTATGGGTCTGGAGACCTGAAGGTAATCCATTTAAGATAAAGGTATTTCTGCCAAAAGCTTCGATGTCGAAGCCGAGTTGAAGAAAATCGTTGAGAAGATGAGAAATCGTATCGGCATCTTGAGGGGAGAAGCTGAGTGTTTCGGGAAATAAGAGTTTTTGCACCGGCATGGTTTTGTTTTCCAATTGATGCATATATTGCTCGTATAGTATCCTTTCTTGTGCTGCTTCTTGGTCGATGATCATAAAACCGGATTTGATACGACTCACGATGTACTTATGTATGATTTGAAATACAACCGATTCGATGCTTTCTTCTGTTTCTTCATAGTCATCGGTGTCAATTTTTTGTTGTATAGCTTCCTTATCGGCTTCTTGGGGGAGGTTTTCTTTGAGGCTTTCGTATATTTTGGTCCAAGCACCTTCGCTTTGTTGTTTTTTCGGAAAAGGGCTCGGGCTATACATAGGTTTGGCTTCCTGTTTCTTATCTGAAAAAGGATTGTAATCGGGATTAGTTGCTATAAAAGGATTTTTAGGGGTGCCACCCAAAGGTATTTGACTGAAATCAATGGGTGAAACATGGTCGAAATCGATTTGTTGGGAGCCTAAGTTGAAGTTACCCAAACTATGTTTTACACTCGATAGCAAAATGGAATAAATAAATTTTTCTTCCTGAAATTTTACTTCTGTTTTAGTGGGATGTATGTTGATATCAATCTTTGAGGGGTCGACTTCTAAATAAATAAAATAGGTAGGAAAATGTTTGGCAGGGATAAGCTCATCCATGGCACTGCATATGGCATGGTGGAAATAAGGATGTTTAATAAAGCGTTGATTTACGAATAGATATTGTTCGCCACGGGTTTTGCGCGCACACTCGGGTTTGCCGATAAAACCGCTGATATTAACTAAATTACTTTCTTGAAATACAGGTAAAAGTCGTTCTTTATAACTATTCCCGAAAATGGTAATAATGCGTTGTTTTAAATTAGATTTTCCTAGTTTATACTCTTGTTTATCGTTATGAAAAAGTGAAAAGTTGATTTCTGGATGTACCAAAGCAATGCGCAGAAATTCATCGAGGATGTGATTGTATTCTACATTATCGGATTTTAAGAAATTTCTACGAGCCGGTACATTGAAAAAAAGATTTTTCACGGCAAAAGAAGATCCTTTTTCACACTGACAAATAGATTGTTCTTTACATTGAGATCCTTCGATGAGGAGTTGTGTTCCGACTTCGCTGTCCTTTTTTTTCGTACGTAACTCTACCTGAGCAATGGCAGCAATCGATGCCAAGGCTTCTCCTCTAAATCCTTTGGTATGCAGTGTGAAGATATCGTTGACGGATGTGATTTTGGAAGTGGCATGGCGTTCAAAACACAGACGAGCATCGGTATCGCTCATGCCTAAACCGTTATCGTTTACTTTAATCAGTGTTTTGCCGGAATCTTTCAGGATGAGTTCAATGCTATCGGCTTGTGCATCGACGGCGTTTTCCATAAGTTCCTTAACCACCGAAGCAGGACGTTGAATGACTTCGCCTGCCGCTATTTGATTGGCTACTGAATCGGGAAGAAGATGTATGATGTCTGCCATAATTAAGATAACATAAAGTATAACAACAACGCCAGCAAGGCAATCCAAACCAATATACGGGTCGTTGATTTGCGTTGCAGTTTTCTGTTTTCTTGTAATTTCATGTGCAAACGTTCACTGAAATCGGAGCTTGTTTCTTCTCCTTTTTGTATCTTTTCACGTTTCAGATCTTCCGCTTTTTTATTGTAATAGCGGGGGATATAATTAAACTTTCTCGATTCGTGTCGTTTAATATTAAAAAGCATACTCTTTTTTTTCTTGCAAATATACAAAAAAATATGGTATACCTGAAAAAGCGTACATGATTTCAGAAAAATGCATTGATAAGGCGGTTTATTTTTCAGTTATCAATTTTAATTGCTGTGTGTCGAGATAATTACAAATTTACGATTGTTTTCTTATAAAGATGATAAATATTATCAGTATCAGAAGGGTAATACAACCGCCTAAGCAATAAGAAAGCGTATGGTTAAGATTGAATCCTTCGGGTGAAATCAAGAGATAAGTGGAGCATACCATGGTCATAAACAAGGCCGGGATTAGGGTGATGGGGTAGGGTTTATGTTCTTTATATAAAAATACGGTGATAGCCCATAACGTAACAGCTGCCAGTACTTGATTTGCCCAGGCAAAATAACGCCATATGATATCAAAACCGTTTTTGTTATAAATGCTGAACATCAGTATGCCGAAGGCGGCGAGAAATAAAGGAAGTGCAATTATCAATCGTTTTTTTATGGGTTTTTGGTCATAGTGCAGAAAGTCGGCAACAATGAGCCGAGCGGAACGAAAAGCTGTGTCTCCGGTAGAAATGGGAGCGGCTATAACACCCAAAATGGCTAAAATGCCGCCAAAAACACCTAACCAATTTTTGGTAATGCTATCAACAATTACAGCGGCATTGCTTTCGTTCATGCCATTGTTATAAAAGAAATAAGAAGCGGCTGCCGCCCAAATTAAAGCTACTATTCCTTCGGCTATCATGGCTCCAAAGAAGATAGGTCGTCCTTGTTTTTCGTTGGTCATACATCTGGCCATCAAAGGCGATTGAGTGGCATGAAATCCCGATATAGCACCACAGGCTATTGAAACAAACATCATGGGGAAGATAGGGGTGGAGGCGGCCTGAGGATGGGTGTTGTGTAATCCTTCCCACACCTCCGGTAGAGCAGGATGATGGATGAAAAAGGCAATCATAATTCCCAATGCCATAAATAACAAACAAAACCCGAAAACAGGGTATATTCTTCCGATAATTTTATCAATGGGTAATAAGGTTGCCATGATATAGTATATAAGAATCATACAGATCCAAAAAGTGGCGTTTAAGTAATGCGGTGTCAGTTTAGCCAGTAAGCCTGCCGGTCCAACAACAAAAACTACGCCTACCAACACCATGAGTATAACCATAAATCCCCGCATAAACTGTTTCACTCCACGGCCAAGGTAAGCTCCGTGGAGTTCGGGAAGGCTGGCTCCCTCGCGACGCAGTGACATCATGCCCGATAAATAATCATGAACAGCACCGCCGAAAATACATCCGAAAACAATCCATAGAAAAGCGGAAGTGCCGAATTTAGCTCCCATAATGGCCCCGAAAATAGGACCTAAGCCGGCAATATTTAAAAATTGAATCATAAATATACGCCAGGGTTTCAAGGGTACATAGTCCACCCCGTCTTGTTTGCTTATGGCCGGCGTGATGCGTTGGCTGTCGATGCCGAATATCTTTTCAATGATTTTGCCGTAAATAAAATAGCCGGCTATCAGTAATCCGATGGAAATTATAAATGTTATCATTTGCGTACAAATACACGTTTCACTCTTTGCGAAATACCCGTGAGTATTTCATATTCGATTCGGTTTGCTTTTTTTGCCATTTGTGTGATGGATATATCTTTCCCGAAAATTGTTACCAAGTCACCCTCTTTTGCCGGAATATGTGTAATGTCGGCCATGCACATATCCATGCATACATTGCCTACTATCTTGGCTAATTGTCCGTTAATCAATACAACTCCTTTCCCGTTCCCCAAGGAACGGGGAAAGCCGTCGGCATAACCGATAGGAACAACGGCAATGAGCATATCGGAGTTTACTTTCCATTCACGATTATACCCTATGGTGTCGCCGGCTTTAATACTTTTGATTTGGGATATGATGGTGTGTAAACTGGCAACGGGTTCTATTTTTGTTTGTTCCACAAAAGGATTGATGCCATATAAGCCGATTCCCAAACGTACCATGTCATATTGATACTCGGGGAAACGAACCATGCCTACTGAATTGGCTATGTGTTTAAGCGGTGTATAACCCAATCGTTCGCTAATTGCATGATGATATTCGCTGAGCGTTTCGGCTTGTTGACGGCTAAAGGCATCTTCGCGGCTGTCGTCGGCCGAAGCAAAATGAGAGAAAACACTCTCGACTATAATCTTAGGATTGGAAGTTAAATGATTGATTAGTTCCGTCATAATATGTTTCTCGAAACCTAAACGATGCATTCCCGTATCTATTTTCAGATGTATATGTATATCGGGGATTTGAGGATTGTGTTCAATGGCTTCTTCCAAGAGTTGCAGTATGCGAAAACTGTAAACTTCGGGCTGGAGTTGATATTTCAAGATTGACTCAATGCCTCTTTCATCGGGATTCATGACCATAATAGGCAAATGAATGTTTTTGTTTTTTAAAGCAATACCTTCATCGGCATAGGCAACGGTTAAATAGTCGACTTTATGGTATTGCAATTCATTGGCAAGGTCAATATCTCCTATGCCGTAACCGAAAGCTTTAACCATTGCCATGATTTTTGTTCCGGGTTTAAGCAAGGAACGATAGTAATTGAGGTTGTTAATCAATGAGTTCAAACTTACCTCCATAACCGTTTCGTGTGTTTTTAATTCCAAATAATTGGAAATACGTTCAAAGTTAAATTTACGTGCTCCTTTGATAAGGATGATTTCGTTTTCTAATTTTGAGGTATCGAAATCGGCAAAGAAATCGTTGGTGGTTTTAAAGAATTCTTTTTTAATGGTGAAACTGTTTGCTTGTCGGGAGATGGCTTCTCCTATACCAATGATATGATGGATGTCTTTGGTGTTTAACAAGTCGGAAATTTCTTTATATAGCTCATATTCGGAGTGCCCGCTTTGTAAAATGTCAGACAGGATGAGGGTTCTTTTTTTAAATTGCTTTTGATTAATCATTAAATCAAGCGCAATTTGCAAGGAGTTGATATCCGAGTTATAGGTGTCGTTGATTATCATGCAACGGTTAATGCCTTGTTTCATTTCCAGTCGCATAGCAATGGGAGTGAGTTTGAAAATGCGTTCGGCAATGATATCGTTCGAGTAGCCTAACAATAACATACAAGCCCAGCAATGAATGGTGTTTTCGATGGCAGCATCGTCGATAAAAGGTATTTTAATTTTGAGACTTTGTGCTTGAAAAACGGCTGTTATTTCCGTGCTTTTACTTTGTTTGGATATGTTTGTAATGTAGAGGTCGGCATCTTCTTTTTTACGACTCCAAATGAAAAGTTTGATTTTCTTTGTTAATTCCGTACGCAACAGGACTTCGGTAATAATACCGTTATCGGTATTATATATTAATGTATCCACATTGCGAAACAAATTTAGTTTTTCCCCGATTTTTTGTTTTACGTCCATAAAATACTCATCATGAGCAGCACCAATATTGGTGAGTATTCCGATGCTAGGTTCAATAATTTCTTTGAGCACATTCATTTCGTTGGGTTTGGAAATGCCGGCTTCGAAAATACCTAATTGCATGTCTTCATTCAAATTCCATACCGACAGAGGAACTCCTATTTGTGAATTAAAACTGTTGGGGGTATATGCAATGTTATAGTCATTATACAATAATTGATATAGCCATTCTTTTACAGCTGTCTTTCCATTACTTCCGGTAATACCGATAATGGGAAGGTGAAAATTTCTGCGGTGATGCTTGGCGAGTGTTTGTAATGCATGTAAAGTGTCGTCAACCAGGATGAAGTTTGCTTCAGAAAATCGATGCGTATGTGTGTAGGTCTTGTTTATAACAAAGTTGCGTACATTTTTGTCGTACAATTCTTCAATGTAGTTATGCCCGTCATTTTTACTGCTAAGTAAAGCGAAAAATAACACATGGGATTGATGTTGAATTTTTCGACTGTCGTAAGCTAATTCTTTGATGATATAGTCCGAGTCGAATCCATGAATAAAATCGCCATTAATAATCTTTGCGATGGAGCTTATGGTATATACAGACATATAATTATTCTTTTTCTTCTTCTTTCATGATTTGCCTATTTTTAAAAATATCACAAGCCAGGTAAACGGCATTTCGAAAAGAATTGATAGAAGCAATATCTTTTCCGGCAATATTCATGGCACTTCCGTGCGCCGGTGAAGTACGTATGATAGGTAGTCCCGCTGTAAAATTTACCCCTTCATCAAAAGATAAGAGTTTAAAGGGAATCATAGCTTGGTCATGATACATGGCTAATATGCCGTCGTATTTCTTAAATTCACCTGATCCAAACAAACCGTCGGCTGAAAAAGGACCGAAAGCATATATTTTGCTGTTAAAAGCTTCTTCAATAGCAGGGATGATTTTTTCTTTTTCTTCGTTTCCAAAAAGTTGATTATCGCCTGCATGGGGATTTAAAGACAAAACAGCTATGCGTGGTTTGGTAATATTGAAATCATGCATCAAAGAGGTATTCAGGGTTCGAATCTTATCAAGGATTAAATCTTTAGTGATTAATGAGCTTACGTCGGATAAAGCGCAGTGTGTAGTTACGGTTCCTATACGTAGAGTGTCGGCTATCATCAACATAATGAATTTATCCGTTTTGGTTTGGGAAGCTATATATTCGGTATGCCCGGAATAAGAAAAGCTATCCGAAAAAACATTTTGTTTGTTAATGGGGCAAGTTACTATAACATCAATGTTCCCTTCTATGATGTCTTTCGTAGCGGTTTCAAGCGATAGTCGCGCCATATCTCCGGCCGTTGAAGTGATTTCGCCTATGTCGATTTTGATTTCATTGTCGGTAATATTAATCATATTGGGGAGTTTTAAGTTGGCGTTTTTAGCGTGTTTAATGATGTTAAACTTGAAATTTGCATCGATGGATTTAGTCAATACTTTTTTATAAAATGAAGCGACTTTCGATGAACCATATACCACCGGACAACAAAATTCCAACATACGGAGATCTTTGAAGGTCTTCATAATGATTTCATAACTAATACTATTGATGTCTCCGTGTGTGATTCCAACTACAATTGATTTATTAATCATAAGGCTAAAATATTTATGTTGCAAAGATAAGCATATTATCCTTTTTTATTCCCCTTTTTATGTTAAAATAATCATTCTAAGATAAAAAATATTCGATTAGAGGTGCATTCTTTGTTTCAATTCGTTAGACTCAGATTGTTTTGACTTACGACTTTTTGTTCACTGATTTCCACAAATTAAAATAAAATTTGTGCTCCTGAAAACAAGCCCTCAGCCTCCTTAATCACATTTAAATTCATTGTCATTCTGAGCGTAACGAAGTGAAGCGAAGAATCTGTAACAATATTGGAATGTATACCAGACAATAATGATTTCCTCTATAAATTTTGAAATAAATTTTTATCCGTCTGTGTGTATTTAATCAATTTTATGTACATTTGCATCGTAAAATAAGAAAAAGAAAAAAAATGGCAAGCATTTGGAACATACACTATCATCCGACCGTAGTTAAAGCAATTTTGTTTTTATTCCCTGTGTTTTATGTATTGGTTTTACCGTTATTCTTGTATTTGAATAAAGAGAAACAGCCAGATGCTAACATTAAACTGTTGATTTTCAGCCCCCCCCATTTACTCATACATCTTAAAAATTCTTCTTATGTGTGGGAAGTAATCACATTTATAGAGCGGGGATTCCCGCGAAGATAAAAGATATAAAAAAAGATCGCTAACAAATTAGCAAATAATGTAGGAAATGTGATGCCGAGCGTTATAAAGTAGCATAAATTGTTTATAAATACAAAAAGCTAAAGAAGTAATGAAAACGCAAAAATTAACACAGCGTTTAAATAAATAAAAAAAATAATAATTTTAAAATGAAAAAATTAAGTAAAATAACAGCAACCTTATGTGTTGCAGCAATTGGTGCAAGCATGTTTTTTGCTTGCGAAAAAGAATCTACAATTGATAATACTACTTCAATTTCAAATAAAATTCAAAAAGATGAGAGTGATCTTTTTTATGAATATGAAGATGAACCGGGAGTATATTATTGGGCAAGTAATTCAGAAATAATAGATAAAGAGGCACTTCCCGGTTGGGAAGATCCTGTTAGGGAAAATCCTTGGGGATGGGGCTCTGTAACATTTGATTCTTACGGAAATTTAACTGATATAGCATGTCAAGGTAGAGGAACTACTTGTGGTTATGCCCAGCAAAGCTGTGGTAATTATACAAGAACCGGAATATGGGTAGTATACCTAAATCCATATGATAATATGAAAAAGACTTACGCATACGAATTTGATTAATTTTCAAATTTTATTGATACATGTTCACTCTTAAGCTTAAACGCTTTGAGTGAACATGTTTTTTAAACAATATAAATAAAATTGTTATGTTAAAAAAATCACATTTTTTATTTTTACTGCTTTTAATAATCAATTTAAGCAAATGCCAAAACATTGAAAAATCATTTTCATTTCTTGAATTTAACGATGAAAAAGAAATTGAAGAAGTAGAATATTCTATGTGTTTTGAGAATAATCATAATTTATCATTATGGGCAAATCATAAGTGTTATAATAAAGTAAACGACAGCTTGTTTTTTGTCGCATTAAATACCGGATCGGATACCTTGTTTGTGTATAACCATGAAACATATCAAGTTAGAGTAATAGAATTAAAGGAAACACCTTGTTATCCGATTAACCATATATATTATCATAATCATGATTCCATTTTTATTTTTTATAGAAGAGATTTTATCTATAAACACACCGATAATCAATTCGATTTTGTATTAATAAATAGTAAAGGTGAAGTGTTAAACACCTATAGTTTAAATCAATTGCCCTATATTTATAAAGGGAATATTAATTATATGATTGAATATGCATTACAAGATATTAAGGAAAATAGAATCATAGATGAAAATTTATTAGTGCCCTTGGGTATTTATAGTCCAACGATCTATGATAGTAATTTCGTCAAATTCAATCCGAGATTATTGTGTTTATATAATTTAGCTAATAAGACGTTAAAAATGCTGAATGTTAAATTTCCGACACAAGATATTGGAAAAAAATTTCATCCTGATACTTATTATTCATTTATAAAATTATGTTATGATAAGAATCAAAATCTTATTGTTTTTTTTCCCCATTCAAATTATTTATATCAATATGATTTTGACTTAGATACTATGTTAATGATTCAATGTGTATATGATAATACATTTCATAATATTGATATGGCTTCCCGAAAAAGCAATGAAAATTATATGGATATCAGGTTTGAAAAACCTGAATGGTATAATAATGAAAAATGCTATATTAGAAGACTTTCTATTTGGAATTATAAAGATTATATGCCAACTTTGATTTTAGATGTAATGGATTCAAATTTTAATCATATTGCTTATATGTTTGATAATAAAAACTATAAAACACCATTTTTGTTAAATGATAAACTAATAGCGATCAATAAAAACAATAATTTGCCTTATTTGGTTCTACCGAAAAATATACCAAAAAAAATATCGTGGCAAGAGTATGAAGAAAATCATTTAACAAAAGTGCTTGTGAATACTAAGAATAAAATTTTAATTAATGAGTATTTAAAAAAGTTACATATTTCTAAAAACTCCTTGGTCGTTATTATTAATCTAAATTATCCCTGTGGAAATTGTTTGAAGTTTCTAATGTCTGAAATGAAGAATAATTTAAAAGACTATAAGAAAAACCATATTTATTATATTCTATATGATAACAATCCCACAAGCAAATTTGCTGAAAGTTTAATAAAAAACCATGGTTTATCAAAAGATAATATCATAATTGACAAAGAATTATTACAAAGAGTTTACGAAAAATCGGAATTAGACCATCATTATCGCTTAATAGAATATGGAGATACCATTTCTGTAGAAAAATGTACTTTTGAACAATTAGTTCCTTTATTTAATAAAAAGGTAGAAGAAAGACTAAAACATAATCAATATAAGAATAACCAATAAAATTTAATTAAAATGAGAAAAAGTGTTGTAGTATTGACATCAATTATTTTAATCTTTGCATCATCGGCATGCAAAAAAGAAGTAAAACTATCTTTTACAGGAGATATCATGCTTGATTTAGGGAGTAGCGATCAAGATGTTTTAAAATATGTAAGTGCATCCGACGGGTCAAGTGTAAGCGTATCGGGAATTAATTTTGATCTTGTTGGAGAACAGAAAGCCACTTTTAAAACAGGAGAAGTAAGTGAAACAAAATCCGTTAAAATCAAAGCGGATAAACTTGCCGGCCTTTATGAAATCTCTGTTTATCAACTTTACGGAAATGAAGAAATTGAACTAACATCGGGACAGGGATGGTTTATAACACTTGCTAAGGGCAACCAATATAATCAAATTCATATTCCGGATAGTATAGATAATGGATTGAGAATATTTAAAAATCCAGGAAAATTGGTCGTAAATTTCAATGGTAAAGATAGTGCTTATATTCCGAGTTATACAGGTGCGTTTCTGTTTACACTTGAAAAAGATGCTGTTTATTCGTTTTCAAATATAACCTATGGGGCCATAGCGAACAATCAATATGCTATTACAGAATTTCTTTTGAAGGAATCTGCTTCTGGTTATGATCATTATTTTAGGGTAGAATTGGAGAAAAGGGAAAATTAAAAAAATTATCATTTCGATTTAAGCAAAGAGTCTATTAAACTAAATGAAAGCATTCCGTCGGGAATATTGAGTTCGGTAAAACAAAGGATAAAGAAGGAAAGCGGCATGCCGTAGGTATGCTATACATAAAAAAATTACATAATTTTCAGCATTAACAAAACAACTAATCCTTAGCAAAGCTTCTAAGGCATTTCTGTCCTTGATAGATGTTATTCGTAATTTTAATTGTCTTGCAACAATTCCCCTTCAAATTTCTACGGATTAGATAATAAAATATATTTTCCTGAAAACAAGCAAAATAACAAATAATTCTATAAAAATGCTTTAGGTAATAATAATTCATATATTTGCATCGTAAAATAAGAAAAAGAAAAAAAATGGCAAGCATTTGGAAAGATGAAGGATAATAATTATATAAATACGGCATTTCTTTTAATCCCTGCGTGTTTTTATGTTGTTGGGATTATATTATTCTTTATTTTAAAGAAAAAACGTTTAGATTTATTTAAACATTTACCTTTAAAAGAATTAAGAAAAATTCACAAAATAGATAAATATACATTTTGGGTGGTATTTGTAATTTATGGTATTCTAAGCTTTACATCGCTGTATTTTCATCCTATACGTATAAATTTCTTTGATATTTCATCAACTATATTTACAAATTTCATGTTTCCTTTTTTCTTTGGATGGTTTTTGCTTATGACAAAACATTGTTTAAAAGAAAGAGAAAAAAAAAGATAAGTTGACTTTATACAATTACCAATCGGTTAAAATTAAAAAAATACTTTTCAGTATTAATAAAATAGCTAATCCATAGCAAATCATCCATGGCATTTATGTCCTTCGTGTCTCCAGTGTTCCATTTCAACAAGTTAACTTCCTGTTTTTTCGATACAAAAAATCAAAAACTTTCTATAACCACAGAGAACACAAAGAATCACAGAGGTTCAAATTTGTTAGATTAGTATTTTTTTTTTGCCCACTGATTGTCATGAATTTTCACAGATTATAATACATCATTACGTCCAAGTACTTACGGTAAGGCTATCGTTTCTGTCGTTAGTGTCTCTAGTGTTTTTTAAAATTGGATTTAAATTTGATTTTTGGGTATCTTAAAAAGAGACTCCTTTGCTATGTTTAAGTATGAATTTTGCAATATTCTATTGGATTATATTGAATAAATACGTATTTTTCCTCTAAAAATTTTGAAATAAATTTTTATCCGTCTGTGTGTAATTAGTCAATTTTATGTACATTTGCAGACATTTTTTGCCATAGATTAAAGACGAAATATAATTAAGAATGGCATTGGTAAATATATATTTATATAATTAAATGGAAAAAGAAAGATCGCAAGATAAGAATTTATACATGATTGATTTATCAAAATGGTGCCTGATTTTGTGGAAACGCAAATTTTGGATAAGTGGTATCGTATTAATCAGTGTATTGGCTGTCATTATTTTTATGTCACCGATTTTTATTACCCCAAAATATAAATCTACCCTTTCTTTTTATCCCTACAATATTATTCCCAAATCGGATGAAACACCGGCCAAACAGGTGATGTTGTGGTGTAAATCGAACGAAATGATCGATACAATAACAAAAAAATATGCTTATGCCAAACGTTATAATATCCATGATAATTATCGCTTATTGTCGAAAGAATACCATAAAAATATCAATGTAAAATTGGATAAGTTTTATGGAAATGTCATTGTAGAAGTGTATGATAAAGACCCTCAAATGGCTTATACTATTGCAAAAGATTTTCCTTATTTACTCAATACTATCATTATAAATGATGTTAAAAAGCCTTATTTTTTAAGTTTGGATGCCGTGAATAAGGGTTTGAAAATTAAAGAAAAAGCCATTGATTCCGTTATGAAATTGCTGATTTCATATGGGGTAGACTATGAAATCATACTTCAAACAATGCAAGGGATGGAAGTAACAAAGGGTTATTTAGGCACGAATGAAGGTTCTCGTGTAGTAGATAAACAAGCCTTGGCAAAGTTAAAAACAAATATTGAACAAAAAGGGCCTGAGGTCTATGCCGCTCAACAATTGTTTTTCGCATTAGTTTCACAACGAAATGATTTGCAAGCTAAGCATGATGCCCTCAATGTGAAAATATTGGAAGAAATGGAATTTTTAAGTATTGTTTCCGAACCATATTTGGATACGAGCAAAGTATATCCTCACATTTTGCGAACAGCCGTGGTCGTAGGCTTTTTGACATTAATGGCGGCTATGGTTTTCTTTCTTATAGTTGAAATCCATTTTGTTAAAAATTTTGTAAAGAAAGTAAATGGATTACGTAAAAATCACTCATCTAAAAAAGCATAAAACATGAACAAGGTTTATTCATCGGAGGAACTCAGTCGTTTGGTAAGTCTTCAGCGAAGACAGGGTAAACGCATAGGTTTTGTGCCTACCATGGGAGCCTTACATAAAGGACATTATGCTTTGCTGCAAAAAGCAAGAGAGGAATGTGATTTTGTGGTTTGCAGTATTTTTGTGAATCCGACCCAATTTAACAATGCCAACGATTTAAAAAATTATCCACGTAATCTTGAACAGGATATCACCCTGATAGCTTCCATTTGTGATTTGGTATTTTTACCCTCGGTCGAAGAAGTTTATCCTACTACTCCTCAAGAGACCTATGATTTTGGTTCTCTTGATAAAGTAATGGAAGGAGCTTTTCGACCCGGACATTTTGCCGGTGTAGCTATGGTTGTCAGACGTTTTTTTGATATGGTACAACCCGATAGAGCCTATTTTGGCAAAAAAGATTACCAACAGGCGGTCATTATACAGCGATTGGTTGACATATGCACATTTAAAATACATATTGTATTGGTCGATACAGTAAGAGAACCTGACGGAGTGGCATTCAGTTCGCGCAATGCCTTACTCTCAGCCGATAAACGTAAAGAAGCGCCTTTTATCTATCAAACACTTTCAGAAGCGAAAACGTTTATAAATTCGAAAACTCCCCTGGAGATTAAACAATGGATTACAAATCGCTTTAAAGAGAATAATTCATTCACACTGGAATATGTAGAAGTTGTAGATGCTAATCATTTAAACTATGTAACAGCATTTCAACCGGGATCAAAATCACTCATATGTTTAGCGGCTTGGTTGGATAATGTTAGACTAATTGATAATATAGAATTTAATACTTAAAGATAAAATGCTGATAAATCTGTTAAAATCCAAAATTCATTCGGCAGTTGTTACGCAAGCTAATATTCACTATAAAGGAAGTATAACCATCGATAGAGCCTTGATGGATGCAGCCAATCTGATAGAGTTCGAAATGGTGCAAGTTTTGAATATAAACAATGGCGAACGTATAGAAACTTACGTAATTGAAGGCGAAAGAAACAGTGGAGTAATTTGTTTGAACGGAGCTGCCGCACGTAAAGCTGTGGTTGGCGATGCGGTTATTATTGTGTCCTATGCCATGATGACGCCCGACGAAGCTAAGAATTTTAAACCTACTGTTGTTTTTCCAAAAGACAATAGATTGACATAATTATTTATTGTCAGATAAAGCTTCTTCTGTTTCTTGTTCAACTGCAATTCCAAAAAAAGGCAAAGCTTTTTCCAAGCATTCTTTGGCTTCACAATATCGATGATAAGTAGGCGATTGCCCTTTTTTCAGGAATAAATAGCCTTTGGAATAGGTGCTTAATAAGGGGTATATATTAATGTTATCTACTTCTTCTCCGTGATAATTCCGTATGGATACTTTATCGAAATTGTGAGTGATTTCAGCAAATAATATGTTATGTTCTTCTAATACTTCTTGCATATGTATGCTGTTCCATATCCATTCTTCATCCAATACAATGCCCTTTTCTGTCGTGTCGGCAAATTGGACTACTGCCATATAATCTGTTTCATAGATTTCAGGCTGTTGATATAGAATGTTTCCGTTTAAGGAAATTTGATATACATCTTCTTTTACCTGCAAGATGTTGGTTGGTGGAATACTGTCGTTTAAGGATGAATGTATTTTTTCATACTGTTTTTTCATACGAATCGTATACTCTTCATCTATGTTGCCAATCCATTCTTCACTCTCAATATAATTACTTCCTTCTATGGCAGTACTATAAGCTATCCATAAACCGGAAATCACCTCATAACCTGATGCTGATTTTTTTAGGGTAATTAAGGCTTTATGAGTAACTTCATGTAAATTAGTAACGATCCATATCTCAAAATCGGGCGATAAACTTTCAATCTTATATTCAGCTTTCCATTCTGAAGGAAGTGGCATTTTCAAAACAGCTTTGTGTCCTTCGTATTTCTTTATAAATGGTAGAAATTGATTGATAATACCATCATCCAATTCCGGCAAGGAATCTGCTTGTTCATCACTACATTGAATCTTGCAAGGTAATGTCTTCTCTGTTAATATAAAAGCATCATTTCCTTGTTTTTTATCTACACAAGCATTAAAACATATAGCTATACAGACGCTAAAAATAACCGTTTTGACTTTAGAATACATTTTAAATTGATTTTTTGATGGCAAAATTAAGCATTTTTTTCTAATTGTCGGTTTGTTTTTTACGTATCAACCATAATCCGAGAAAAGTAAAGAGTCCGTTTACCAATAATAGTTCAAAATCAAAAGAATAATGAAACCATTTGTCCGCATATATGTCTAAGAAAAAACATATAACAGGGGCGCTCACACAAATAAAGGGAACGTATGTATCTTTTAATTGTTTTTTAGTAAACAGCCCAAAAGCAAATAAGCCTAAGAGAGGCCCATAGGTAATACTGGCAATTTTATAAAGTATCTCAATAAGATGTTCATTCTGATAGTGATAATAAAAAATGATAACTCCTACAAAGATGAATGCAAAACAGATATGTACCAAATGACGGATGTGAGTTTTTTTCTTTTCCGAATAATCGGTTCTTTTTTCAAGATTGAGGAAATCAATGCTGAAAGCAGTAGTCAGAGAAGTCAAGGCTCCATCAGCCGAAGGGAATAGTGCAGAAATTAATCCGATGATAAAAACTATAGCAGCCAAAGGGCCTAAATAGTTGATGGCAACGGTAGGAAACAAAAGGTCGCCTTTGGCATCAATACCCATTTGTTTAGCATAAATGTATAAAGCTGCACCTAAAAATAAAAAAAGAAAATTGACCAGGAAAAGGGTGAGGCTAAAAGTCATCATATTCTTTTGTGCTGATTTTAAGTTTTTACAGCTGAGATTTTTTTGCATCATTTCTTGATCAAGTCCTGTCATAGCGATGCATATAAACATGCCTCCCAATAGTTGCTTCCACCAGGTATAAGGACTTGAAGAATCGGTATAGATCATACCGCTGTAGTCACTTTTCCATACGGTTGAAAATAAATCTTTAACAGATAAATCCATAGCTGAACCCACCATGATAAAACTCATAATCAAGGCGGTAAGCATAAATGTAGTTTGAAGGGTATCCGTCCATATGATGGTTTTAATTCCTCCTCTAACGGTAAAAAGCAGTATTAAGGTAATAATCATTAAAACGGTAATTTCAAAAGGAATGCCCCAATGACTAAATACAAAGTTTTGAAGTACAATGATGACAATAAACATACGTAAGGATGCTCCTATGGTACGTGATAATAAGAAAAAGAAAGAGCCGGTTTTATGCGAAAATCGACCGAATCGAGTTTCCAAATAGCTATAGATAGAAGTGAGATTTAATTTATAATAAGTTGGCATCAATACAAATGCAATGACGATGTATCCTAGGAAAAAGCCAAAAACCATAAGCATATATGTAAACGAACGCGTGTCGACCCAACCAGGAACCGACATAAAGGTTACTCCTGAAAGCGAGGCTCCTATCATACCGTAGGCAACAACAAACCAGGGCGATTTGCGATTCCCTACGAAAAAGGATGCATTGGTGGCTTTGCGAGCAGTGATCCACGTTATAACAAACATCATTGCGACATAGATAATAAAACAGCTGAATATGATATATTGCATAAGAGAAGTTTTAGGGTATAAGTTTTTTCATTAAGTATTGGGCAGTATAAGAGTCTTTATGTTGTATGATGTCTTCCGGTGTTCCTTGACACACTACTTGCCCCCCCTTGTTTCCGCCTTCCGGTCCAAGGTCGATGATCCAATCCGCACATTTAATAAGCTCCAAATTGTGTTCGATGATAATCAAACTATGTCCTTTTTTTATCAGTTCTTGAAATGTTTTGTATAGATTTTTGATATCGTGGAAATGTAGTCCGGTGGTTGGTTCGTCAAAAATAAATAGAGTATTCTTTTGTTTATTGCCTTTTCCGAGAAATAACGCTAATTTAATGCGTTGAGCTTCCCCTCCGGAAAGAGATGCCGAGGATTGTGCTAGTTGTAAATATCCTACTCCAACATCGGATAAAGGTTGTAAACAATGTATGATGTTTTGTGTTAAACGATTAGAGGGAATAGATTGAAAAAAGGCTATTGCTTCATCAACTGTAAGTTGAAGGATGTCGTATATGTTTTTACCGTCAATATTAACTTCTAAGGTTTCGTCTTTATAACATTTCCCTTTACACTCATCACATTCAATATCTACATCGGCCATAAATTGCATTTTAATATGTATACGACCTTCCCCTTGACAAGCTTCGCAACGTCCCCCTTCTACATTGAATGAGAAAAAACCGGGTTTATAACCTCTGCTTTTTGATAAAGCTTGCTCGGCAAACAATTGACGAATGTATTCAAAAGCTCCCAGGTAAGTAGCGGGGTTGGAACGAGAGGATCGGCCAATAGGATTTTGATCGACTAACTCTATTTCGGCTATTTGGTCAAGGTCTCCACTGAGATGAGGAAAAACTTCTTTTTGATTAATGGATATTGTTTCAATGTGACGGGATAATAAAGGATATAATATCTCCTTGATTAAAGTTGATTTGCCACTGCCGGAAACGCCGGTGATTAGTACGAGTGCATGTAAAGGGATGTCGACCGAAATATTACGGATATTGTATAAAGAAACGTTTTTAAGAGAAATAAAACCATTGGATTTTCTACGTGTTATTGGTATATCAATGCTTGCCTCTCCTCTTAAATATTTGCCCGTTATGCTGCTGGGATGAGCGTAGAGTGCTTGAATATTTCCCTGAAAAACAATTTGTCCTCCATGACGTCCGGAAAGGGGACCTGTGTCGATGATATGATCGGCAGCCCGTATGATGTCTTCGTCGTGTTCAACGACGACTACCGTATTGCCAATATCTCTTAAATGTTGTAATACTTTTATTAATTCTTGGGTGTTTTTACTGTGTAAGCCTATGCTGGGTTCATCTAAAATATATAAAGAACCAACCAAACTGCTACCCAACGATCCTGCTAGATTTACCCTTTGCGATTCCCCTCCCGACAAGGTATTGGATGAGCGATTTAAACTTAAATAACCTAAGCCTAACTCACATAAAAATCGCAATCGTGTGCGGATTTCTTTTACCAATCGTTCTGCGATAAGTTGTTTGTTTGTATCCTTAAATGTAAGTTTGTTAAAGAAATCAAGGCATTCTTCCAATGGCATCTCAATCAAAGTATGGATGTTTACGCCTTCCACTTTAACATAAGCCGCCTCCTCTGTGAGGCGGCTGCCTTTGCAGAGAGGACAAATGGTTTTTCCTTTGTAACGCGATAACATGACCCTGTATTGTATTTTATAGGTATTGGATTCAACCCAGCTAAAAAAGCTGTTTATGCCCTCAAAATATTCATTACCATCCCATAATAACTGATACTCTTCTTTACTGAGTTTGTATATAGGTCTGTGAATAGGAAAATGAAAACGAGAAGCATTTTTGATCAGTTGATCTTTGTACTCACTCATTTTTTCTGTCTTCCAACAAACGATAGCATCTTCATAGACCGACAGACTTTTATCTGGAATGACTAAGTCGGGATCAATACCTAAAGTATTGCCAAAACCTTCACAGCGTGGACATGCTCCGTAAGGATTGTTGAATGAAAACATGTTAATGCTTGGTTTTTTAAATGTAATGCCATCTTTTTCAAATTTATTGGAAAAACTGTGTTTTTTACATGGACCGTTCGGAAAATGTATTTCAATATAACAAGCACCTTGACCTTCAAAAAAGGCGGTTTCAATGGAATCGGCTACACGGGATTGGTTTTCTTCCGATGGATCAGCCGTAAAACGATCTATTAACAAATGAATTTCTTCATGATTTATTTGTTTTTGTTTCAGATAATCATCTATATATATAATTTCATCCTTTATTTGTATGCGGTTAAATCCTTGCTTTAATAAAACCTGCAATTGTTCTTTCGGACTTCTTTCATTGCGAATGAGAAAGGGAGCATACAATATAATACGAACATCTTCCGGCAATGAAAAAATATAATCACACACATCGCTGACGCTATCGCGTTTGACTAATTCACCCGAAATAGGGGAGTAGGTTTCTCCTAAACGAGCGTATAAAAGCTTGATATATTCATAAATTTCGGTCGATGTTCCTAAAGTGGATCGTGGATTTTGGGTGTTTACTTTTTGTTCAATGGCAATGGCGGGAGGAAGTCCATGGATGTATTCTACGTTGGGTTTGTTGATTTTCCCTAAAAAGAGACGTGCGTAAGCACTTAAGGATTCAATGTATCGACGTTGACCTTCAGCATAAAGAGTATCGAATGCTAAGGAAGATTTTCCGGAACCCGATAAACCGGTTATAACAATGAGTTGGTTGCGTGGAATATCTAAACTTACATTTTGTAAGTTATTGACTTTCGAACCTTTAATGCGAATGTAATTGTTATTGCTCATCCCTTTCTTTCTCTTTTTTTTATCTTGCAAAAGTAATCCTTTTTTCGCTCTTCTCATATATAGCTACGGAAAATAATGTATGTGAATAATTCTATCAATATTTAATTTCACTAATGTCCGATAAAATCCAACAGATTCTGAGCGAAGCGAAGAATCTGTAACAATATCGGAATTTATATCGGACAATAATGATTTAATTTCTTATGTAACGAAAAAAACTAAGCTATTAATAAAGCGACAGACTAAAACATATTTTTTATATCTTTGCTTCAAATTTGAGGATTCAAACAATGAACAAGCGAAAGAAAAGATGATATGATATGAAAAAAGTACTTTTATTTTTTGTTTATTTGATTTCGCTACAATTACTTGTAGCAAATCAGGTAGATACACTTACCGCTAAACAAGTTGCATTACATTTTTATAATAGTAAAACAGCAGCAAGCATACAAAAAAACTTACAAGAATTTGTGTTGGTTTATCCTTCGACAAGCCAACAAAAGTCGGTTAATCAAGAGGCATTGGTGTATATATATAATGCCGGAGATGCCGGTTTTGTAATAGTAGCTGCCGACAATAGGGTAAGACCTATTTTAGGCTATTCAACCGAAGGAGCCTATAATCCCAATCATATTCCACCTGCATTTATGTCGTGGATTCAATCCTATGAAGATGAAATACAATATGCAATAGATAATGAAATTTCAGCTACATCTTCCACTACGCAAGCTTGGCAAGCATTGTTGAGCGGCACCCTATTCAGACAGAAAGGTACAACAGCCTCGGGTTCGCCTATGATCACAACGAAATGGGGGCAAGGTAATCGATATAACAGTCAGTGTCCCTTTGATGTAAATTTAAATACCCATTGTGTTACCGGATGTGTGGTAGTTGCTATGGCACAGGTGATGAACTATTGGAAACATCCGCACAAAGGCTTTGGTGCACATACCTATGTGGACCATCCTTTTGGTTTGCTTTCTGCTGATTTCGAAAACACTATTTATCGATTTGATTCTATGCCCAATGCATTGTCGTCCTATACACCCGCCAATCAGATTTATGCCGTTGCTGTTTTAATGTATCATTGTGGTGTAAGTATGGAAATGGATTATGGTGTTTACGGCAGTAATGCTTCTTTGGCTGAATATGTACCGGGTTCTCCAAGTGCTGAATTAGCCTTGAAAAGCTTTTTCGGATATCCCGATATCATTGGATTACACCGATCTCAACATAGCGATTCGTTATGGATACAGATTTTGAAAAATGAAATCGATTCAGCCAGGCCCGTTTTATATCGTGCCAGCGGTGATATAGGAGGACATGCATTTGTGCTCGATGCCTATGATGATTCGAATTATTTTCACATCAATTGGGGGTGGACAGGCTATGCCGATGGTTATTTTTCTGTTTCATCGTTGAATCCCGCCAGTTATTCTTTTCCCAACGGGCATTATATCCTCATAAATATTAAACCTTCTGATTATATCATTAATCCCGACTCAAATCATATTGTAT